>RCUU01000026.1_pt1 | contig 76626 bp, 71 predicted proteins | sample 2166211 | NCBI WGS metagenome assembly RCUU01 (sample SAMN09932620, study PRJNA488358) | compost metagenome | feature: garden; material: soil; isolation source: compost soil in phenylacetic acid-enriched culture | place: Germany: Experimental Botanical Garden Goettingen | collected 2016-01-27
TTACGCCTCACTATAATATTCGCCGAGAAACTGCCGAAACCGACGTGCGGCTTCGGATAAATATCGGCGTTCCAGCCAAGCGACCGAGAAAACGCGCCGACACTCCGGGCTTTCAATCCGCAGCATCGGGTAGGGAGGGCGTTCGTCCTTCCGGCATGCCGGTACGAAGGCGACGCCTAATCCGGCCTGGACGAGGCTGCCAAGCGCGTTCGGTTCGTCCACCTCGCAGACGATGCGTGGGCGAATGCCCGCAGTCAGGCAGAACGATTCGTTCATTTTGCGAAACGGGTGGCCTGCTTTATATTCGATAAAAGGTTCGTCCGCCACGTCTTCGAGGCGGACGCTTTTGTTTGCCTCCAAGCGGTGGCCGGGCGGGACGGCGAGAAACACCTCGGCATCCAACACCGGCTGCTCGCACACTCCCGGATGATCAAGCGAGGAAGCGGTGAAGCAGAGATCGACCTCGCCTTTTTCCAGCAGCTCGATCATTTCCTCGACGGATGCCGGCGAAGTCTGAAGGATGCGGAAGCTTACCTCTGGGTAAGTTTCGCGAAAGGCCCCAAGCGCGGTCGTAATACGCCCCAGCGTATTTGTGGCCAAGTGGATGCTGCCGCGCTCCAACCCAGCCAGATCCGCCACCTCCTGCCGCCCCTCATCGAGGACGTCAAGCGCGGTCTCGACCTTTTTCAAAAAGGCTTTGCCGAAGGCGTTTAACCGAATCTGACGATTTTTCCGATCGAACAGCGGTACTCCCAAGTCTTCCTCGAGCCTGGCAATCGTCTTACTGAGCGCCGGCTGGGCGATGTGCAGCTCTTGGGCGGCTCGGGTCATATGCTCCATATGAGCGACCGTGCGGAAATACTCCAATTGCAGTAATTCCATGCGCATGATTACTCCCCTCTATTTTGAATTCGATCAATCGATATCCTCAAGGTTATGAATATATAAATTAATATATATTTTTCATTATTAATATTCAATCATACAATAACTTGTGAGGAAATCGACAGGGGGACGATCATGATGAAAAATGCCGTTTCATCCGAGGCGAGCGAGAAACTGATCCGCGTTTTGGCTTTTACGATGATCTTGTCATCCATGGGGGCAACGATGTTTAATATCGTGCTCCCCGAAATCAAAGGCGAATTCGGTTTGTCCGTGACCCAGGTCAGCTGGGTTTCAACGGCATATGCTTTGATTTACGCCATCGGGGCCGTGATTTACGGGAAGCTGGCGGATGCTTTTCAGTTGAGGAAGCTGCTGACATTCGGGTTAATCTTGTTTTGTGTAGGTTCATTAACCGGACTGTCGGCTCAGGCGTATTGGATGGTCTTGCTAGGCCGCGTGCTGCAGTCAGCCGGAGCGTCAGTGGTGCCCGCGGCCGCGATGATCATTCCGGTACGGCATTTCCCTGCCGAGCGCCGCGGGTATGCGCTGGGGATTACAGCCACGGGACTCGCGATCGGTGGCGCGATGGGTCCGGTCGTGTCTGCGCTGCTGGTCAGTTTGGTCGATTGGCGATGGTTGTTTTGTATTCCTATGCTCATGCTGTTCACCTTGCCGTTCTACCGTAAGTACCTCAGCGACGAGCCGATTCAGACCGTTCGAATCGACTGGCTTGGCGGGGGGCTGCTTGGCAGTACAGTCACGTTGTTATTGCTCGGTGTTACCTATGGGCGGTGGGAGCTGTACTTAGGCAGTTTGATCCTGTTTCTCTTGTTTCTTTGGCGAATCCGAGGGGCCTCGCAGCCGTTCGTGAATCCGCGGTTATTTCGGAATAAAAGCTATTCGTACGGGCTAGTGCTGTCGGTGCTCGTCTTGGGGATCGGTTATGCGCTGCCATTCCTGACGCCCCAGCTGCTGGCGGAAGTGAACGGGCTTCCTCCCGGTTGGATCGGGTTTGCCATGGTGCCAGGGGCTGTCGCATCGGCGATCCTCGGCCGTAAAGGGGGGAAGCTCGCAGACGCCAAGGGCAATTCCTTCGTTGTTTATGTAGCGTCTCTACTGCTGATCAGCTGCTTTGCTCTGATTTCGGTGGTGTCCGGGGCGGCAGCAGGCTGGATAGCGGCAATTCTGATCCTGGGCAATGTGGGGCAAATGTTCATGCAACTGGCGTTATCCAACACGATTTCCCGCACCCTGCCCAAGGAGCAGACCGGTGTGGGCATGGGGCTGTTGTCCATGCTGGGCTTTTTGTCCGGCGCGGTCTCGACCAGCCTCTACGGCAAGGCGGTAGACCACGGCTCCGCATCCCATTGGAACCCGCTGAATCCATTTGAGGGCTCCGCCGTGTTCGCCAATATTTATTTCGTTTTGGCGTTGCTGCATATCGGCATTCTGCTGTCGTACCGTTATTATCATCGCCAAACTCAACGTGCCACGGAGACTTTGATGAGCGACAGGCCTCATTGAGTAAAACGTGATTAAATCACAAAAATCCATATAGAAGATCACTTTATTCTCGTTACTCCTCCTGGGTATGATAGTAGAATGGAGTAAGATGAATGCAAATAAAGTCAGATAAGAACCTACCAGGAGGATCGCGAAATGTCTATCATTTTCGATGAAGCGAAAGGCCTTTTCCATTTGCAATCCCGCAATACGAGTTATGTGATTCAGTTGGTACACGGGTATCCCGCGCATGCGTATTTCGGTGCCAAGCTTCGTCATGACAGCAACCTGGAAGGTTTGTTAACCTTCCAGGAACGTGCATCATTCAGCCCGAATCCCATCCCGGAGGATAAATCGATCTCGCTGGACTCCCTACCGCAGGAATATCCGCAATACGGGACAAGCGACTTCCGGAGCCCGGCTTACCAAGTGCGGCTCGCCAATGGCACCCGGGCGACGGAGTTGACGTATCGCTCCCATCGAATCGTCCCGGGGAAGCCGCTTCTTGAGGGTCTTCCTGCCGTTTACGTCGAGCAGGATCGCGAGGCGGAAACGCTGGAGCTGGAGCTGGAGGATCGCATCTCCGGCCTGACCGTCGTGTTAAGCTACACGGTGTTTGCGGATTTTGACGCCATCGCCAGATCGGCCCGGCTCCGCAATGAGAGCGGTGAACCGATCCAATTGGAGCGTGCACTTAGCGCCTCAGTTGATTTCCCGGACGCTTCTTATGATGCATTATACCTGTCCGGTGCCTGGGCACGCGAACGCCATGTGCAGCGCAGACGGCTGGCTCCGGGGGTGACCGGAATCAGCAGCCGCCGCGGTTCAAGCTCCCACCAACAGAATCCGTTCCTGGCGTTGCTGCGGCCGGATGCCACAGAGCAGCAAGGCGAGGTTTACGGCTTCAGCCTGGTTTATAGCGGGAACTTTACCGCCGAAGCGGAAGTCGAGCAGTTTGGGACAACCCGGGTTTCGATCGGGATCAATCCGTTTGATTTCACTTGGAAGCTGGCGCCGGGGGAGAGTTTCCAAACGCCGGAGGCGGTGCTTGTGTATTCCGCCGAAGGGCTTGGAGGGATGTCGCGCACCTATCATCGGCTGTATCGGACCCGGTTGTGCCGCGGGCAATTCCGCGATCAGGAACGACCTATCCTCGTCAACAACTGGGAAGCGACGTATTTCGATTTCAATGCGGACAAAATTGAAGCCATCGCCAAAGCAGGCAGCAAGCTGGGCATTGAGCTCTTTGTACTGGATGACGGCTGGTTTGGCCGGCGCGATCGCGATAACAGCTCGCTGGGCGACTGGTTCGAGGATCGCCGCAAGCTGCCCGACGGGTTGGCGGACTTAGCCCATCGTGTCAAGGACAACGGACTGCAGTTTGGCCTTTGGTTCGAGCCCGAAATGGTCTCTCCGGACAGCGATCTGTACCGGGCCCATCCCGACTGGTGCTTACACGTCCCGGGGCGGCGACGCACGGAAGCGCGCGATCAGCTGGTGTTGGATATGTCGCGCAGCGATGTGCGCCAGTACTTGTACGACCGACTGAGCGATATCTTCTCCACGGTGCCGATCACGTACGTCAAGTGGGATATGAACCGGAACATGACGGAGATCGGATCAGCAGCTAGTTCGGCCGAACGGCAGGGAGAGGTAGCTCACCGATACATGTTGGGTCTGTACGAACTGTTGGGGCGCTTGACGAGCGAATTTTCGCATATCCTGTTCGAGAGCTGCTCCGGAGGCGGAGGCCGATTTGACCCAGGTATGCTGTATTACATGCCGCAAACTTGGACAAGCGACGATACGGATGCGGCGGAGCGCTTGAAAATCCAATACGGCACCAGTATCGTCTATCCGGTATCGACAATGGGGGCGCATATCTCCGCCGTGCCGAATCATCAAGTGGAGAGAACGACTCCGCTGACGTTCCGAGGGGACGTGGCGATGTCCGGCAATTTCGGCTACGAATTGGATCTCACTCGGTTTACGGACGAAGAGAAGGAAACAGCCAAGCGCCAGATCGCGATGTACAAAGAAATTCGCGGATTGGTTCAACAAGGTGATTTGTATCGTCTACAAAGCCCGTTCGAAGGCAACGAAACGGCTTGGATGTTCGTCAGCCCGGATCAAGAGGAAGCGCTCTTGTTCTATTTCCGGGTGCTCGCAGAACCCAACGGCCCACTGCGCAGCGTCAAACTGCAAGGGCTTGACCCGGCTAAAGATTATGAGTTGGCCGGAAGCGGTGAGGTATACGGCGGTGACCGCTTGATGAGTGCCGGCTTGTCCATGGCCTCGGTGCGCGGCGACTTTAGCAGCAAGATGGTTCGACTGAAAGCGAAGCGATAACATAAGCAAAGACCTGAAGGAGGCTTCACTCCTTCAGGTCTTTTTTGTTCGCCAATCGGCATTTTGCGTTTAACTGTTTAACCTTCATCGCGGCAGCCGGGAAACATGCCGGTAGTGATGGCGATGCGGTTCCAGCAGTTAATGACATTGATCGCGAAGATGAGATCCATCGTTTCCTTCTCGTTGAAAAAGCTGCGGACCCGGTCATAAACCACCTGCGGCACGCCGCCATCGGCGATTCGGGTTACGGCTTCGGTCAACTCCAGCACCGCTTTCTCTTGATCGGTATAGCAAGGAGCTTCCCGCCAAACGCTGACCAGGGCAATCCGCTGTTCGCTCTCACCGAGCTGGCGCATTTCCGTCGTGTGCATATCAAGACAATAAGCGCAGCCGTTGATTTGCGACGCGCGTATTTTGATCAGCTCGTACAAAACCCGGTCAAGTCCGCTCTCGGTCACTTGCCGTTCCAACCGACTCATCGCCTGGTAAACGTTCGGGTTGGCTTGATAGTGGTCCATTCTGACTTTCATATCGAATCCCTCCATTGGATGTTGTTAGTTCTTACGTAGGTAAGACAAGGGGAGGGAGCGAGTTGTGACAACTAAACCGACGGAGCTCTGAAGATTTTATCGGGATTGCTGATCAAGTAGAAACGAAGGATACGTCCTTGCGCATCGCCTTCGAACAGAATCACGTGAATAACGTGTCCATCGCGGTAATGGACCAGTCCGATTTCCCCGTTGATCCGCGTAGGAACCAGTTCACCCTGCAGTGAACCTTTGGCCTGAATCCCTTGCCAGAATGCAATAACGCGCTCCTTGGACAGGATGGGATTGATGGCTGCCCGGACTTTGCCGCCTCCGTCTGAAATCAGTACCGCATCTTCCCGAATCAAATGGAGGAGCGGGCCAAACTCTCCGGTCTTTGCCGCTTTCAAAAATTCGCCGGTCCATTTCGCTACGGTTTTTTCATCAGCAGGAGTCGGAGCCGCATCCCGGTCGGTTTTGATCTTGTTCCGAGCTCGGCTCAGCAGCTTCCGGCAGGCTACCGCACTTTTACCCAGAATCTCGGCGATTTCCTCGTACTCCATGGCAAAAGATTCCCTTAGAACAAACACGGTTCTTTCGTCGGGGGTCAGGCGTTCCAGCAACACCATAAACGCGTAAGAAATTTGCTCCTCCCGCAACAAGCGGTCGAGGTGCGTCTCCGGAAGCGGATCAAAGACGGGTTCGGGTAACCAGGGTCCGGTGTAAAGCTCTCGAGACAAACGAGGTGACTTTAATGCGTTTAGACTACGATTCACGACGGAACGCATCAAATAGGATTTTGGTTGACGAATACGGTCGGCTTGTATGTTTTGCTGCAGGTCGGTGAACACTTCCTGCACGATATCCTCTGCTTCCGACCAAGATCCGGTCAGTCGGTATGAGAGGGCGGTCATCGAGTGGTGGTATTCTTGATAATACTGAGCCAATTGGGCAGACGTCGACATGGTTGCCTATCCTCCGTTCTTTGCGATTCACTATCTATTATCTTACCGAAAAAATGAAAAAAACCCAGCCCCCTTTTGAGTGAAGGGCTGGGCTTTGGCAGTGATCGGTTAGAACTTGAAGATATGTATCGTCTTTTGCAGCTGGAACACCGCATTTTTCATCGCTTCGGATTCCTCGGCCATGGCCCGGATCGAAGTGATTTGCTCGTTCATGGATGCCGATACCTGTTCAGTGCCCGCCGCGGATTCTTCGGTAATGGCGGAAATGTTCTGAATGGAAGAGGAGATATTCTGTGCGCTTTCCAGCATCGCTTCGCTTTCTTTGGAGAACGCAGCAATTTCCCCGCTGATGTATTGTACACTTTGGACGATCTCTTGGAAGATTTGCTCGGCTTCGCGGATCATTTCGCTTTGTTGCCGGACGACCTCTTCATTGATTTTGATGTTTTGCCCCGCCTGCTTCACATCCAGCTCGATGCTGCGGACCAGATTGAATACCTCCTTGGTCGATGCGGTCGATTCCTCGGCCAGCTTACGAACCTCGTGGGCAACCACTGCAAATCCGGCTCCGTGCTCGCCTGCCCGTGCGGCCTCAATGGAGGCGTTCAATGACAACAAGTTGGTCTGTTCGGCTATTTCCGAGATGGTCGCGGTAATTTTGGTAATGCCTTGCGCGTTTTTGGCCAAAGCTTCGATGGAATCGGCAACTTTCTCGGTCGCTTCAATGTTCTTGCGCATGCCATTCGCTTGCCGCGAGACGGATTCGCGTCCGCGCTCCACCAGTTGAATCATTTCGTCGGACCGTTGATTCATTTCACGGGTAGAATCGGTGTAATTGCTTACCTTCTGTTCAATCTCGCCGATCGCGTCTTTCATGCCGCTGACGTCTTCGGAGATGGCGTTCGCGCCAAGCGCCAGCTCGCTGGAGGAGTGGGTGACTTGGGTCATGACTTCGATCAGCTCTTGGTTGCGGTCGGAAATGCTCCGGCTGGAGTCCATTACCTTGCGAGTGATATCCGAGGTCTCCTGCAGGATTTTGCGCAGCTTGTCCACCATGCTGTTGAAGGAGCGACTGAGATCGTCCATGCCTCCGGATTCCGAGATTCGGCTGGTAAAATCGCCTTTGGCGATTTTTGCGGAAGCGCTGGTGATATCATCGAACGAACCCGTAAGCGCTTTCTGGAGATAGCGCGAAAGCGGGAAAGTAAGCGCTGCCAATACGGCGATCATTAAGATGCCGATGACGATGTGTCCCAGCAGGATGAAGACGATCAGCGATGGGACGGCAAAGAGCGCAGCCACGAGATAACACGCGGCGGAGATCTTTCCGGATAAGGGAAGTCTGTTGAACCATGTCATGAGATTCATGTCCTCCTTAAGTAATAGGTGAATTCTACCATAATTATATCATCCATGACGTCAGGGGTATAGGACGAAATATTCCGAGAAATGCTAACCCAAAGTTGAAAAAGTTCTTATTTTGCCGAACCTTGGGGCTTGTAATTTTCTTATTGACAATAAACTTGAACCTTTGTTAAATATAGTCATGAAATATTTCGTATACGAAATATTAAATTATAAAACAAAAATTCAAAGGATGAGAGCTGCTTGGATCAAAAGCAACGCATGCATGAGATCGTGGAATCCTTTCGCGAGGTGAAAAGAGCGTTTTATCAACTGTTATCCAAACAGGCCGAGCCCTTCGGCATTACTGGTATCCAATTCATGGTGTTGAAAAGGATTCAGAACAACCCGCAAATCGGCGTTACTGAGCTTGCCGATCAGATGCGGATGGGGAACAGTACGGTCAGCGGAGTGATCGATCGTCTGGTGAAAGCAGGACTGGTGGTGCGCGCACGTTTGGATAGCGACCGAAGATCGGTTGCCTTGCAGATTACTTACAAAGGGATGGAGGTTTATCAGCTGACGGATCTTGAATATACGAAGGCAATCACAACCGTTCTGGAGACATCCGGGAGAGACATCGACCATATGCTGCAAACGCATCACAAAATTATAGAGTCATTAGAGAAAGTGAGAGAAGAAACCCATGAACCATGAAGCGGCTGTACAGGACGTGAATTTCAAGAGATGGCCCATCGTCATGGCGCTCCTGATCGGGGCGTTTGTGTCGATTTTGAACCAAACCTTAATGAACGTTGCCCTACCACAGATGATGGACGACTTGGGTGTGGGAGCAACTACCATCCAATGGCTGTCGACCGGATTTATGCTGGTGAATGGCGTCTTGATCCCAATCAGCGCCTTTTTGATGGAACGTTTCACGACGCGGATGCTGTTTATCTCCGCGATGATTTTGTTTTCGGCCGGTACATTTATTTGCGGTATCGGTTCCAGCTTCGAGCTAGTGCTCGCCGGACGGTTGGTCCAGGCTGCCGGAGCCGGCGTACTGATGCCGTTGATGACCGTCGTATTCCTGACGATTTTTCCAATTGAGAAACGCGGTCAGGCGATGGGGATGATGGGGATCGCCATGATCTTCGCCCCGGCGGTTGGTCCAACGCTTTCCGGATGGGTGATTGAACATCATCCGTGGAACGTCTTGTTCTGGATCATTTTTCCGTTTGCGATTTTGTCCATTTTTCTAGGCTTTATCTTTATGAAAAATGTAACCCAAGTCGGCCGACCGAAGCTGGATGTTCTGTCGATCATTTTATCGACGATTGGGTTTGGCGGCGTCTTGTATGGCTTTAGCGAAGCCGGCAGCACCAGTTGGGGCGAGACGGAAGTTGTCGTCAGCCTGATTGTCGGCGTCGTCTCCCTCGGGGTATTCCTGTGGCGCCAAATGAGATCGGATAAACCGCTGCTGGAATTTCGCGTGTTTAGATACGATATGTTTTCGTTAACTACGATAATTAACGTTGTGGTTACGATGGCGATGTACGCGGCAATGATTCTGCTGCCGATTTACCTGCAGAAGATTCGCGGCTTCTCGCCGCTCGAATCGGGTCTTTTACTTATGCCTGGGGCGATTCTAATGGGAATCATGTCCCCGATTACCGGGATGATCTTCGACCGAATCGGCGCACGCTGGCTGGCAGTGGTTGGGCTGGGGATTACGGCGGTGACGACATGGGAATTCAGCAATTTGACCGACAGCACGACCTATACGCATCTCATTCTGATGTATACGGCCCGAATGTTCGGGATGTCCATGCTGATGATGCCGATCCAGACAGCCGGCCTCAACCAGCTGCCGGCGCGGCTTAACGCACATGGTACGGCGATGTCCAATACGCTCCGGACGATTGCAGGAGCGCTGGGCACCGCGCTCCTGGTGACAATCATGTCCTCTCGCGCCAAGGAGAAGGCGACGGAGATGATCCTCACGGCCGGGATCAATCCTAAGGATCCGGCTAATGCGCAGCAAGTGGCTCTGATCACCAGAGACGCGACGATTAACGGAATCGATTTTGCCTTTGTTGTGGCGACGGGAATTACGCTGGTCGCCTTCGTTTTGGCGTTCTTTATTCGCAAAGTCCAGGTAAATAAAGAAGGTCAGGACTCGGGGAAGGAGGAAAACGGCATGAAGCCTGCCAAGGCTTAGATTCCTCATTGTAATCAAAAAGGTACAACCGCTCAGGATTTCTGAGCGGTTGTACCTTTTTTGTGTCGGAAAAGTTGTAAGTTTTTTATCCGAGAACAACTTCAACTTGATGCACGCCGCCATCGCCAACCGGGGCGATAACGTTACCCTGAATCGGCTGGCCGTCAACCGTGATGCGGGCTACGCCTTTTTCCACATGGTTCGGGTTGCTCACGCGGATCACGTACGTGTCGCCACGGAAGACGCGGGTGATTTCGTATCCATCCCAAGCGGATGGAATGCAAGGATCAACCTTCAGGCCGCGGAAGTCGGCTTGAATACCGAGAATCGCCTGCGTGATCGCCACGTAGTTCCAGGCTGCCGTGCCGGTGAGCCAGGAGTTCTTCGCTTCGCCGTGACGTACCGCGTCTTTACCGGCGATCATTTGCGAATAGACGTATGGCTCCATCCGATGGACTTCGCTGATCTCTTCGAGGTACGCCGGAGCGATTTTCGAATAGACCTCAAACGCCCGATCGCCATGGCCCAATACGGTTTCAGCGATCATAATCCACGGGTTGTTGTGACAGAAGATCCCGGCGTTTTCTTTGTACCCTGGCGGGTAACTGGAGATTTCGCCCAGGTTCAGATAATACTTCGAATACGGCGGTTGCTGCAGCACGATTCCGTATTTCGTATCGAGGCGCTCTTCAACGGAAGTGAGCGCTTTAGCTGCCAAACCTTCTTCAACGCCGATGCCAGCCATGACGCACATCCCTTGCGGCTCGATGAAGATTTGACCCTCCGCGTTTTCCTTGCTGCCGATTTTTTCGCCATAATGATCGTAAGCACGCAGGAACCAGTCGCCGTCAAAGCCGTGCTCCAGCGTTGTTTTGCGCATTTTTTCGATCCAGTCGAGCGCATCTGTCGCATCGGCGTCCAGCCCGCGCATACGGCAAATTTCAGCGAAGTCCGGGCCTACGAAGACGAACAAGCCGGCAATAAATACGGATTCGGCGACGCGGCCTTCGATGTTCGCGGTCGTTTGGAACGATTCACCCGGCTCCTTGGAGAAGCAGTTCAGGTTCAAGCAGTCGTTCCAGTCCGCGCGGCCAATCAGCGGTAAACCATGCGGTCCCAGGTTGTGTACGACATGGTAGAAGGAACGTCTCAAATGCTCAAACAGCGTTGCGGTGTTATCCGGGTTGCTGTCGAATGGCACTTGCTCGTCGAGAATGCTGAGATCGCCGGTTTCTTTAATATAAGCGGCGGTTCCGGACACCAGCCACAACGGATCGTCGTTGAAGCCGCTGCCGACCTCGTTGTTGCCCTTTTTGGTCAGCGGTTGATATTGGTGATACGCGCTGCCGTCTTCAAACTGGGTCGCGGCGATGTCGAGAATCCGCTCTCTGGCGCGTTCCGGAATTTGATGCACAAAGCCGAGCAAATCCTGGTTGGAGTCGCGGAAGCCCATACCGCGGCCGATTCCGGATTCGAAATAGGAAGCGGAACGCGACATGTTGAAGGTTACCATACATTGATACGGATTCCAGATGTTGACCATACGGTTCAGCTTGTCGTCGCCGCTTTGGATTTGGTATTTGGACAGCAGGCCGTCCCAATACGTAGCCAGTTCGGCCAAGGCCCGGTCGACGTCGGCGTCCGTGGCGAATTTGTCGATCATCTCAAGCGCAGGTTTTTTGTTGATCACGCTTGGGGCTTCCCATTTCTCTTCTTCCGGCAATTCAACGTAACCGAGAACAAAGATCATGCTTTGTTCTTCACCCGGAGCAAGCTTCATCGTCACTTCGTGCGAGCCGATCGGCGACCAGCCGCTGGCCACGGAGTTGGAGGCTCTGCCAGCCACGACGACTTGCGGCTCGTGTAAGCCGTTATATAGTCCGACGAAGGATTCGCGATCCGTGTCGAAGCCGTCGATGTCACGGTTGACGGAATAGAACGCATAATGATTCCGGCGTTCGCGGTATTCGGTTTTGTGGTAAATGACCGAATCCAGCACTTCCACTTCGCCGGTGCTCAGGTTGCGCTGGAAATTTGTCATGTCGTCCTGGGCGTTCCAAAGGCAGAATTCGGCAAAAGAGAAGAGGGAGACCTTCTTCGTCTCGTTGCTCGTATTTTTCACCGTCAGGCGATGCACTTCGCCGTTATAGCCAAGCGGAATAAACGCCAGCTGCGTTACCGAAATCCCGCCGCGTTCCCCGGTAATCGAGGTATACCCCAAACCGTGACGGCATTCGTAAAAATCCAGCTCGCGCTTCACCGGCATCCAGCCCGGTGTCCAGAAATCGCCGTTGTCATGGTCGCGGAGGTAGTAATAACGTCCGCCGGTATCGAGAGGAATGTTGTTGTAGCGGTACCGGGTCAACCGACGCAGGCGTGCATCCCGGTAGAACGTGTAGCCGCCGGCGGTATTGGAAATTAATCCGAAAAATTGCTCATTGCCAAGGTAGTTAATCCATGGGTAAGGGGTTTGCGGCGTATTGATCACATACTCTTTGCGTTGGTCGTCAAATGCTCCGAATTTCATGAATAGGAACTCTCCCTTCGTTTGTGAACGCGCGTTTATTTCGTTGAAAAAAGATTCCTCCCAACAATCGTTGATCGTATCGTAGGAGGAGGTGCGCCGGCTATTCCGCCGGGGGCTGGCAGGAATCCCGGATCACCAGGCGGGTTGGAAAGCTGACCGTGCTGAACGTGGGCTGCTCCGTTTCGCAAAGCTCGAGCACCTTTAATACGGCGGCCTTTGCCATCTCGTCGACGGGCAGGCGAACAGTGGTCAGCTTGGGCGTGATCCGAGAGGCTAGCTGGACATCGTCAAAGCCGATGACGGATATCTGCTCAGGCACACGAACCCCGCTTTCCGCAAACGCTTCCATCGCCGCAAAAGCCATGTCATCGTTGGCGCAAAACAGCGCTGTCGGTAAGGTTCCTTGCTCAATGAGCTTGCGGGTTTCGCGATAAGCGCTCTCCTTCAGGAACTCGCCTTCAAGGACAAAAGCCTCGGGCAACGGCAAATTGTGCTTCTGTAATGTGTGCTCATAGGCTAAGTATCGCTCACGCCCCGAAAACGTATTCATGCTGCCTTTCAAGATGCCGATTTCCCGGTGCCCCAGCTCGATCAAGTATTCGATCGCCTGGACCGTGCCCTCGTAGTCATTGGAGTTAATGACGGCCAAGTGGTTCTTGTTCAGCCGCTCCGCCATGATCTCCGCGATGTCGTAATCAACGAGCACCAGCGGCGCTTCCTGGTCCACCATTTCCCGAACCAGCTCGATGTCCTTTTGGGTGCCGACCAGAATCCCGCCGTCGATCCGCTTCTGTTGGAAGGCTTGCTTTACCTTCTGAAAATCACCCGGCGAATAAACGGTATGAATAAGCACATAGAAGCCGCGGGCGTTGGCCGTATCGACGACCATGTCGACGATTGGGGCAAAGTAGCTGTTCTGATAGATGCGGCTGGTGTCTTCCTTCTCCGTCATGCTGATGGCGAACAGGCCGATCGTATCCGTCCGTTTACCGGCCAGAGCCCGGGCAAAGCTGTTAGGTTCATAGTGGTGCTGCTCGATGACGCGGAGCACTTTGGCCCGTGTTGCTTCCGGAACGTTCGGATAATTGTTGATTACCCGTGAAACGGTGCTGCGGGACACCCCGGCCAGTTTAGCTATGTCTTCGCTGCGCATAAGGTTGGTCCCCACTTTCGTAAACGCGCGTTTATAGGGTTATTTTATAGCATCCTCTGAAATTAATCAATTCCGAAAAATGCACGAAAAAAAGACGGCTATTTCGCCGCCTTAGGGATGTTCTCCAAGTACTCCTTCATCATTTGAATCGCTTTGTCTTTGTTCTTCGTGTCGGAACGGAGGGAGATGATCATGTCCGTCATCCCGAGCGGAAGTTCCTTCACCAGGGTGCTGTCGGTGATCTTAATCCCGTACACGTGCTCGGTATTGTCTTCGTCGGATACATCCTTGACGAGGTTGTCATCGGTCAGGAGATCTTTAAGCTCGCCGCTCGCCACGTCGTCGAGGCTGAGAAAAGCGCCGCCGTTCGACAGCCAATCGAAGGTCGGGGCATCGGTAATATAAATATCCGGACTGGATGTAGCTATAACAGCCATCGCTTTTTGCTGGTAGGCCATATCCGCCGAACTCGCGCCGGCTTCCCCTTGAGGCGGCAAATACACATTCTCAATCTCCACCCGCTTGAAGCCGGGGATCTGTGCCGTCATGGCTTGCTCTAGGGCGTCGACACCGCCATTTTGGTCGTCGGTCATAAAATTGCCAACCATCATGATCGATAGGTCGATGGGGGGCAGGGCGGCTAGCCGTTTTTGTTCTTCGCGGTGATCAAGATAAGCGTTCGTACCGAAGATAATGGCGACAACAGCGATAAGTCCAATGATCACATAAGCTCGGTAAAGTCGGAAAAAATCGTCGACTTTCTCGGCAGTTCCGGCCAATTTGCCCCACTTCGCATAGCGCTTCTGGTTTAACTCCGCGATTTTTCGCTGTTCCTCCGTTTCCACGATCCGCTTGTAGGCTTGGATTTTTCGTTCGATTTCCTCGGCTTCGCCAGGGCTCGGATGGCGGGAGCGGGATTTACGGAGCAAAATGTCAAATACCTTCTCCAATTCTTCGCGGGAAGCGTTTTCGGGTAACCCCAGCAGTTCATAATCCTGTTTTAAATTGTCCTTGTCCATCGTCTTTCTCCTCTGAATCCATCGGGTTTTGATGTATAAATATTATATGGAAAGTGATGCATACATTTATTATACTTTGTATTTGTAACGAAGGGAAATCGCTTGTCGACAATAAAAAAAGCCGGGTGAACCCATCAGTTCCCCGGCCTATGATTAGGAGGGCCCAAGCCCTTCTGCTAACGAATCCGGCGCATGGAAATGATGACGTCACTCCAATAGCCGCTATCTAGTGGGCTGATTTGAACGCCCGGGGCGCCCCAAGTGTGAATGAACTTGCCGTCGCCGATATAGATGCCGACATGACCCGCGACATTGTCGGATTTAAACCGGCCCGGGACGGTGAAGAAGATCAAGTCTCCGACTTGAAGCTGGTCGCGCGTCACCGATATGCCTTCTTGGGCTTGATCGCGGGCCAACCGCGGCAGGTCTTGGCCGAATTTTTTGAAGACATGGCGGGTAAAGGACGAACAATCGAACGTTTTGGACTGCTCGTAAGGAGAAGCACCAAATTCATAAGGAACGCCCAAATACTGCTTGGCATAGGCGACCATCTCATCGCGATGATCGGCGACTCCGAGAATCCCGTAGCGGCTGGTCCCGGTTTGCGGCGGAATGCGGCCACCCGCCGGGGAAATGCGGTCAAACGTCAAAGCCCCCGTACGCGAATCGATTTGGGCTTTCGTTTGCAGCAAGGCCGATACGGCATCCATCGTCATATACAATTGGCCGTTTTCGCGCACTGGCGCTTGGGGCAGGGAAATCGGCTGTCCAAAGGAAATGGCATGTCTTTGACTGGGCTGAACGGTAAACATCACATCGGAAAAACCGAGGTTGGCCGTGTCGCCCGTTTCTTGCAACCGCAGGCCCAGGCTTTGAGCCACTTGCGTCAGCGGAACCCAGCTCGTGCCGCCCGCGTCCGTAACCGCTTCCGTTCTAACTGGCGATCCATCGGAAGGAGGGACGGAATTCGAGCGGAGCCGGTCCGGCTGGCCGCATGAGGTGACAAGCATGAGCGACAGGGCCATACAAGCAAGGAACAATCCAAACTTCAAGGTATAGCGCATAGGGTGAGAAGCACTCCATTCATTCAGATTAGCGAGACACTTGAAGTATGTAAAAAAAGAGATAGAACTATTCGGGCAGGAGCTAAAGGAGCTACCATCATCATGAAGAGCAGCCTCATGCAAAGAACGCAAGTGCAGCGCAAGCCGTCACGCCAGCGCCGCAACCTGGCGATCGCGACCTGGGAGGGCGTCCCTTCCACGATCTTTCAAACCTTGCTTGGCGGTCAGTTCCTGACCGGATTTCTGCTATATTTGGGGGCGAACTCCGCCCAAATCGGCTTCGTCCTCGCGATTACGACCTTTGTGAATATTGCCCAAATCGCGGTCGCCTTCCTGATTCAACGATTAACCAGCCGCAAATGGGCGCTGGTGCTGTTCGTTGGGATGCACCGAATTCTGTGGGGAGCGACGGGCTTGGTTCCGTTTGTTTTTCCGCATCGTTATTGGGTTGCCGGATTTATCGGACTGTATATCGTCGCGTTTATGTTCAATACGGTTGGCGCGATACTGTGGAACTCGCTGATAAGCGATATTGTACCGGCACGGGTCAGAGGGAGATATTTCGGGATCCGGAATACGTTCCTCAATGCACTTAGCACACTGGTCATGTTTTTGGGCGGGATGGTATTGGATCATTATCCGGCGGCACAAGGGTTCTTCTATTTGTATATCGTGATCTGGATCAGTGCTATAGCCAATATCGTCGTGTTTTCGTTTTATCCGGACATGGCCTTCGAGCGTTCAGCGGAAAGCAAGTTTCTCCCGATGCTGCGTAAACCTCTGCGCGATGGAGCCTTCATGAAGGCGACGTTGTTCCTGGCCGGTTTTCTGCTCCTGCAGAACCTCGTCGTTCCGCTTTATTCGTATGTGATGCTGGAATTGCTGCACATCAATTACCAGACCATCTCGCTCCTGAATGTGACGCAGACGGTATTTATGATGGCGAGCTTTTACGTTTGGGGGAACCTGAACGCGCGTTACAGCAATCGCCGCCTGCTGTTCTGGACGCTGCCGATCATTGCGCTAGCGATTCTCTGCTGGGGCGGCTTGTCCTTCTTGCCGATGCTGCCCGTGCTCTTCCTCGCTCATATGATATTTGGGGTAGGGGTCGGCGGCTTTAACCAACTGGCCTTTAACTTTATGATCGGCGACACCCCCAAATCAGAACGTCCGATGTACATGGCGATGTACTCGGCCATTACCGGCGTCGCTTCTTTCTTTGGCCCGCTAGTAGGCGGTCAGGTGCTGGAATGGATCGAAGGTTGGCCGACCTGGACGCAAGTGTTTGGTATGCAGTTGGTCGTCGGGGCGGCGATGATTGTGTTGGCCGCGAGTTTGGGCCGGCGAATTTTGCGCGATGTGTGAGGGCGACGATTCCAGCGGAATGGGGCATCGTTGTGACGGACAGGGGTGACTTTTGGAGGCGCTTTAAGGTATATTACAAGTTGAGCAGCTAAGCAATGAAAGGAGATTATCATACATGGCACAAAGAACGGCTTACGAAGGTACCTATCAAGGTGAAAAAGCAGTATGGCTTAAATCCGGGCGGTATGAGGCGATCATGCTCCCGGAAATCGGCGGCAATTTGATTGCTTTCCGCGATGTCGAAAGCGGTTACCGCTTTTTGCGCGAACCTGGCGAGAGCGAGATGGAAGCTTTCAAGAGCAACCCGGGTGTACACGGCATTCCGGTGCTGTTTCCCCCAAACCGCTATGAGGACGGATTGTTCCCATGGAAAGGCGAGGTTCTGAAGTTTCCGGTAAACGAGGCGGCAACTCACAACCATTTGCATGGATTTTTACATACGACGGCCTGGGAGGTCGAGGATTTCGGCCAAACGCCGTTTGAAAGCTATGTCACGGTTAAGGTAACCGTTAACGAGAGCCATGAGGTGTACCGTTACCTGCCATTCAAATTTACCGCCCGTTTAAAGTACACTTTAAGCGACGATGGCTTAGCCCAGCAGGTGTTCGTTCGCAATGACGGCGACAAGGAGATGCCTTGCTTGTTGGCTTTCCATACGGCGGTGAATGCGCCGTTTGCGCCGGAGAGTACAGCGAAGGATTACCGGGTGAAGCTGACGATCGGACAGCGTTGGCAAATGAGCGAGCGGATGCTCCCAACTGGATCCTATCAACCTCTTACGGCTGAAGAGCTGCAGATGCAGGGGGAGGGTGTGTTTCCGTTCTTCGCTTCTATGGATAATCACTATACGGCCGTGCCGCAAAACGGCAGAAATCGGATGGAGCTGACCGACACGAAACTAGGAAAAACCCTCGTTTATGACGTGGGAACCTCCTACAAGCAATGGATGATTTGGAATAACGGCGCAACGGAAGGCTTCTTCTGCCCAGAGCCGCAAATCAATCTGGTGAATGCGCCAAAGGCGGAATTGCCTGCGGAAGAAATCGGATTGTTCAGCCTGCTTCCAGGCGAGATTTGGGAGGAACGCTCCCGTCTGTACGTGAAATAACTTAGTCCAATGAAAAAAGCAGCCGACCGGCCGTCTGAGACGACGCGAGTCAGCTGCTTTTTCTTTGGCCGTTAGGCCTGATCCCATTGGGCGGAGAGTTAATTGACCCCGGCAGTTACCTTGCCGCGCAGTGACGGGATCAGCCGCTTCATTTGCTCCAGATTGCGTCTGGGCACATGAATCGTTTTGATGCCGTGCCGTTCATCCCGGAACCATACGACATTGTCGCGAATTTCGGAGACCTGGGACAGGTTGACATAGCAGTTCGTGCTGATGCGGTAAAAGCGAGGGTCTGAGATCAGCTTCGAGGTCTGTTCGGCGGATAATCTCTGTTTAATACTGTAATTCCGTCCATGAAAGCAAACCAGTCCGTGAGCTCCGATCTTGAAGAAATACGTCTCGTAAGGATTGAGGTCCTCATAGACACCCCTTTCTTCGAGTCCGACGTTCATCATTCCAAATCCCCCTTTAGAAGATGCTTTCGGAAGCGCTTACAGTATATCATATTTTAACCAATTTGGGTAGGTGACCGATTCATGTTAAAAATTTTATCTTTTTTCGGTTGAGACTGGACTTTTAAGTCCATTTACGAAAAAATATAAAGGATGTTATTCCAAACGAGCTTTCCTGAAGGAGGATATTCAATTGTCAGCTTCACAACCTCGATTGCTGTTATTTGTAGGATCGTACGCCGAAACAAGCGATCCTGGAGTTTATGTATATGAAATGGATTCGGTCAATGGGGAGATTCGTCTTCTGGATCAAGCCACCGGGTTGAAGAACCCCACCTTTCTTGGCGTAGATGCAGAGCACCGCAAGGTTTACGCCATTTCCGAAACGACCAAGGAAGGGGAGCGAATCGGCGAGGTCATCGCATTTGATGTCGACGCCGTGGGCAAGCTGCGCGAATTGAATCGTGAGGTTACAATTCGCCCTTCTTCTTCGCATATCCAGCTCGACCGAAGCTGTCGCTTTGCCGTTGTGTCGGGATATCACGGCGGTAATGTCGGCCTTGTGGAGCTTCAAGCAGACGGATCGGTGGGCCGCTTGGTCGACGAGCGTCAGCACGAAGGCCAAGGTGCCGACCCGGTGCGTCAGGATCGTCCGCATCCCCACTCGGTGGCATTCAGCCCGGACAATCGGTTCGCGTTGGTTGCTGATTTGGGATTGGATCGCCTTGTGGTGTATTCGTTTGAATCGGAAACCGGACGGCTGGTTTACCAGAGCGAAGCTTCTACTCCACCGGGGGCGGGTCCGCGCCATCTGGCCTTTCATCCAAACGGGCAATGGTTGTATTCCATCAATGAAGTGAATTCATCGATTTCGTTTTTTCATTACGATGCGGCGACCGGTAAATTGGCACTACAGGACACGGTGCCAACTTTGCCGGCTGAATACACAGGGGAGAATACAACGGCGGAGGTGGCTATTTCGGCGGACGGTCGTCATCTCTATGGCTCCAATCGTGGCCATGACAGCTTGGTGCAGTTCGCGATCGACCCAGAGAGCGGACGGCTTACGTTCGTTGAACACGTCTCCAGCGAGGGCGGACATCCACGGCATTTTTCGCTCACCCCGGATGGGATGTATCTGATTGCAGCGAACCGGGATGACAATCTGCTGGCGGTTTTTTCGGTAGAGCCGGAGAGCGGACGATTGACGTTTACCGACAGGACCGTATCTGTATCCAAGCCGGTATGCGTGAAGCCGGTGTGGTTCTAAAAGGATTCATTTGCAATGTACCAGAGGCTCGCATAAGATTAACGCAGGGGATTTTTATTCAGTAAACATGAAGGAGCCGGTTGTGACTCATGACGTTTTTTAGGGAATTGTTTCAAATGGCGGGATTCCGTAGGGTGTTAGCCCTGCTGTTTGTCGTGATCGTCCTGTATTTCGTTCGAAGTATGCTCAATATGCTGCTAATCACATTTATTCTGACGTATTTAATTAATCGGCTGCACAATTTCATCAGCCGGAATGTGGCCAAGGTGATTCGCGTCAACCGAACCGTAACCGTCCTGTTTATCTACGTCGTGTTGATCGCACTGCTTGGCTATGCAATCTACTACTATATGCCGGTGCTGCTCACCGAACTAACCGATTTGGTTAACCAGGTGATATCCTTTTATTCTAATCCTCCGGTGCTGATGGATAACCCGATCCTGAACTACATTGTTGAATATTTGAAAGATATCGATCTATCGGCTTATATCAACAATGGTTTTGACTTCTTGCTCAGTACGCTGACCGATATCGGCGAATGGAGTTTGAATCTGTTTATCGCCATCGTGCTCAGCTTGTTCTTGTTGCTGGAAAAAGAGAAGGTGACCAATTTTACAGTCCTGTTCCGCGAAAGTCGGATCGGCGGACTGTTCAAGGAGCTGGAATACTTTGGACGGAAGTTTGTTCAATCCTTCGGCAAAGTCATTGAGGTTCAATTCTTAATTGCTCTGGTTAATGCTTCTTTATCGACGATCTTCCTATGGATTCTAGGATTTCCGAACCTGATTGCTTTGGCGATCATGATCTTTCTGTTGGGGCTGGTTCCGGTCATGGGCGTCATCATTTCGTTGATCCCGCTTTGCGCGATCGCCTTTAAAATCGGCGGATTGATCAAAATCGTATATGTGCTGATTATGGTCGCCGTTGTTCATGCGGTCGAAACGTATTTCCTGAATCCGAAATTCATGTCCAACAAAACCCATTTGCCGATTTTCTTCACCTTCCTTATCCTGTTGGTCTCCGAGCATTTCCTTGGGATCTGGGGATTAATAGTCGGCGTTCCGATCTTTATCTTTATGCTGGATATCGTCGAGGTTCCTGTTGGGGTCCATCCCCCTGCGGTGGTGAAGATTGCGGCAGAACCGGAACCGCCGGCAGAGAAATAAATAGCGAAGATCAAACGATTTGATAAACGTAAAAGCCGCTGAGCTGACCGTATAGGTAGCCCAGCGGTTTTTTTGCGGATCAACCGTAGTTTATGCTTTGGGTCAATGGGGCAGGTGGCTCCAATTAACCTGATTGTTCTGGTAATCCGCTGTAGGCTGTCCCGGTTCGCGGTCCTTCCAAGAGCGGTTAATGACTTTCTTCAGCTTGTCCGGGAGCTTGGACTTGATTCTGTCCGCCTTCTCCATGTCGATTTTCCCCTCTGCAAGCGCTTGGTCGATATTGCGGTTCGCCGTTTCGGTCAGCTTCTTCAAGTATTCGGCTTCGCTCCAGCCTTTTTGGGCTTGTACAATTTGAAGCAGCGTTTTGCCCTGCTTCAATTGCCCTACCAGCACCTTGGGTTCAATACCTAGCATTTCGGCCGTATCTTTCACGATATGACCGCCGCGGAAATGACCGTGCGGGTGACGATGATTCGCTTCCATCTGAGACGGAGTTGGATTCGCCTGCGGTGGTTGATCCGCCGGTGCGCCCGTTTCCGCATACACGGAGCCTGCCGTGGCAGTTGATCCGGCAGCAATCAGGAGAGCAAGGGTCAATTTGCCGGCTATTGGTTTCAAGTTCTCCATAAACATGGACATTTTTCACCTCTTCGTTTAGAATAATTTGGTCCTTGCCTTCTTCAGTCTTGACCAAAAAATCGCAGGATATCTGAAACGAACCTTAATATTTCTTAAAAATTCGCTTAAAATAATGGAATGTGTCGTGGAACGTAGGGGGAATGGAAGTGACATTTGGTGCAAGAATGCTGAAAACGGGGGTCGCGGTTACACTGGCTCTTTACGCTGGCGTTCTACTGGGGTTATCTTCGCCGGTCATCGCGGCGATCGCCGCGATTTTTGCCATGCAGCCAACGATTTATCGTTCTTGGCGTTACTTGATCGATCAATTGCAGACGAATACGTTAGGGGCCATCCTGGCTATGCTTGGGGGCATGGTGTTCTCCAACGAACCGATCGCCGTTGGTCTGGTTTGCATTCTGGTTATCATGATCTGTCTGCAGTTGAAGATGGGGGATACGATCGGCATTACGCTGGTTACGGTCGTTTCCGTTATGGAGGCATCAGGCCAGTGGGAATTTGCTTTGAACCGATTTTTGCTTAGCTTGATTGGTATTTTTTCCGCTTTTATTATCAATATTGTTCTGTTTCCGCCTAAACCGAAGGTGCAATTCGAGCAGCAAGTCCGGCAAACCTTCGATCGGCTGTCACTGTTGTTGCGAACGGCCATTTCCGACGAGATCAAAGAAGCGGTCTTTCGTTCCGATAAGCGAGATCTGGAGGATACGATTGCCCAACTGGCAGAGAAATACAAACTGATGGAGGAAGATCAGAAAAAAATCAAGGCTCCGAAATTTAGCGATCATCGTTTACTGGTCGTGTACAAGCAGATGCTGCGCACGCTTCGCAAAGGGTTTGAAGTGCTGGATGCAGTCGAGCAACATTATTTCCAAGCAGCCCGTACGCCGGAGTTAAACCAGGAATTCGACGAGCATCTGGAGAAGCTGACCAAGTTTCACGAGCATGTCATGCTGAAGTTCGATGACAAACTGAAGCCAGGCTACAGCGAATCTATGCAATTTGAAACGGAAAACGACGAGTTCCTGCGGCGGATGCTGGACCGGTATGCGGCAGAGCGGACGGGCGTCCTGCGCTTATCCATCGTGTCGGCCGAGATGTACGAATATGGTCACCAATTGGAGCGTCTTAACCGGCTAGCCGACCATTCCGCGGCAGGGGCAGGCGATTAATCGATACAAAAGAAAAAGTCCTGCCTTTGGGCAGGACTTTCATGTCACCTATCGTGCAAACATAGATTGATAAGTAATGATCTTCTTGATACAATAAAAAATAGACTGCATTCTACTTATTCGTAGATACAATCAACCTGAGTCAATTTTACCACATTTCTTGTTGATTGTCAATATATCGTATGTGGATGTTATAGATGCCATTCAAGGGAGCGATTCAATTGGATCATACAGATCAGGCTTGGCAGGAAGAACAACGTCGCGTGGAGTACGTGGCCGATCAAATCGATGCCCGGATCCGCAAGCTCGAGCGGGAGGTTGGCAGTGTTCGCGGAGACGTTGTAGAGATGCGGAAAGATTTCTGGGACGAGGTAACGGTGAACTTCAGTGAAGCGGACGATGTCGGCGAAACGTCCACCAGTTTGCGGCAGCAGTCCCAGGTGCTTGCGGAGCGGGAGAAAAGCCATCAGCATGCATCCATCGCATTGGGAAAGATGAAACGGCTGAAGCAATCCCCTTATTTCGGACGGATTGATTTCGCTGAAGATGGCGAACCGGAAGAGGCCATCTATCTTGGGATCGCTTCGTTGCTCGAGGAGGGGGATGAAACGTTCCTCGTTTATGATTGGCGTGCGCCCATCTCAAACCTCTATTATGACAGTGTACCTGGGCCGGCTTCCTATGAAACGCCATCCGGCACGATCACGGGGACGATGTCGCTGAAACGTCAGTTCGTGATTCACGGTCGCAACATCAAGCTGATGTTCGACACCGGCGTCACGATTGGAGACGAGCTGTTGCAGCAAGTATTAAGCCGCAGCTCCGATGCGCAAATGAAGAGCATCGTGGCAACGATTCAACGCGAGCAGAACAAGATCATCCGCAACGATCGCAGCCGGATGCTGATCGTACAAGGGGCGGCCGGGAGCGGCAAGACGTCAGCCGCCCTGCAGCGGGTCGCCTACTTGCTCTACAAGCACCGGGAGGTGCTGCAAGCCGACCAGATGATTTTGTTCTCGCCCAATCCGATGTTCAATAGTTACGTATCGACGGTGCTTCCTGAACTAGGCGAGGAAAACATGCAGCAAACGACGTTCCAGGAATATCTGGAACACCGGCTGGGAAGAGAGTTCCAGCTCGAGGATCCTTTCGTTCAGATTGAATACGTGCTTTCCGCGCCGGAGGATGAAGCTTATCGAGCGCGGGTCAACGGCATCCGATTTAAATCGTCGGTGCAGTTTCTGCATGCGATCACGCGGTATAAGGAGCTGCTGGAGCAGAAAGGTATGATCTTCAAACCGCTGCGCTTCCAGGGAAGGGAAATCGTTGGCGCGGAACAAATTGCCCGGCAATTTTATGCCTTTGATCCGGCGATCCGACTGGCGAACCGTTGCGAGCTGCTGAAGGAGTCGTTGCTGAAGGAAATCGCTGTCTTCGGGAAATCCGAGCTGGATCAGCCTTGGGTGGAAGAACAAATTCAGTTGCTGGATACGGAGGATTATCAGCGGGCTTACCAACGCATGCGGCGGCAGCAGCAAGGGAAAGGCACCTCATTTAGTGACTATGAGGATGAGAAGACCATCCTTGCCAAAATGGTGGTCAGCGACCGTCTCAAGCCACTTCGCAAATGGGTCAAATCGTTGCGGTTCGTAGATGTGACGCGGCTGTATACGCAGCTGTTTAGCGACATGTCCATGATTCGCGAGGTCAATCCGGAAGGACTGCCCGAGCATTGGGAAGAAATCTGCGAACAAACGCTGCGAAAAATTGCGGACGGCGAGCTTTTTTATGAAGACATTACGCCATTCCTCTATTTAAAAGAGCTGCTGCTCGGTTTCCGATCCAACACCTCAATGCGTCATGTGATCATCGACGAGGCGCAGGATTATTCGCCGTTCCAGCTATTCTTCCTGAAGCGATTGTTCCCGAGGGCCAAAATGACGGCGCTTGGCGATTTGAATCAGGCCATATATGCCCATGCCTCCGTGCTTCAGCAATCCTCCGTGCTCAGCGACTTATATGGAGAGGAGGAGAGCGAACTGATTACGCTGGAGCAAAGCTACCGTTCCACGCGTCAAATCGTCGAGTTCACTCGAGAAATGATTCCCGGCGGGGAAGCGATCGTTCCGTTCAACCGGGAGGGGGCGAAGCCGGAGGTTCGCCTCATTGGCGATGTTACCGAGCTTCATGCTTCACTGGAGGAAACCATCGGTCAACTGCGCGCGGACGGGTACGAATCGATTGCTGTCATTTGTAAAACGGCGGAGGAAAGCCTAGACGCTTATGAGCGGCTGAGCGCCAAGCTGCCGGCTAAGCTGATCAAGAAAACGACCTTATCCTTCGAGAAGGGTGTCCATGTGATTCCGGCATATCTGGCCAAAGGCGTAGAATTCGACGCGGTGCTGATTTATGACGGGTCCGACCGTAGATATACGAGGGAAGCCGAAAGAAAGCTGTTTTACACGGCATGCACGAGAGCGATGCACCTGCTGCGAGTCTATTCGATCGGTGAACCCAGCCGATTTATCCGGGAAGCGGCAAAATCGACCTATACTTTGCTTCCGTAACGAGCGGTATAATTTCGGCAAAATGAATCACACTAACCGGGTCTGTTTTAAACTTCTTTCGTGAAGGGTGGCCTGATGGTTAGATGGTCGGCAAACGTGGCGATTTGATTGCATTGGCATCCATACCGCTTATTATGACGCTGGGGAACTCCATGCTGATTCCGATTTTACCCCAAATTGCCCGCGAGCTTCACGTTACCTCCTTTCAGGTAAGCATGCTTATCACCGTATATGCCGTTGTAGCCATCTTGCTGATTCCGATAGCCGGCTACCTCTCCGATAAATTCGGCCGAAAAGCAATCATCGTACCCAGCCTGATTATCGCCGGAATCGGAGGCTGCGTATCGGGGGTAGCGGATTGGTTCGCGGATGGGCTAGCTGTGTATTGGCTGATACTGGGGGGGCGTTTCCTTCAGGGCATCGGTGCGGCCGGCGCCTTTCCAATCGTGTTGCCGCTTGTCGGCGACCTGTTTGAAAGCGAAGAAGAAGTCAGCCACAATCTGGGTGTGATTGAAACTTCCAACACATTCGGTAAAGTATTGAGCCCCATTTTAGGCGCCCTGCTTGGCGCTTGGATTTGGTACGCGCCGCTTTTGTCCATTCCGGCACTCTGCCTCATTTCGGTATTGCTTGTGCTCTTTCTGGTGCATGAACCCAAGAAACGGGAGCAAGCCAAACCGTTGCGTGAGTTCGTTTCTGCCGTCAAAGAGGTCTTAAAGCAGAAGGGACGCTGGTTGTACGCCATATTTTCAATTGGCTGTATCTCCATGTTTCTGCTGTTTGGCGTCCTGTTTTATCTCTCCGAGCAATTGGAGACGAAGCACGGTCTGAACGGAGTGATCAAGGGACTGGTGCTGGCGATTCCACTGGCAGCTTTATGTCTAGCCTCCTTTATTACTGGAAAAAAGATCGGCAAAGACAAAAAGCTGATGAAATGGTCCGGCGTTGCCGGGTTGATTTTGTCCACAGGCGCTTTGTTCGGTATCGGTTTTTTCAGTAATATCTATTTTGTAATCGCTTGTCTGATCGTCTGCGGATCCGGCATCGGCATCGTGCTGCCCAGCTCGGATGCCTTGATCACCGAGGGAATCGATAAGGAGATGCGCGGTACGATTACTTCGTTATACAGCAGCATGCGGTTTATTGGCGTATCTGCGGGACCGCCCGTGATGTCGCTGCTGATGAAGGCCGGTCATATGACGATGTTCTTCGTCATCGCCGGCGTATCGTTGGTGGCGGTCATACTGCTCTTGACCCTGGTCAAACCGGAATCAGGGCGCGGTGGGGCAATCAAGCCGAAGGAGCCCCGGAAACGTCCCAAAGTGGCGAGACCCTTGCATCAAGGCTGAGCAGAACCCGACTCTCGCACCTTCGCGGCAGCGGTCCCTTCAGGGGCACGCTGCTGTTCTATTGTCCGGGCTTTTTTGGTATGATAGGAGCTGAGTGTCGCTGGACAGATGAGTAGCTCAGCGGATAAAGGAACGAATCGTCATGATTTTGGAGGGGTAGACATGAATGCCAAACAGGCGGCGGGTTACCGCGCAGCAGAATGGGTCAAGGACGGAATGACAGTAGGCCTCGGTACGGGGTCAACCGCTTATTATGCGATTGAGAAAATCGGCGAGAGGGTAGGGAACGGTTTGCGGATCCGTGCGATTGCAACCTCCAATGCTTCGGAAGAGCTTGCCAAGAAATATCAGATTCCACTGATTCAAGCAGGGGATGTGGACAGGCTGGATCTGGCGATTGACGGGGCCGATGAGGTTGATCCGCAGATGGCCTTGATTAAAGGCGGCGGCGGAGCTTTGCTTCGGGAGAAGCTGGTAGCCATCAATAGCGATCGATTTATCGTTATAGCCGACCAGGGGAAGATGGTATCTAACCTAGGGCGTTTCAAGCTGCCGATCGAGTTGGTCCCTTTTTGCTATGAATGGACGCTGCGGGAGCTGAAGAGTCGCTATGACGTGCCGTTCGAATTGAGGATGCAAGGAGATCAGCTGTACGTCACCGATAACGGGAACTACATCGTGGATGCGGCTTTTGGCCAAATCGCCGACCCCGCCCGCTTGAGCGAGGAGTTGAAAGCGATGACGGGAATAGTCGAGCATGGATTGTTTGTCGGAATCGCACAAACGGTCGTGATCGGGTATGAAGACGGTCGTACGGAAATTAAGGAGGCTCCATGTTTAAACCCATAAACGCGCGGGTCGACGAGCCGGCGATTCGGGAGTTGTTGGAATGCGCGGTCGTGTTCGATCCGGATGCGCTGGAAACGGCGACCCGTTTGTACCGGGAAGGCGATACCTATAAGCTATACGGTTATGAAGAAGAAGGCGGGATTGCCGGCATCATCGGATTTCGCGTAAACGCTTCTGGAACGCTAGAAATCGAGCATCTCGCCGTCCATCCGGAACAGCGGATGAAAGGATTTGGACGTGCCTTAGTTCTGCTTGCCCTTACGGAAGCCGGGCCGGAGAGGATGGAGGCCGTTACCGATGAAGCAGGGGCGGATTTTTTTCGCAGCATCGGATTTCAGATTACCGGCTTTCAAGATGAAGCATCCGGGGAAGAACGATTTCGTTGCTTTTATGAAGTGGACGAAGACGACGAGGAATAGACTCGAAAGGCTGCGGGGTATACCCTGTAGCCTTTCTTTATTGCGGGGACAATTCAATCAAAATGATATTTGACTTTCGGTGGGCAATCGCCTATAGTTTCATTGTCGAACTATTTTACTATAGAACTAACAGGACGAGTTTCTTGTTCCAAGACAGGGGGGATTCGGGAGGTGAATCTGGAGTCGAAGCAGCTGATCGAGCGTTATATGGCGGCTTATTTCGAGGTTACCAAACGACTAAACGGGCAAATCCGCGATATTATTCAAGAGGATATCACCATGGAGCAATTTCAAATTTTGAAGTATATCGCCCCCCGTGGCAGGTGCACCTCAACGGAACTGGCTGATACGTTTGCCGTCGGAAAAAGTTCCATCACCGCGATGATCACGCGGATGGTCGATAAAGGTTTTTTGCACCGGACTCGGGATGAAGAGGATCGGCGTGTCGTTTACTTGACCATGACGGAGCAGGGAAGATGCAATTACGACGTTGTTCAGGAGCAAATCATGAACACGGTCTCGACGTATCTAGTCCATTTCGATGCGGATGAGGTGGAAGGGTTTATCAGCGCTTTTGAGAAATTAGCCAGACTGATCGGCGAAGGGAGTACAGGGAAATGAGATTCATACTGAAGGCAAGATGGTGGATCTTGCTGCTGTGGATCGCTTTAGCGGCCACATTGATGTTAACGGCACCTCCCATGGGGGATTTGGTGCGGGAGAATGGGGAAATTACCGTTCCGGAGGGGTATTCCTCTTCCGAAGCTTCCGCTATTTTGAAGGAAGTGGCCGAGATGAAAGGCGGAGCGAAAGAGACACAAATCGCCCTTGTTTTTCATGACAAACAAGGCATCGACGATGCCGACCAGAAAGAGATTGAACAAGGAATTACTACACTGCATGACCATATGGAGGACATCGGCATCGCTTCGATTACCGATCCGTTTGGCACGCCGGAAGCGAAGGATAAGCTGATTTCGAAGGACGGAAATACAGTGTTGACCTCCTTGTCAGTGCTCGACGAGCAGCGTCCGCTCAAGGAGATCGAACAGGATATTCACCAAAGCCTGGATTCAGTCAAAGTGGAGCATTATCTGACCGGGCAAAAGCAGATCAACGAGGATATGGTGGTCAGCTCGGAGCAGGGCTTGAAGAAATCGGAATATTTTACGGTCATCTTTATTCTCTTGATCCTATTCGTGGTCTTCCGTTCGATGGTAGCGCCGTTCATTCCGCTGCTAACCGTCGGACTGAGTTATCTGGTGTCGCAATCCATCGTCGCGTTTCTGGTGGATTCGGTCAATTTCCCGATTTCGACGTATACGCAGATCTTTATGGTCGCGGTCATGTTCGGGATTGGGACCGACTATTGTATTCTGCTGATCAGCCGCTTTAAGGAAGAGCTGCAGCATACGGACGACAAATGGGAAGCGATTATCCAGACGTACCGCAAGGCGGGGAAAACGGTGTTCTTCTCCGGACTGGCGGTTTTGGTCGGCTTCTCGACGATCGGCTTATCGCAATTTATGCTGTACCGCTCAGCGGTCGCAGTCGCTGTCGGCATTGCGGTCATGCTCTTGGCTTTGGTAACTGTAGTTCCTTTCTTCATGGCAGTGTTGGGGACGAAACTGTTCTGGCCGGTGCGTGGTTCGCTGGAGCATAAGGAAAATCGATTCTGGGGCGCGATTGGAAGCTTCTCCTTGAAACGTCCATGGGCGGCGTTATTGATCGTTGCGGCAGTGACGGTGCCGTTCCTGATTTCCTATAGCGGCAACGTTTCCTTCAACAGCATGGAGGAAATCGGCGATGAATACGAATCGGTCAAGGCCTACAACATTATCTCCGAGAGCTTTGAGCCAGGCGAGTCGCTGCCGTCCACTATCGTCATCAAGAACGACGAACGTATGGATAATGCAGAGTATATGGCGTTATCCGAAAAGATCAGCCGTGAGGTGGAGAAGACGGACGGGGTGGCAAGCATTCGCGGCATGAGCCGTCCGACGGGCGAGGTCCTCAAGGATTTCGCTCTGAGTAATCAGGTGAAGACGGTTGGTGAAGGGCTAGGTGAAGGCGGAGAAGGCTTAGGAAAAATCCAAAACGGATTGTCCGAAGCTAGTCAGGCGCTGTCCGAAAACGCACCAAAGCTCAAGGAAGCCGCGGATAGCACCGGCAAGCTGGTAGACGGTACCGCCAAGCTGAAGGACGGGATTTCTCAGCTTTCCGGCGGTTTAACCGCGATCGAGAAAGGGATCCGTGAGGGTTCTGTTGGTGCAGGCGAGCTGAAGCAGGGGCTGCAGCAGGCGCAAAAAAGTGCCGAGGACCTGGCGAACGCCCATGAGCAATTGCTGGGATCGTATCAGCAATTGGCTCAAGGCGTCTCCGGCCTGAGCGGTGGTCTCACACAGATCCGTGAACCTTTGGGCGCGGCCTCGCAGGGGTTAACCGCATTGACCGCGCGGTTCGCAAGCCTGGAGGGCAAGTTCCCTGAATTGGCCGCGGATCAAGATTATTTAACGATTCGCGGTACGGTTACTGAAACCGGCAAAGGCTTAGGCCAATTGACTGCCGGATTGCAGCAAGCGGAACAACAGCTCGGGCAAGTGGCTGCTGGACTGAACCAAGCCAACCAAGGATATGCTCAAGCGGCGGCCGGTGGGAAACAGTTAGCCGGCGGTCTGAACCAGATCGTCGCCGGTTTGGCGAAGCTGCAATCGGGCCTCGTACAGGCGGCTGACGGGCAAGGAAAGATCGTGGGTCAATTGCCGGAGGTCGAATCGGGCTTGGCGCAAATTCAAAACGGGCAAGAACAGATTCAAACCGGGTTCAGCCAGTTCTCCGGTCAAATCACGCAATTAACCGATGGTTTGGACCAGAGTGTAGACGGGTTGGAGCAGGTGTCCGGCGGTTTAAACACCGCAAAGGATTACCTGACGGAGGTAGGCAGCACAGATAATGGGTTGGATGGCTGGTACGTTCCGCAGCAAGCGCTTGAGAACGAACAGATCACTCAGGTGTTTGATACGTACCTGTCCGAAGACCGCAAAGTCATGAAACTGGAAGTGGTCTTCACCAGCAATCCTTACGGCAGGGAAGCCATCGACCGGATCGGTGAGGTAGAATCCGCCGTACAGACCGCAGTCAAAGGGACACAGCTGGAAAACGCCAAAGTTGCGATCGGCGGCGTATCCAGTACATTTAATGACCTCAAAACCATTTCGGGCAATGACTATACACGCACGGTGATCCTGATGCTGGCCGGGATCTTCATTATCCTGGTGCTGCTGCTTCGTTCGCTGGTTATGCCGGTATACATTATCCTGTCGTTGGTGTTGACGTTCTACGCTTCGATCGGATTTACGGAATGGGTCTTCGTCGACATCTTCGGTTACTCGGGCGTAAGCTGGGCGACACCGTTCTTCGGGTTCGTCATGCTGGTCGCGTTGGGCGTCGACTACAGTATCTTCCTGATGGACCGCTTTAACGAAAATAAGGAGTGGAATGTCGGCGATGCGATTCTGCATTCGATGCGCAACATGGGAACGGTCATTTTATCCGCTGCGATTATTCTTGGCGGCACGATGGCTTCGATGTATCCGTCCGGCGTCATGTCGATGCTGCAAATCGCCACGCTTGTGCTTTCCGGCTTGGCGTTGTACTCGGTGATCGTCCTGCCGTTCCTGATCCCGGTCATGGTGAAGATGTTCGGGCAAGGCAACTGGTGGCCGTTCCATCGCCGTATCGGCAAGAACTCCGAACAAGGAAACAGCGTAAATCTGTAAATTGCATATCAAAAAACGCCGGCTTCTTCTCCAACAGGAGAGAAGCCGGCGTTCTTTGTGTTTAACAGATTTTAACCCAACGTCCCTCGCTTGAGGTAGCTGCGTAGCGCCCATCTCCGCTCTTGACGTTTCTTATATTTCGGCAAGGAGCGATAGATCGCGATCGATTCGTCAAAAGCCTGCTTGGCCTCCTCTTTGCTGCCCAACAATTGATAAAGGCTGCCCAGCAAATAATAAGCTTCGCTGGAAGAGGATTGGATCTCGCCGAAACGGGCAGCGTATTGCAGGGCTTTCTGCGGGTCGCGCTCACGGAAGGCGGAAGCTAACCGCAGATAAGGTTGTCCGTACTTGACGCGTTCGTTCAAGCTTAAGGCGTGCAACATATGGGCCTCGCCTTCCTCGATCCGTCCGAGTCCCAGACAGGCCGTCCCTAGATCGTCCCAAAACTCCGCCGACGTCTCGGAAGCCTCCTTAGCCTCCTCCAGTAGCCGATGGGCCTCGGCATACTTCTTGCGCTCCAGCAGCAGCCGAGCAAGCTCGCGTTTGGCGGAAACGTCGAAAGGGCTGGCGGCCAGTTGCTGGCGAAGCCGTGAAATGCTGCGGCCGCGCTTCAATGGCTTGCTCAGGCTCGGGAATAAACCAACATAACGCCGATCGATGAAGTAAACGATGAAAAGCAAGACAATAATGGCGAGAAAAGGATTGCCCAGCAGCCATGATAAGAACAGAAACAGGAATACCTTACTCATTCAAATCCTCCACCCATGACATCATAATTTCCAATTATATCACAATGTAAGGAGGACGAGGGAACAAGAGAACAGCCGCCCTGGAGGCGGCCGTGTAATGATACTTGTTATTGGAAGCTTCGCATTGAACTTGCGGAGCCAAGCGAACCTGTGGCTTGTGAGCTCATCGAGCTCATAGCACCTGTGGAGCCGGAGCCGATAGGGCTATACGATCCCGGGCTTGGCGAGCTTGGAATGTGGGTGTTCATGGCCGATCCAAAGCTTCCGATGCTGCCACCGCTGTAGCTGCTTTGACCAATGCCTTGGGTGCTATAGGAGGTTTGTCCGACGTTAGGCTGAGTATAGCTGGTTCCGATTCCGGACATCGAGTTCACGCTATGTTCCAGTTGCCCGGCAATTTGCGCTACACGTTGGAATTGCTGCATTGCGGTTTGATGCCCGTGCAGGGCGGTTTGAATCGTTTGAACCGCTCTGCGCTCGCGCTGAGCTAGTTCCTCCAGCTGCATCGCGTTTTGCTGCTCCTGCTGCAGCATTTGTTGGTACATCATTGTAGCTTGGCGGGTTTGCTGTTCCAATTGGCGCATCGTTTGTTCAATTTCACGGACTTGTTGACTGACATTGTTGTACATAAGATGAAAAACCTCCTCAAGATAGGTTAGGTTGTGAAACCATGGTTAGGGTACCCTCCGGACTTTCGGCTATGCATCTTTCGGATGAGGAGAAGGTAAAGGTCCAATCCCTCGTCCGAACGGGTTCATAAACTATAGGTGGAGGTGATAAGCGAATGGACAAAAACGAGTTTATCGAGAAAATCGCTCCGCTTGCCGTCGCCAGCGCGGAGGAAAGCGGCATTCCGGCCTCGCTGACGATTGCCCAGGCGGCTTTGGAATCGAACTTTGGAGCCAGTCGATTAGCCACCGAAGCTCATAATCTGTTTGGTATTAAGGGCAGCGGTCCGGGAGGGAGCTTGATTCTGCCCACAACCGAATACCGAGGTGGAAGAGCGGTAACGGTAAACGCGGCTTTTCGTAAGTACCCGTCCTGGGCGGAATCCATTGCGGACCACGCCCGATTATTATCGGCTAAACGGTATACCGGGGTGCTTCGAAAGAGTGGGGCTGAAGCGGCGCGGGCAGTTGCCGCAGCGGGATACGCCTCAGACCCGCAGTATGCGAACAAACTGATCCGTTTCATGGATTCCTATAACTTGACTCAATATGATGAAGCGAAAGGAGATGAACCGATGACGGCGGAGGAGAGGAAGCAATTCGAAGCGCTTCAGGAAACGGTTCTTGCCCAGGCGAAACAGATCGCCGATCTGGAGAAATGGACTCGTCCAGGCATTCCTGCTTGGGCCAAGGAAGCGGTGAATGCGGCCGTGAATTACAGCAAGGAGGAGCCGTTGCTGCAAAACCCGGAGCAGGGCAGCGTTGACTTCTACCGGATCATCACCGTGATGCACCGTCGGGGGTTGTTCGATAAGAAGAGTTAGTGAGCTGGATTTGGGGGCGCGGCATACCCCATTCTGTTGTTTTCAAGTGGCTGCGGTGGTACGATGGGTTGGAAGATTAAGGGACTGCGTCAAGGAGGGATTTCGATTCGGAAGAGTTTATGGATTCCTGCGACTGCCGGGCTAGCACTGCTGGCGGCGATGTATACGTGGTGGTATATCGAAAACGTATCTCCGGTTAAAATGACGAAAACCCTTGAGGGAGTGGCTTGGTTGGAGGAAGACCCGACGTACAGCCCGCCGATTCAAATTTCTCTGGACGGTTACTATGACCAGGGAGACGATCAATTTAGAGGTACCATACGGATCAACGGACAGGTATATCCCGATTGCTATCTTGCAAGTGGTTTCCTGGTTAGTCGTTATGAGGGGGAAACCCTGATTCGTCTCGGGCAGATCTATTACGATGAAGGGATGGGTCGCCTCGTCTGGCTTATGCTGCAATCCGATCTTCCACCTGAGCTTACAAACCCGCAATACTCCGAAGCGGAAGTACTTCTGGCAGCGCCCGCCACGTCCGGAGAAGAAGCGCTGGAACTTCTAGCGAAACTAAAAAAAGGACAAAAGCCCTCGTAGAAATAACAGCTACAAGGGCTTTTGTCCGGGCATCCCTTGCGGGACGCCCATCATGGGAGAGGAGAAACCGGACGAAGAGCTTATGGGGAAACGTAAGTCTTCTCCGCGGTTGTCTACGACATTTGGTGATGTCGATAATCTAAGTTTGTCCGGGACGTGGGGTTTTATACCTCAGGTGCGCAAAATTTCGTATGATTTTTTTCGTTTTTCAATCCCAGGCGGATTATGGTACGATATCGACAGGAATTTTCCAGGCATAATAAAGGTGTGTGAACAAACCCAATGAGAGTGATTTCGGGCACTGCCCGGGGCAGAGCGTTAAAGGCCGTTCCCGGCATGGGGACAAGGCCGACGACGGACAAAGTCAAAGAAGCGATATTCAGCATGATTGGGCCCTATTTTGACGGGGGACTAGCGTTAGACTTGTTTGCGGGTACCGGAGGTCTCGGGATCGAAGCCCTAAGCCGCGGCATGGACAAGGCTGTCTTCATCGATAAAGATTTCAAGAGCTTGGAGACGGTCCGTCAAAACCTGAAGACAACGGGATTCGAAGCGATAGCCGAAGTGTACAAAAACGATGCCGAGAGGGCGCTTAAAGCCCTGGCGAAACGAGATGTGGCGTTTGATCTGGTGTTCCTGGATCCGCCTTACCGCATGAAGAATGGGGATGCGCTGATGGAGCAAATGGACGAGCTGCAGCTGCTCGCATCGCAGGCAACGATCGTGCTCGAATACGAATCGTCGTATGCTTATCCTGAGCGGTTTGGGCATTTTAACCAGATACGCAAAGCGGAATATGGAGAAACGGCCGTTTCCATTTATACCTACGATTCCGAGACGGACGCGGTTCAAACCGACGATCAAGGAGGAGCAACAACATGAACGAACAGCGGCAACCGCGGGTAGCGGTTTATCCAGGCAGCTTTGATCCCGTGACGAAAGGGCATATGGATATTATCCAACGGGCCTCGCGCCAGTTTGATCGGCTGATTGTGGCGGTGTTGAACAATTTGAGCAAGAAGCCGTTATTTACGGTCGAGGAGCGGAAAGAACTGCTCACACAGGTTACCGGCCATTTGCCGAACGTGGAAATCGACAGCTTTCGGGATCTGCTGGTTAATTACATGGATTATAAAAAGGCCCATGTCATCGTCCGGGGCATCCGCTCCGTTACCGATTTTGAATATGAACTGCAGCTGGCGTCTACCAATCATAAGTTGAACAGTGAAGTCGAGACGATCTTTATGATGACGCATCCGAAATATTCCTATTTAAGCTCCAGTGTCGTTAAAGAGATCGCTAGCTTCCATGGGGATGTCAGCGATCTCGTTCCGCCAGAGGTGGAGAGGGCGATGCGTGAGAAGTTCAAGGAGAAGCTAGGGCCAAGTTAGGAGCCTGATCTTAGGTCTCGTCTTGACGCCGCCATAGAAGCGCGATGGACAACAATCCAAACGTGAGCAAAGTCAGCATCCATAGCTGCCATTCCATCACCCCGAACGCTTGCTGCCAGTTAGGCAGGGCGGCCGGGGTGTCGCTTCCTGAGGGAACCCTTTCGCTGCCACCAAAAACCGGGAGCACACCTGGGACCCAGCGCGTGAACGGTTTCCATAGCAGCAAGGTAAGGACATAAGCATAGGCCGCATGCAGAAGGCGATTCAGTAGAAACGTTCGCTCGCCGATGCCAGCCGGTCCAAGGATGGCTCGCACCTGCAGATAAGCGCACAAACCGCTCCATCCAAGCGCTGCTCCTAGCAGGGAAGCGAGAAGGGCCGGGGGAAGAGACGGGGCCAATCCGGAAATCGAATAGGAACCCAAATGGACCTCCAGTGCCCCCTTTACGGCAACCGCAAATGCTTGGTCGGGGAGTGCCAACAGAATAACGTGGATGACGACTGCGAAAATAAGCATATATCCTCCGGTGATCATCAGCGTCTGGACGCCGGAGGCTACCGAGTCGCCAAGCAGCTTGCCAAAGCTGCGGCCGTCCTCGCGGCGAGCCTCCTCCATGTGGCGTAGGGCCAAGCGCAGTAAGGGAACGCGCGGCTTGGCTGCAGAGTGTGCTTCCGTAGGCGCAGTGGACGCGGAGCGGTCCGGAAACACCAAATGCAGCGTAAGGCCCGCAGCCAGACCCGCAGCCCAGTGCACTGCCAACAGGAGCAGACCGAATTCGGGCCTGCCTACGAAGCCTGCGCCGATCACCACGACGAGCAGCATCGGGCTGCAAAAATGGGCTGCAGCCGCGAGCCGCTCGGCTTCCCTCGCGGTCACCTTGCCTTGCTTATGCAGCGTGACGGCCGCTTCGGCCGCGGCGGGGAAGCCAGCGGTCATCCCAAGCGGCAGCACCCAGCCGAAAGATCCGGGCAGTCCCAGGACACGGCGGGTGAAAGGGTCGAGCAGCGTGCCCAATCCGTGGGCGAACCCGGCGGCTAGCAGCATTTGCGAGAGAACGACAAACGGTAGCAGGGCCGGAAAGACGATCCGCCACCAGATCGCCAAGCCATCGCCGGAAGCTTTAAACGCTTCTCCGGGGGCATAAACGACGCAAATAACGACTAAAACGGCTAAAAATCCGGTCAACAACGTAGACAACGGGCTGGTGGCCAAACGTCGGAAATTCATATGTATAGATTCACCTTCTTTGTCATTAGATAAAGACCGATAGCAAATCAGCGCATAGTACATGCTATGCATCAACCGCTAAGGACAGACTACCCCGTTTCATGGAGCGAAGCATCGCATAAAGACGAATGCGGACGGAAGACAAGGTTCTTCCGCCGCTGTACAGGAAGGGAGGAGAACCGGATGCGGCAATCCAGAGCCAAAGCGATCAAATCGGGGCTGTACGTCCTAACGATCGCGGTGATCGTATATGTCGTCGTGTACATGTCAACCCCGTACATGATCAATCAACCGGGGACGGCGGAGGAAATCAAACCGATGGTCTCGATTAAGTCGGGGGATTCGGAGGAAAAAGGGACGTTTATGCTGACGACCGTTTCGGTCAGCTACGCCAATGTGTGGATGCTGGCGACTGCGCGCTTCAACAAGCATGCCGAAATCGTCCGCAAGGAACCGGACCGAAATGATGAGGAGTACGAAACTCAGCAGCGCTATTATATGAGCAGCTCACAGTCGAACGCGATCTTGGCCGCTTACAACAAGGCAGGCGTTAAATACGACGTCGTCTCGGAGTACGTATTTATCGTCGGCTTATCCAAGGAAAGCCAGCCGAAAGGGGATTTCCATCCCGGGGACATCATTCGGAAAGTGAACGGTCAGCCGGTGAAGCAATTTGAGGATCTCGGCGCCTTGCTGCAAGACGATCAGCCCGGGGATCAGGTGAAACTCCAGCTGGAGCGTGGAGGCAAATCCCTGGATCAGCAGGTGGAACTCGTGGAGATCAAAGCGGCCGACGGAGGACGTAAAGCCGGATTGGGTGTGACGGTAGGTGAGCTCCGCAAGGTACAGGCGGCCGATCAAGCCAAGGAAGTGCAGTTTGCAGACACGCGGATCGGCGGTCCCTCCGCGGGTCTGATGTTCACGCTTGAGATTTACAATCAGCTGACTCCAGGCGATTTGAGTCATGGCTACCGGGTGGCCGGCACCGGCACGATTGCCGAAGACGGGACGGTTGGGGCCATCGGCGGGGTCCAGTTTAAAATCGTGGCTTCGGACCGGGAGAAGGCGGAAATATTTTTCGTGCCGGAGGCAAACTATAAAGACGCCAAAGCGAAAGCGGAGGAAATCGGCTCGAAGATGAAGCTGGTACCGGTGAAAAAGCTGGACGACGCCCTGAATTATTTAGCTTCATTGGAGCCGAAGGCTTCCTAATCCAGGGCAATCCGCTTCTATACGTAGAGGTGCCTGGCGATACTCGCGCAGCAGCTCGTCCATCTGGCGCTGCGGCATCGCGTTGGCATAGGCGGCAGCCGCCCGGATGTCGAGGGTCAACTGTGGGTGATCGAGCTCGGCGGCTCTTGTGATGATTGGCAGCCGTGCCGTTTGCTTCATCCGCTTTAGCAACTGCTGTCCGGCTTCGCTGAAGCCAAGCACCCGCAGATAACCCGGGCCTTGAGCGAGTGCTTCGGGTGCCAACAGCTCGCGGGAATGCTGCAAGAGAATATGCAAAAGCATGCGCTGCAGCTTCGTATGGGTATAGCGCTTGGTTTTAAGCTGCGTGAGTAGCTCAGCCACCGTTGGCTGGGATAGGCGGGGCAGCGTTTTTTTGATCCGGTACTCCAGCCCTTCCGTCACCTCGTGAAGGGCGGCAAGCTGCTCCGGCGCGGCCAGGAGCAGCTGGTGGAAGAGCGGCGCGGCCAAGCTCTCCCACGTCACGGGCCCGCGGCTCGCCGCGAACTCGCGGGCGAGGATCTCCGCCGTGTACGGCGGGAGATACGGCGCGGCTGCGGCTAGGCCGCCGTCGGCGATCAGCCGCCGCACGGCGGTGGCGCTGGCGATGTTCGCGTCCTTCGGTGCGACATCGCCGTGACCTGCGGCCCGGCGCCCGACGGTGGCCGGCGCGATGCCGCTGCCCAGCCGCCGCAGCGCGATCAGGTAGTGCAGCCCCAAACTGTTGTTGGGCTGCTCCAATAGCGATCGCGCTGCGGCGGCATCGCCGCCGAGCGTGCGCGCGGCCGCGGCGGCGTAGGCCGCGGGGTAGCTCGCCCCGGTGGCGAGCTCCTCCGCGATGGCCGCCTGCAGCGCCTGCGGCTCGGCGGCCAGCCGCTCGGCCAGCGGCCGCAGCGCCGTAAGCGCGCCGGCTTCGCTGCCGAAGCATAGATGCGTCGTGACCCCCGTCGCATCCAATAAGGCCACTGCGCCGTATGCGAACCACTCGGCCGGCTGGGCCGCATAAGCGACCGGCAGCTCCAGCACGACGTCGACTCCGAGGCGGAGAGCCATCTCCGCCCGTGCCCACTTGTCGACGAGTGCCGGCTCGCCGCGCTGCAGGAAATCGCCGCTCATCACGGCGATCACCGCGTCGGCGCCGGTAAGCCGCTTGGCTTCGGCGAAATGATGGGCGTGACCGTTATGCAGCGGATTATATTCGACAATGATACCAACGATATTCAAAGGGTTCTACTCCTTATTTTCCAGGGATTTGGGTGGATTCTTCACCTATGAATATACCATGAAAAGATAGCGGAGCTAAAAGGATGGAGCCGTCAGCGGCATTTTCACCGAAAGAACAGCTTTATTGTTGACAAAACTTACTTAAAATCGGTATAATAATTTTTGTTTGTTTGGAGTGATGCTGATGTTTATTAATTTGCGTCAGGTGACCTCGTCCGAAGCTCCGGTGAAGATTCATCAGACTTTGGACGTAAGCCGTGTTGTCAAAGGTCGCAGGGATATTCTCGCGATGAGTCCGCTGCAAGTCGATTTGCAGGCGGAACCCGCTGGCGGAGACGTAGTCGATGTCAAGGGCAGGCTGACGGCGGAGCTCGATATGACTTGTTCTCGGTGCTTAAAGCCGCTGAAGCAGGTCGTACAAGCGGAGTTTGCAGAAAGCTTCAAACAAGGCGAGGCTCCTGAGACGGACATGCAGACGCAGGAAGAAGACGAAGACTTGCAATATGTCGCCGACGACAAAGTCGATTTGGTGCCGTATGTGGAAGAAACGCTGTTGCTTCATCTTCCGTATGCTGCTTTGTGCCAGGAATCCTGCAAAGGGCTTTGCCCGAATTGCGGGACCGATCTGAACGAACAGGAATGCGGCTGCAATACGGACGTGATCGATCCGCGGCTCGCAGCGCTCGGCGATTTTTTCAAAAATAAGCAAGTAAACAAGGAATAAAGCCCCGGTTAGGGTTGACTTGAATAAGGAGGTGGGAACCATGGCAGTACCTCAACGGAGAACGTCCAAAACTCGTCGCGACAAACGTCGTACGCATTTCAAATTGGCTGTGCCGGGCATGGTAAAATGTGAACAATGCGGAGAATTGAAGCTTGCTCACCACGTATGCAAAGTTTGCGGAACATACAAATCGAGAGAAATTATTGGCCAATAAGCTTTAGGCACTCAACTCAAAGTAGTACTTCATTTCGGTGAGGTGCTATTTTTTTTGCCTTCTGTGGTCTCGCTTCACGCAAGGTTTATGGCAATTTCGCTTTTCTTTTGGGTCGGGATGCTTTATACTACATTTTAGTACCAGGTTCTAAAGAACTTCGCCAAATTTTACATATATGAATCGTTGATCTATAGATAACTCATAATGGTTTGGTTAATCATCAGGGGGGAGATACCCATCGAACGTTTGCCAAAGCGGGCGAGGCAGCAGCAACTCGTCCAAATGATAGAAACGAATCCGTTTATTACGGACCAAGAGCTCACCCGTCAGCTGAAGGTCAGCATCCAGACGATCCGGCTTGACCGGATGGAGCTGGGCATCCCCGAACTCCGGGAACGGATGAAGCTGATGGCCGAACGGTCGTACGATCAGGTTCGTTCCTTGCCGCTGCATGAAGTCATCGGGGAAATCGTCGATCTGCAATTGGACAAGAGCGGGATCTCCATCTTTGAAATCCGCGAGGAGCACGTGTTCTCCCGGACGGGAATCGCCCGGGGACATCATGTGTTTGCGCAGGCCAATTCTTTGGCCGTGGCCGTAATTAACGATGAAATCGCTTTGACGTTCTCTGCGGATATCCGGTTTGTTCGATCGGTTCATCTGGGGGAGAAATGCATTGCGAAAGCTTACGTAAGGCCAAGTTCCGGCCACAAAGGCAAAGCCAAGGTCGAGGTGTTTACCTACGTAGGCGAAGAAATGGTATTCCAGGGGAATTTCGTCATCTACCGGTCCACCGGAGACGACAATCCAGAAGGAGGAAGTCAGCATGAGAATCGCCATTGATGCCATGGGCGGGGACCACGCGCCGAAAAGCACGGTCGAAGGCGCGTTGGCCGCAGCCAAGGAATGGGGCGACACTGAAATCATTCTGGTCGGCGACGAGCAGGTGCTTGCGCCGATGCTGCAAGACGCTCCGGCGAATTTGCGGATACAACACGCTTCCGAGGTGATCGATGCGGAGGATGAGCCGGTTAAAGCCGTACGCCGCAAAAAGGACGCGTCCATGGTCGTAGCCGGGCGGCTCGTTCGCGAAGGGGAAGCCGAGGCGATGATCTCCGCCGGGAACACCGGGGCACTGATGACAACGGGCTTGCTGGTGGTCGGACGGATGGAAGGAATCGAACGGCCGGCGTTGGCGCCGATGATTCCGACGGTCGACGAACGCGGAGTGCTGGCGCTTGATTTAGGCGCTAATATGGATGCCAAGCCGGAGCATCTTGCGCAATATGCGTTAATGGGCAGCATTTACCGGGAAAAGGTTCACGGAATCGCCAAGCCGCGAGTGGGGTTGCTTAATGTCGGCACGGAAGCGATGAAGGGAAATGAGCTGACCAAAGCGGCTTATCCGCTCCTTGAGGCATTGCCGATTCATTTCGTCGGAAACGTGGAGGCACGGGATATCTTGACCGGCGCTTGCGATGTACTCGTGTGCGACGGCTTTGCTGGTAACATTTTGCTGAAATCGCTGGAAGGTACGGCGGGCACAATGTTTTCGATTCTAAAAAAGGAATTTTCGAAATCTCTGATGAACAAGCTGGCCGCGGCTGTACTGATGCCGTCGCTGCGCGGTTTGAAGAAGACGCTGGATTATAAAGAACATGGCGGCGCCCCCCTTCTTGGCCTTAGCGGTCTGGTCGTAAAAGGACACGGGTCCTCGGACGGCGGCGCGATCAAGAATGCCGTTCGCCAAGCGCGGACAGCGTTGCAAAGCCAACTGACGGAGAGCATAGCACGGGAAATCAGCGGGAAGTGAGTGACGAGAGTGAATAATTTACGTTCGGTAGGGATTATCGGTACCGGGAAATACGTGCCGGAGAAAGTGTTGACGAATGCCGATTTGGAGAAAATAGTGGATACGAACGACGAGTGGATCGTTTCTCGTACGGGGATCAAAGAACGGCATATTGCCGCGCCGGAGCAAGCAACCTCCGATCTGGCTTATGAAGCGGCTGTTCGTGCCTTGAAGTCCGCTGGCCTTACGGCGGATGAGCTGGATCTGATTATTGTAGCCACCGTAACGCCGGATTCGGCGTTTCCGTCGACGGCTTGCATTTTGCAGGATAAGCTTGGCGCGAAAAAAGCAGCAGCCTTCGATTTGTCCGCCGCCTGCTCGGGGTTCGTGTATGGAATGGCGACGGCGAATGGGTTTATCCAGACGGGGATGTACCGGAACGCGCTGGTGATTGGAGCGGATACGCTATCCCGGATCACGGATTATTCGGACCGGAACACCTGCGTGTTGTTCGGGGATGGAGCTGGGGCCGTCATTATTGGAGAAGTATCGGAGGGCCGTGGATTCTTGTCCTTCGATCTGGGCGCGGAAGGCGCCGGCGGCGAATTACTGAAGCTGGAGGCGGGCGGTTCACGGTTGCCGGCTTCGGAAGCTACCGTAGCCGACCGAAAGCATTATATCTACATGAACGGGCGTGAAGTATTCAAGTTTGCCGTTCGCGTGATGGGCTCGGCAACCGAGGAAGTGCTCCGCAAAGCCGGGAAGAGCAAAGAAGACATCGACCTGTTTGTCCCTCATCAGGCGAACATCCGTATTATCCAATCGGCCATGCAACGCTTGAACCTGCCGGAGGATAAATGCGTCATCAACGTGGATAAATACGCGAATACATCGGCAGCTTCTATTCCGCTGGCACTGGTGGAAGCGGCGGAGGATGGCCGGATGAAGGAAGGCGACACCATCCTGCTGGTTGGCTTCGGGGGTGGATTAACCTGGGGAGCGTCTGTGCTGGTGTGGTAAGACACATCTTCAACGGGTTGCCACTCGCGACCGTTTGTAAGCGATAAACCTGATTTTTTTCGATAGGGAGTGCACAGGATGGGCAAAATCGCTTTTGTTTTTCCGGGACAGGGTTCCCAAAGCGTAGGAATGGGCAAGGATATATATGATGCATTGCCGGCTGCCCGGGCTCGTTTCGAAAAGGCTGATGAGCAGCTTGGTTTTTCGCTCAGCGGCTTGATCTTCGAAGGGCCAGACACCGAGCTGAAGCAAACGGCCAATACACAACCGGCTCTGTTGACGACCAGCGTCGCGCTGTACGAGGCGTTTACGGCGAAGGGCTTCAAACCGGACTATGTCGCCGGCCACAGCTTAGGCGAGTACAGTGCCCTGACGGCCGCTGGCGTGCTTAGCTTCGAGGATGCTGTCAAGCTCGTACGGGCTCGCGGTGAATACATGGAACAAGCCGTGCCGGGCGGACAAGGTGCAATGGCTGCGGTGCTCGGCGGCGAACGCGAAGCGCTCGCACAGCTGTGTGAAGACATAACCGCTGGCGGCGCTCTGGTAGAGCTGGCTAATGTCAATTGCCCGGGACAGATCGTTGTTTCGGGAAGCCAAGAAGGGGTTAACCTTGTGGTTGAACGAGTGAAGGAGATCGGCGCCAAGCGGGCGATTCCGCTCGAAGTGAGCGGACCGTTCCATTCCTCTCTCATGAAGACGGCAGCCGAGCGGCTGGGCGATCGGTTGTCCGCTGTCTCTTTCCGAGACGCTGAGGTTCCGGTCGTGGCAAATGTAACGGCTCGGCCGGTGCAAAATGGGGCGGAGATCAAGGACTTGCTGGTGCGCCAGGTTTATTCTCCCGTCCTATGGGAGGATAGCGTGGGCTGGCTTCTCTCACAGGGAGTGGATACTTTCGTGGAGATCGGCCCCGGCAGCGTCTTGACGGGATTGATTAAGAAAATCGACAAATCCGTACGGCTCTTTAATGTCAGCAGCTTGGAGAGTTTGGAACAGACGGCTGCAGCCCTGAATTAATATTGGCCGAGAGGGCCTGGATTTACCTTCGCCGCAAAGGTGCCGTTTGGGCTCAAGGAATGGCGATGAGATTTTGTTACCGCAAGACGGAGTTTTGATTTGGATGCGTCTCATAAACAAGGCGAAAGGAGATGAACCTTTTGAGCAAACCTCTTCAAGGCAAAACCGCTTTGGTGACGGGGGCCTCCCGCGGGATCGGCCGCAGTATTGCGCTGGCTTTGGCCGAGGCAGGAGCCGACGTCGTCGTGAACTATGCGGGGAATGAAGAAGCCGCCGCCCGCGTCGTTTCCGAAATCGAGGCGCTCGGTGTGAAATCTTACGCTGCCAAAGCGCATGTAGGCAACAGTGAGCAATTCGAGGGAATGGTGAAGTCCGTACTCGAAGCGTGGGGCCGGATCGATATTCTGGTGAATAACGCAGGAATTACAAGAGATAATTTAATTATGCGTATGAAGGAAGAAGAGTTTGATCAAGTCATCGAGACGAACCTGAAGGGCGTATTTAACGGGATCAAAGCCGTGACCCGTCCGATGATGAAGCAACGCTCGGGACGGATTATCAACATTTCTTCGGTGGTTGGCGTGCTCGGCAACGCGGGTCAGGCGAACTACGTCGCCGCTAAGGCCGGAGTCATTGGTCTGACAAAAGCATCGGCTCGTGAATTGGCTTCGCGCGGAATCACCGTGAACTGCGTCGCTCCCGGATTTATCGAAACCGATATGACGGGGGAGCTTCCGGAGGAATATCGCCAGAAATTGCTGGGGGACATCCCGTTGGCCCGTTTGGGACAGCCGGAGGAAATCGCAAGCGCGGTACTATTCCTCGCCTCGGACAGCGCGGCCTATATGACCGGACAGACGCTGCACGTGGACGGCGGAATGTATATGTAAATCGCGCCTTTCGCTTCTATGGCATTTTAACTTCAAATCTCTTATAATACCAAAGAGGAGGTGAACCGGATGTCCGATGTATTAGATCGCGTAAAACGCATTGTGGTCGATCGCCTCGGCGCTGATGAAGCCGAAGTGACGCTAGAAGCGTCTTTCAAAGACGACTTGGGTGCGGATTCGCTTGACGTAGTTGAATTAGTGATGGAATTGGAAGATGAATTCGATCTGGAAATTTCCGACGAAGATGCAGAGAAGATTACGACTGTAGGTGAAGTTGTAAACTACATACAATCTCATACCTAATTGTCATCCCAAAGTCCCGTACCTCCTACATAGCAGGCGGGACTTCTCCTCATCTTTACCCTCTATAAGCATTCGTGCTTAAGTCCAAGAATGATGTACACATGAAGTCCATACGAGGTGAGTGTGTTTGAAGCATAGAGTAGTAGTTACGGGAATGGGGGTCGTGACGGCGCTTGGCCATGACCTTGATACGCTGTGGAATAACCTGATTCAGGGGAAATCCGGTGTATCGAGAGTCGAAGCGTTCGACGTCAGTGATTACCCTACGCAAATAGCCGCTTCCGTGAAGGATTTTAATCCTGAGGATTATGTTGATCGTAAGGAAGCGCGGAAAATGGACCGCTTCGTCCAATTTGCAGCCGCTGCGGCGGTTAACGCAATGAAGGACAGCGGACTCAATATCGCCGAGCAGGCCGACCCGGAGCGGGTAGGCGTCATGATCGGTTCGGGGATCGGTGGTCTCGGAACTTGGGAAGACCAGCACAATATCTTGCTGGAGAAAGGTCCGAAACGCGTCAGCCCATTTTTTATTCCTATGATGATTGCCAATATGGCCTCAGGCCATGTATCCATCTTGTTCGGGGCAAAGGGCCCGAACACGACGGCGGTGACTGCGTGCGCGACCGGAACTCATTCCATTGGCGATTCGTACAAGCTCATCCAGCGGGGTGATGCCGATGTGATGATTTGCGGCGGCGCGGAAGCAACGATCCGTCCGACCGGCATGGCGGGATTTTGCTCGATGCGGGCGATGTCGACTCGCAACGATGAACCGGAAAAAGCCAGCCGGCCGTTTGATATGGAACGCGACGGCTTCGTCATGGGCGAAGGCGCCGGCGTACTGATCTTGGAATCGCTGGAGCATGCGCTGAAGCGCGGCGCCAAAATTTACGGTGAAATTATTGGCTACGGTTTGAGCGGGGATGCCCATCATATGACGGAGCCAGACCCTAACGGTCCGGAACGTTGCATGAAGATGGCGATCCGCGATGCCGGCATCGCGCCGGAGGAAGTGGATTATATCAACGCCCACGGTACTTCGACACCGGTGGGGGACCGCTCAGAGACGATTGCGATCAAGCGTGCGCTTGGCGACCATGCCTATAAGGTGGCCATCAGCTCGACGAAATCGATGACCGGCCATTTGCTTGGGGCTGCAGGCGGCGTAGAAGGCGTCATTTGCGGGCTTACGCTGGGGCATGGCGTCATTCCGCCGACGATCAATTTGGAGCATCCGGACCCGGAATGCGATCTGGATTACGTTCCGAACGAAGCCAGACGAGCGGACGTGCGTGTAGCGATGTCCAATTCGTTTGGATTCGGTGGACATAACGCCACGATCATTATGAAGAAATACGAAGCGTAAGGGGTTAAGTCTGGTGAATGGAGATCTGAAGCAGTTACAGCATAAACTTGAACTGGCATTCCAAAATCGGCAGCTTCTGAAACAAGCCTTCACCCATGCGTCATACGTGAACGAGCATCGCTTCAGTCAATATGAGGATAACGAGCGCCTGGAATTTCTGGGTGACGCCGTTCTCGAGTTAACCGTTTCGGAGCATTTATATCGGTTATTTCCGGATCGTCCTGAAGGCGAGTTAACCAAGCTGCGCGCTGCCATCGTCTGCGAGCCGTCGCTCGTCAAATTTGCCGAAAGTTTGGAATTTGGGCAATACGTCCTACTGGGCAAAGGCGAGGAGCTCACGGGAGGACGGACCCGTCCGGCGCTGCTTGCGGACGTATTTGAATCCTTTATCGGTGCTTTATACCTGGATCAGGGCCTGGAAGCCGTCACTGCGTTTCTTCATCGCCACGTATTTCCTAAATTGACCCTGGACGGCAAGCTGGCAACCAGCGACTTCAAGACGGAGTTGCAGGAGCTGACGCAGCATCACGGCATGGGCGCGTTGGAATACCGGATCGTTGAAGAACGGGGACCGGCGCATGAACGCGAATTCGTCGCGGAGGTTTGCATGGAAGGTCGTTCGCTTGGTCAGGGAACGGGTAGATCTAAGAAGGAAGCCGAGCAACAGGCGGCTGCCGTGGCGTTGGATCTGCTCAAGGACGCTCAGCCTGAGGGTTAATCATGTAGTCATAGCTCAAATAAGAAGGTCGTCCCCAAGGTCTTGCTGACCTTGCGGGACGACCCTTTTTTTGAAAGAGGGGATTCCTGCGGGCTCTAACACTGATCCGCGTTGCTATTGATGCATTAGGGCAATCTAGTTCTTCCACTAAGGCAATCGCTTGCGGATTTCCGTCATATGGGTCAGTGTGTCCATGCCAGAGTGATTGCCAAGCAAGATGATGGTGTACCCGCCGCCAAGTTCCCGGGACATCCCGGTGGCGTAACCGGTGCCGCTGCCATTGTGAAAGACACGCGTAATTCCGTTTTCCTGGCGGATCATCCAGCCATACCCGTAGTTTTTTTCTGAATACGGGGTAAACATTTGCGCGATGGACGCTTGGCGGAGCACCTGCTCCGTTTCGAATGAGGCGATCCAGGTCAGCATGTCGTCGACAGTAGAATACAGCGTGCCGGTGCCGGATTGGGAGAGATAAGGGCCAGCTGGTGCCCACAGCTGATCTCCAGCGCTGACGTATCCTTGGATGACCGGCACGGAGGGCTTCGCTTCCCCGGTATCGGACAGGCCCAGCGGCTGCCAAATGTTTTGGTTTAGATAGTCCCCGTAACTCATCCCCGATGCTTTCTCGATGATTCCTGCCAACACGACATATCCGCTGTTGCTGTAGATGAACTTGCTGCTCGGTTCAACCCGCAAAGGTTTGGATCGGATGGCCTCGATCGTATCCTGCAAGGATAGGCCTGGTTCTCGCGGAAAGTTGGGGTTGATGCCGGATAGGTGCGACAACAAGAGGTGAATGGTAATCCGGTCTCCGGAAGGAAAATCGGGAAAATACGATTCCAGCGGTTCGTCCAAGCGGAGTCGTCCTTCTTCCGCCAGCTTCATCACAGCCGCCGCCGTAAACGATTTGGTCAGAGAACCGAGGCGCGATTTGCGGTCCGCGCGAACGAGATGATTCTCGCCGTCATATCCGTAACCTTTGCGCAGCAGGATCCGATCTCCTTTGGCAATCAGAGCGATGCCGGAATACCGCTGAGCGATCAGATATCGATCCGCCAACTCCGTTTCGGAAGAACGGATCGTCGCCCCGTCTGGAGTCAAGTTTACGCTGACCGTCCCGCCGGATGTAACGACACCGACGTCTGCCTTTAATACCTCAGCTAAAGCGCGCAGCGGCACGAGGGTAGCGCCACCGCGAGTGATCGATATGCCGCCCGACCGGAGGGGATCCCCGTTGACGGTGAACAGATTCGTGCCGGAGCGGTGCAAGATCGTGTCTCCGTGAGCTCGCAACTCGGCAGCGTGCTTGACGGAATTCCACTTCACTTCTGCGCCCAGGCGCTCGGCTGCTTCGCGCAGCGGTACAAAGGTTACGCCGCGATGGATCAGCGGCGAAGTCGTCCAGGCCATTTCCTGCCCGTCGAAGGTCACTTTCGCGGAGGCCAGCACTTGTGTCTGCTGGGCGGCAGCCAACGGCAGTGCTGGCGAGAGCAGGGATCCGAGGCCAAGGCATAAGAAGAAGAGCAGTCCGGGCAGGCGAGAATGTTTCTTCGTGCTCATCAAGGGCGCTCCTTTTACCGATATAAGAGTTTGGATTTTCTATCACACTAGCAAAAAAGAAATCGAATTTCAAGCGAGCAAAGGATGCGTCATCCAGGGCTTCTGCACGAGACGGATTGCCTGTCCGCCGGAGCTTTGGGTATGTTACAATAGTCGGTAGAGGTGATAGTGAACGTATGTTTTTGAAACGGATAGAGTTAGCGGGCTTCAAATCGTTCGCCGATAAGACGGAGATGGAATTCGTCCGCGGCATTACCGCCGTGGTTGGACCGAACGGTAGCGGTAAGAGCAACATCTCCGACGGCATCCGCTGGGTGCTCGGGGAACAAAGCGCCAAATCTTTGCGCGGCGGGAAAATGGAAGATATCATTTTTGCCGGCAGCGACGCGCGCAAGGCGGTAAATTTCAGCGAGGTGTCGCTAACGCTGGACAACACCGATCAGGCGTTACCGCTCGATTTCAGTGAAGTGACGGTCACCCGGCGGGTCCATCGCAGCGGGGACAGTGAATATTTCATCAACAAACAGTCCTGTCGGCTGAAGGATATTACCGAGCTGTTCATGGATACGGGGATCGGGAAGGAAGCTTACTCTATCATTGGGCAGGGCCGGATCGAAGAGATTCTGAGTACGCGCTCGGAGGATCGCCGCGGTATTTTCGAAGAGGCTTCGGGGATCGTGAAATACAAGAGCCGTAAGCGTGACGCCCGCCGCAAGTTAGATGAAACCGAGCAAAATCTGCTGCGCATCAATGATTTAGTGGTTGAGCTGGAGGATCAGATCGAACCGCTGAAGGAGCAGTCGGAGAAAGCGATCAAATACAAGGAATTGCGCGAGCAATTGAAAAATAAAGAGATTTCGTTATATGTGCATCAGATTGAGCAAATCCACGCTTCGTGGAGCGAGGCCAATGCCAAGCTAGCCAAACTCCAGGAGGAGCAGTTGGCCTTGTCAACCGTCGTCTCCGCGCACGATGCCAAACTGGAGAGCGATCGTCTGGCGCTTCGACAGGTGGAGGACCAAATTGAGCTGTTGCAAGGACAGTTGCTTGAATATAGCGAAAGCTATGAAAAAAGCGAAGGTTATGGCGAGGTTTTGAAGGAACGCGCCAAGAACCTGACTCAAAATCGCGAGCAGCTTCGCCAATCGCTGGAGGTTAGTGAAGAGCGGTTCGCCCAGCGGCAGCAAGAAATGGAGCAGATGGCTGCCAAGTTTGCCGCAGCAGAACAGCAGCTTAGCGAGCTGCGCAATGAACTGGCGGCCGAAGAGGCGAAGCTGATCGGCGTGACCGGCGGCATCAGCCAAGTGCAGGAGGAAGGCTTGAAAGGCCAACTTCTCGACATCATGAATCGGATGGCGCAATCCCGCAACGAGATCCATTATGCCGAACAGCAGAAGGACAGCGTCAAACGCCGGATGGAACGTGCCGAAGAGGAAGGCGTCAAATGGACGGATGAACTGGAAAGACTCAAGGGCAGCAAGGCCGAGTTAGAGAAGGTGCTGGATAAGCTGGGCAAGGAAATTGCCGAAGTGCGGGGACAGTACATCCAGGAAAGCGAGCGCGTGAATTCGCTGCAGAAGCTCGTTGAAGAGAGCCAAAGCAATATCCGCAAATGGGAGCAGAAACGCGAGGGTTTGGTTTCCCGGCGCGATACGATGAAGGAGATGGAGGACGACTACGACGGGTTTGTCCTTGGCGTTAAGGAAGTCCTGAAGGCGTCGAAAAAATCGGCATTATCCGGAGTGCATGGCGCGGTCGCCGAATTGATCCGAGTTCCGGAAAAGCTTGAGCTGGCCGTAGAAACGGCGCTGGGCGCCGCTATGCAGCATATCGTCATGGAGAACGAAGCCGTATCGCGGCAGGCGATCGCTTTCCTGAAGCAGCGGCAACTGGGCCGTGCAACATTTCTGCCACTGGACGTCATCCGTCCGCGCCAAATTTCCGCGGCGGACAAGCGCCAGTTGGAAGAGGCGGACGGATTCGTCGGAATCGGCGCAGAACTGGTCGGTTATGAGCCGCGGTATGCGGATATCGTCGGCAGCCTGCTCGGCAACGTCGTCTTTGCCAGCGATTTGGAACGAGCGAACAAGATGGCGGCAAGGCTGCAATACCGCTTCCGAATCGTGACGTTGGAAGGCGACGTTGTGAATGCCGGCGGTTCGATGACCGGGGGCTCTCAGCATCGTAAGAACAGCAACCTGCTGGGACGTAAACGTCAGCTCGACCAGCTTGCCAGCGACATTCGCGAGAGCGAGGAGATGCTGGATAAGCTGCGCAAAGGGATAACCGACGTTCGCAGCCAACTGGCTAAGGCGGAAAGCGAGCTGACGCGACTGCGCGAAGCCGGCGATGCCAAGCGGGTTGAGGAGCAATCTTGCGCTGGTGACCTGAAGCAGGTTGATCATGAATGGCGTCACGTTTCCGAGCAATTTGAGCTGTATGGTCAAGAGAAGGGCCACTACCTGAAGGAGCTCGAGGAGCTTGAGGCAACGAAGAAAGCTGCGGAAGAACGTCTCGTAGAGCTGGAGAAAGAAGAGCAAACCGTCCAGCAATCGATCCGGGCGGCCGAATTCGCACGTAAAGCAAGCGAGTCGGCCAAGGAGGAACTCCAGGATTTACTGACCGATCTGAAGGTTCGGGAAGGCAAGCTGGATCAGGAGTGCCAGTCGCTGCGCGAGCAGCTGCGCCGCGCGGAGAACGAGTTCAAGGTTCAGGAGCGTGAGTTGGGGCAAAATCGCACGATTTTGCAATCGATCGAAGTGGACTTGCAGCAAAATGAGGAACAGACCGTCAAGCAACGGGAAGAGCTCAACGATTTCAAGCTGAAGAAGGAACGCGCTAGCGAGCAGCTCGAACTGGAACGGGCTTCGCGCGCCGTGCTCGTGAAGAAGCTGGAGGAAGGCGAAAGCGAAACGAAGGAGCAGCGGCTTGGGCTGAAGGCCGTGGAGGAGCAACTGCGCCAGACGGAAATCCAGGCGAACCGTCTCGACGTGGAGCTGGACAATATCCTGCGCAAGTTGTCTGAGGATTATGAGCTTAGCTATGAATTGGCTAAACAGCGTTATGCCGTACCGGAGGATGTGCCGCAAACCCAAACGGAAGTCAAGGAGCTGAAGCGGCAAATTACCTTGCTTGGGGATGTGAATCTCGGTGCGATTGAGGAATACAACCGCGTGTCCGAGCGTTACCAGTTCCTCAGTGAACAGAAAGATGACCTCGTTGAAGCGAAAACCACCTTGTATCAGGTCATCCGCGAGATGGACGAGGAGATGTCCAAACGCTTTAAAACGACGTTTGATGCCATTCGCCGCGAATTTGTGATCGTCTTCTCGAAGCTGTTTGGCGGTGGACGGGCGGACCTGATTCTGGTTGATCCGGACAATCTGCTCGATACGGGGATCGATGTGGTCGCCCAACCGCCGGGCAAGAAGCTGCAGAACTTACAGCTGCTCTCCGGTGGAGAGCGGGCTTTGACGGCAATGGCCCTGCTGTTTGCCATTCTACAGGTGAAACCCGTCCCTTTCTGCGTGCTCGACGAAGTCGAAGCCGCGTTGGACGAGGCCAACGTGGCTCGTTTCGCCCAGTATTTGCGCGAATTCTCCGAACAGACGCAGTTTATCGTGGTTACACACCGCAAAGGGACGATGGAGGAAGCCGATGTGCTATACGGCGTGACCATGGAGGAAGGCGGCGTGTCCAAGCTCGTCTCCGTGAAGCTGGAGGACGAAGAGACGGTCGAAATTGCTTAAGCAAGGCGTAAGGCAAATTCAAATTACGGTGGCTTGGGAGTCAAGGTAATGGCTTGGCTCTCCTGCCACGTTTTTATTTTTCGCGCCGAGGTTGCAGGAAATTGCTTGGATCTTCGCGGTATGCGATAATGAGTTCGAAGTGATGAAGGAGGAAATAATCCCTATGAGTTTCTTTAAGAAACTGAAAGAAAGCATTGCATCCAAAACGGAATCCGTAACCAAACAATTCCGGGACGGGCTCGAAAAAAGCCGTAAGGGCTTTGTTGAAAAAGTGACGGAGCTCGTCACTCGACGCAAAAAGATCGATGAGGAATTTTTCGAAGAGCTGGAGGAAATTTTAATCGGAGCCGATGTCGGCGTGAACACCGTGCTGAAGCTGATCGACGATCTGCGGGCGGAAGTGAAGCAACGCCGCATCGAGGAAGCTTCGGAGCTGCAGCCGTTGCTGTCGGAGAAGCTGACTGAGCTGCTACGCGGGGATGAAGACAGCGAAATGCATTTGAATTCGGACGGGATCAGCGTCATTTTGTTCGTCGGCGTCAACGGCGTTGGCAAAACGACAACGATCGGCAAGTTGGCCCATTATTATAAGCAACAGGGCAAGAAGGTCATTCTGGCCGCTGGGGACACGTTCCGCGCAGGCGCGATCGAGCAGTTGGAGGTCTGGGGCAAACGGGCCCAGGTTGACGTGATCAAGCAGCAGGCCGGTTCCGATCCGGCGGCGGTCATGTTCGACGCGGTTCAGGCCGCCAAGCAGCGCGGGGCAGACATCCTGCTGTGCGATACGGCAGGACGTTTGCAGAATAAGTCCAACTTGATGGAGGAGCTGAACAAGATTTACCGCGTCATTCAGCGGGAAATTCCAGGCGCTCCGCATGAGGTTTTGATGGTGCTGGACGCGACCACCGGACAAAACGCGCTGAGTCAAGCCAAACTGTTTGGCGAGAAGAGCGGCGTGACCGGTCTGGTGCTCACAAAGCTGGACGGCACCGCTAAAGGCGGGATCGTCATTGCCATCCGCCAGGAGCTGAGCCTTCCGGTAAAATTCGTTGGACTCGGCGAAAAGATGGACGACCTCCAACCCTTCGATTCCCAGCAGTTCGTGCATGGCTTGTTTGCCGGCTTGATCGCGGATGAGGAAGAGGCGGAAGAGGCTTAAACCGGTAGTAGTAACATGTGGCGGTGCTCCATCGTATGATGATCCTAGGCAGACGCCCGGCAAGACAGACTATATAGAGATTTTAGGAGGTGACAGGATGGCCAATACGCATACTTACGACCGTCGCGAGGAAATCGCCAATGCGATCACTCACGGGATCGGCGCCTTGCTCAGCTTGGCGGGATTAGTATTGCTGATCGTTTTTTCCAGCATGAAGGGCACGGCTTGGCATGTCGTCAGCTTTACTATATACGGAGCGAGCATGCTGCTGCTGTACCTGTGTTCCACCCTCGTACACAGCTTCAAAGAAGGGAAATTGAAAGACCTGTTCGAGTTTTTTGACCATTCCTCCATTTACATTTACATCGCGGGAACGTACACGCCGTTCATGCTGGTGGCCGTTCGAGGGCCGCTCGGCTGGAGCCTGTTCGGAACCGTTTGGGGGATTGCTTTACTGGGCGTCGTATTCAAAGCGTTCTTCGTCAAAAGATTCCTGTTCATGTCGACGATCTTCTACTTAATCATGGGTTGGTTGATCGTCATCGCCTGGGGGCCGCTGACCGTGGCAATGCCACATCAAGGGATCGTCCTGCTGGTTGCGGGTGGGCTAGCGTATACGCTTGGCACGGTTTTCTACGTATGGCGGGGATTTCCGTACCACCACGCGATCTGGCATTTGTTCGTGCTTGGCGGCAGTGTGACACACTTCTTTGCGATTTTGCTTTATCTGCTGCCCCATCATTAATGGATTGATATTGACGTTCAAGCCGCTTTCCGAGGATTCGGAAAGCGGCTTTTTTGCCAGAGTGATGGAGTAGGTAGGCAATTGTATACATGTTAAGGAAAAATGCTTGACAACCACTACGGCATTCGGTATCATAGGAAAAGTTGATGCGCTGTAAAGTGTTTTTCCTTGACGGAGGGGGTGCCCAGATGAGTCAGGAGAATAGGCTTGAGAAGACGAACCGGATCAACCTTTTGTTTGACTTCTATGAAGTGCTGCTTACGGAGAAACAGCAGACCTTCTTAAAATATTATTTTCTCGATGATTTCTCGTTGGGCGAAATCGCCGCCGAGTTCGAGATTAGCCGCCAGGCGGTATATGAGCATATTAAACGGGCTGAAGGCATGCTGGAAACATATGAGGAGAAGCTGGGTTTATTGAAGAAACACGAAGCGCGGAGCGGCGTGTTGTCCCGGCTGGAGCAACTTATGGAAGACAGCGGCATGTCCCCGTTACATAAAGAAACGGCAAGAAATTTGCTTCGCGAGGCGGAGCAATTGTAAGATGACGATATACAGCTAAATCAAGTTCAAAAAGTCAGCATTCTGAACTACCTTAATGAATGGGGGTGACTGTCATATGGCATTTGAAGGATTGACAAGCCGCTTGCAAAGTGTGTTTAGCAAGCTTCGAGGCAAAGGCAAGGTATCGGAGGACGATGTCAACGAAGCGATGCGCGAGGTTCGGCTTGCTTTGCTGGAAGCGGACGTCAACTTTAAAGTCGTCAAGGAATTCATCGCCAAGGTGAAGGAGAAGGCGGTCGGCAAGGAGGTCATGGACAGCTTTACGCCGGGCATGGTCATCATCGATATCGTCAACAAAGAGCTGACTGAGCTCATGGGCGGTAGCCAAGCCAAGCTAGCCCGCAGTAATCGGCCGCCAACGGTCGTCATGATGGCAGGCCTGCAAGGGGCCGGTAAGACGACGACCTCGGCCAAGCTGGCCAAACTGCTGCTGAAAGAGAATCATCGGCCGCTGCTCGTAGCGGGTGACATTTACCGTCCCGCGGCGATCAAGCAGCTGCAGGTACTCGGCGAGCAGATCAAAGTGCCAGTCTTTACGCTGCCGGAAGGCAACAGCCCGGTTGAAATCGCTCGTCAGGCGCTGCAGCATGCCAAGGACAACGGCAACGATTACCTATTGATCGATACCGCTGGCCGATTGCACATTGACGAAGAGCTGATGGAGGAGCTGCGGCAAATCCATGAGGTAACAAAGCCGGATGAAGTCCTGTTGGTCGTGGACGCCATGACCGGTCAGGATGCGGTGAACGTGGCGGAGAGCTTTAACCAGCAGCTAACGCTGACCGGGGTTGTGCTGACCAAGCTTGATGGGGACACCCGCGGCGGTGCGGCGTTGTCGGTCAAAGCCGTAACCGGCTGTCCGATCAAATTCGCCGCGCTTGGCGAGAAGATTGATGCGCTGGAGCCGTTCCATCCAGAGCGGATGGCTTCCCGGATTCTCGGCATGGGCGACATGCTGTCGCTGATCGAGAAAGCCCAGGCCAACATCGACACGGAAAAAGCGAAGGAAATGGAACGGAAAATGCGCAATGCGGAGTTTACGTTCGATGATTTCCTGGAACAAATGGATCAGGTCAAGAAGCTTGGGCCGCTGGATCAGCTCATGGATATGATTCCGGGTATGGGCAAGATGAAACAGATGCAGAACGTCAAGGTAGACGAGAAGCAAATGGGCCGAGTGGAAGCTATCGTGCATTCGATGACCAAAGAGGAGAAGCAACATCCCGATATGATCAATCATAGCCGGCGCAAGCGGATTGCCGCAGGCAGCGGGACCACGCTCGCCGATGTCAATCGCTTGATCAAGCAGTTTGATGAAATGCGCCGCGTGATGAAGCAGTTCTCCGATATGATGGGGCCGAAAGGCAAAGGCAACAAGATGATGAAGCAGTTAGGTAAAGCCGGCAAAGGGATGCGTTTTCCTTTCCGTTAATTCTAAAATGTTCATTCTTTGAAGGAGGTGAATTTCGTGGCAGTTCGTATTCGTTTGAAACGTATTGGTGCTCATAAAGCTCCTTTCTACCGTATCGTGGTATCGAATTCTCGTTCCCCGCGTGACGGCCGTTTTATCGAGGAGATTGGTTACTATAACCCGGTTGCACAACCGGCAGTAGTCAACATCGATGAAGAAAAAGCATTGAAATGGCTCCAAGATGGTGCGCAAGCATCTGATACCGTTCGCAATCTGCTGAGCAAAGCAGGCGTTATGAAGAAATTCCATGAGCTTAGACAGCAGAAATAATTGCTGATTCGGAGGGTCGTATATGGAACAATTAGTCGGCGTTATCGCGAAGGCTCTTGTTGATCATCCGGACGACGTGCGTGTGGAGGTCGTGGAGAAGGATCACCTGATCGTTTATGAACTTTCCGTACATCCCGACGATGTAGGGAAGGTCATCGGCAAGCAGGGGAGAATCGCCAAGGCGCTCCGCACGGTCGTAGCATCGGCAGCGGTCAAGATGGATAAGCGGGTCACCGTGGATATCATGTCTTGATCGGTAACTTCATAATGGTAGACGAAAGTGGGTTAGGATGTTTGTCCTAGCCCTTTTTCGTACATGCTGAAGCAGAAGGATCCTTCGGACGGATGGTTCAGCTGCAAGAATGACAGGATAAATCTATTGGGAGGTTAATATGTCGGATTCATTATTGTCGGTAGGCAAAATCGTGAATACGCACGGGATTCGCGGGGAGCTTCGAGTGCTGCTGCAGACGGACTTTCCGGAGGTGCGTTTTGCTCCGAAAAATCGGCTTCTGATCATTCATCCGGAAACCGGGGAAAGGCTCGAGGTTACCGTACAAACGGCCCGGCCTTACAAACAGATGTACATCGTGAAATTCGCTGAATTTTCCCATATTAATGAGGTAGAACCGCTTAAGGGCCGTGAGCTGAAAGTACCCAAGACGGAATCCGTAGAGTTACCGGAGAACGAATATTATTTCCATGAAATCATCGGCTGTCAGGTTGTGAGCGATGAGGGTGAAGATCTGGGCCAAATCGTGGAAATCTTACGGCCAGGTGCCAACGACGTTTGGGTGACCAAGCTGCCAAGCGGCAAACAGCTGCTGCTCCCGGTGATCGATGACGTCGTCTTGGACGTCAACGTGAAGGAGAAAACCATCAAGGTGCATATTATGGAAGGGCTGTTGTAGCATGAGGGTGGATGTGTTGACCCTGTTCCCGGAAATGTTCGCCGGCGTATTCGGCAGCAGCATTCTTGGAAAAGCCCGCGAAAAGGGCATCGTTTCGTTAAATGCCATCAACTTTCGGGATTACGCGGGTAATAAGCACGGCAGCGTTGACGACACCCCTTATGGCGGAGGCGGGGGGATGGTGCTCAAGCCGGAACCGATCTTCCGTGCGGTTGAGGATTTGCTTGGACAGCCAGCCAGCGAGGAAGCTTTCGAACCCTCAATACAAGTAGCGTCTAAACGTGCACCACGCATTATTCTGATGTGTCCGCAAGGGGAGACGTTTACCCAGAAGAAAGCGGAGGAATTAGCCAAGGAAGATCATCTCGTCTTTATTTGCGGACATTATGAAGGTTATGACGAACGAATTCGCGAACATTTGGTTACTGATGAGTTGTCCATCGGGGATTACGTGCTGACCGGCGGTGAACTTCCCGCGATGGTCGTAATTGATAGTGTAACGCGTCTCCTCCCCGGCGTGTTGGGCAATGAAACAAGTGCGGTGACGGATTCCTTCAGTACCGGTTTGTTGGAATATCCGCATTACACCCGCCCGGTTGAATTTCGCGGGTGGAAGGTGCCGGAGATCCTGCTCAGCGGACATCATGCCAATGTTGACGAATGGCGGCGGCAAGAGGCGCTTCGCCGGACCTGGCAGCGCCGTCCGGATTTGCTGGAGGGACTTGAATTGACAGAGAAGGACAAGCGCTGGCTGAAGGTGTTGCAGGAGGAAGCTACGGTTAAATCAGAAGAGTAATTCCAGGTAAATCAAAACCCCCGGTATTCAAACCGAGGGTTTTTCTGTATCCCATTATTGGACGATATATCCGGCAGCGATGACGTCCTTTTTGCTTAAAAGAACGGATCCCAGCTCCTTCTTGACACTTATCAAATGGGATCCATTCGTAATCACGGAAGTGAATTCCCCGTCCTTAAGGGTAGAGGTATTCAGACTGAAGGCGATCTCATTCCCTGCTCTGATGACGTATACATTGGGGGTATCATCAGATTGCGATGCCGAAAGTCGCGCGTTCGAAGCGACCAGCTCGGACAGCGTGATCCAGTCATTCTTGGAGCTGAAGGAGATGGACTTGGTGGCTGCATGATAGGTCGTTTCATAATTGAACAAGCTTGCGGCATCCCGGATCGGCACGTAAGTCGCTCCGTTAAAGACCAGCGCATCGGCAGTGAGCTTGGTCTGGCCATTCACCACGAAATTGAAATACTTAATGGTGGCTTTGACCGCCTTCGCCGTAGGCGCCGCTGCCGCCACCGATGCGGAGCCTAATAAGGCGCAGGCGGCAATGACTAACACTATTTTTTTCATAATAATTCCTCCAATCACCTATTGTCTTTAAAAAATATTACCCAGATGTTTATCCAATGACATCGGATTTGTCGGCAATTTGAATTGAATTTAGGCAGGTGTCTGACTCTTGCGAGGGTGCGCGCCTATGGCTTATAATGGAAACACCTTCTATATCGGGGTATGGCGCAGTCAGGTAGCGCGCACCCTTGGGGTGGGTGAGGCCGTGGGTTCGAATCCCGCTACTCCGATCCAGAGCAAACCGATGAAACAGGCAAATTCGGGCGTGAAATTTGTCTGTTTCTTTTTTGTGCGCGGCAAGTATAATCAAAGAACCAAAGAACGAATCGAGGGCTTCTGTCTATGACGAACCAAGAGATATTGGATATTGCCATGCAGCAATCCGCCATCGATGCGAACTGCCGCAAAGAAGACTTCTATCTACAGGAAAACAAGGTTGTGTTATCCACGGAGCATCCAAAGGCCAGGGAATATTTGACCTTACCCTTCTACTGCAATTTGATTTCTTACGGAAATAACATTGTGGCTTCCGTTCATCCGGAGATCCGTGAGGTCGTAGAGTCCTATATTAACAAGTACCCCATTGAGCATTGCTTTGAGACTCCAAATTTACATGTGCTCAACGATGAACTACAGCGAAGAAATCGGCGAATTTGCTTTATGGCCGAATACTTCCTTCCGGATATCCAGATGTTAAAGGCAGGAGAATGTGACTTCGTGACGCGATTGTTGGGACCTGACGATTTTGCCGATTTGTATACGGCGGAATGGAGCAATGCCCTATGCGAAAAGCGAAAACATCTCGATGTCTTTGCGGTCGCGGCTTACGACGGGAACAAGCTGATTGGATTGGCTGGATGCTCTGCGGACGGTGAATCGATGTGGCAAATCGGGGTTGACGTCTTACCTTCCTATCGCCGAAAGGGGATTGCCGCAGCCTTGACAAGCCGTTTGGCCGTTGAGATTCTGGATCGTGGGAAGGTTCCTTTCTACTGTGCAGCCTGGTCTAATCTGAAATCGGTGCGCAATGCGATAAAAAGCGGATTTCGGCCGGCTTGGGTCGAGATGACCGCGAAAGAAAGCGAGCTGGTTGCCTCATTTAACCGCTAGTCGCCCATACCGTTCGTCCATCGTTCTCATACTATGCAGTAGCTTGCATAGGAAGGGGAACAAGGGGAATGGTAGAGGCCTATTATAATTGCCTGCATTGCATGAACAAGAAGGTTCGCATATTAACCCGGGATGGCGGAGTTTATGAAGGCACGGTCGTGAAGGTTGACCGGGATAACGTTTATTTGAAAAGATCAGCGAAGGGCCGGGCGCAAACCTCGGCGTTTATTCCGCCTTACGGTTACGGCTACGGGCCTTATGGCGCTAACGAGGAGATTCTGACGCTCAGCTTGTTTACGCTGCTGGCGATCGCATTAATTTAAGATTAGAACTTAAGCCTCCAAGGGATTGGAGGCATTTTTTTGGAAAAATCGGGATAGGATAAAAACAGGTGAAGTTGCGCGGTTAACCCTGTTTCTTAGTATATTTTCCTTGCTATGGTTAAGGTATTATGGTACAATTCAATTTGTTGTGAATTCGGTGGTCCGCTGCGGATGATGAAGGAGAACAAGGGGTTCTCCGGAAGAGGCATGAACACCTGAGTGGAAGGAGGGAGTCCTAGATGAATATCGTACAAGCGATTACGCAAGAACAGCTTCGCAAGGATATTCCGAGCTTTCGTCCTGGGGACACTTTGAAAGTGTTCGTTAAGGTTATCGAGGGATCTCGTGAACGTGTCCAATTGTTTGAAGGTGTTGTGATCAAGCGTCGTGGCGGCGGAATCAGCGAAACTTTTACGGTTCGTAAAATTTCCAACGGTGTAGGCGTGGAAAGAACTTTCCCGCTTCATTCCCCAAAACTCGATAAAATCGAAGTGGCTCGCCGTGGTAAAGTGCGTCGTGCGAAGTTGTATTATCTTCGCGAACTTCGCGGTAAAGCAGCGAGAATTAAAGAAGTACGTCGTTAATTTTCCGTTAACGAACAGGGGGCTTGGATCCAATCAAGCCCCTTTACTTTTTTCTTGAGTACATATTTTGAGATAAGGAGAGGTCACGTTCCATGGAGAAGCAAGAACAACAGGGCTATCCGGATGTTTCGCCGTCTTCTGGACGAGCGGAACAACTACCTGACGAACCGGAAACGGTGCAGGCGCCGCCTGCGGGCAAGAAGGAAAAAAGCGAGGCACTGGAATGGCTGAAAGCTATAGTGATCGCCGTTGTGCTGGTTCTCCTGATTCGTTGGCTTTTCTTTGCTCCGTTTATCGTTGACGGCCCGTCGATGCAGCCGAATTTCCATACCGGGGAACGTATCATCGTGAACAAAATCATTTACGATATCCGCGGCCCCAAACATGGCGAAGTCATCGTCTTTCACGTTCCATCCGAGGGACGCGATTTCATTAAACGTGTTATCGGCGTTCCAGGGGATACGGTTCAAGTCGAAGGGGATACGATTACCGTAAACGGTCAGGTTGTGGATGAAACTTACATTAAAGATGCTGTAATTGAGAAGCATAATAATAATGAGCTGTACAATACGGAAGCGAATTTTCCGAATGAGCTAGTTCCGGACGGAACGGTTCCGGAGGGGTATGTCTTCGTACTGGGGGATAACCGTTCGAACAGTACGGACAGCCGGAGGATCGGCTACGTTCCTTACGGAGATATCGTAGGCCGGGCGGACCTGGTGTTCTGGCCGCTCTCGGACCTCCAGTTCATTCGGCACTAGACGAGTTCTGCGCGAATGGGCATACAGTGAGGTCACGGCGCGTTCTTGGGATAGATGAGGTGAAGGAAAATGACAATTCAATGGTTTCCCGGCCATATGACCAAGGCACGCCGGCAGATTCAAGAGAAGCTCAAGCTGATTGACGTAGTGATTGAACTGCTTGATGCACGCCTGCCCTTGTCCAGCCGCAATCCGATGATCGATGAAATTTTACAGGGGAAACCCCGTTTGATCGTGTTGAATAAATCCGATTTGGCGGATCCATCGGTCACAAGGCAATGGATCGCTTTTTTTAAGCAGGAAGGTTATTTGGCTGTTGAGGCGGACGCAGCAAGCGGGCAAGGCTTGAAGGAAATTCCCCTGCTGGCGAAGGAATTAATGAAAGAGAAGATTGAGAAGCAAATCGCCAAAGGAATTAATCCTCGAGCGGTACGTGCACTAATCGTTGGCATCCCGAATGTTGGCAAATCGACGTTGATTAATGGCTTGGCAGGACGCAAAATCGCTGCAACCGGAGATCGTCCCGGCGTGACCAAAGGACAGCAATGGATTAAGGTTGGCTCGGAGATGGAACTGCTGGACACCCCGGGCATCTTGTGGCCAAAGTTTGAGGATCAAAACGTCGGCTATCGGCTTGCTGTGACAGGAGCGATTCGCGAAGAGATTCTTAACGTGGAAGACATCGCTTTTTTTGCCGTCAAATATTTGGTCCGGTATTACTGGGAGTCGTTTGCGGAGCGATTCGAGCTGGCTCAGGCGCCGCGAGATTCCGAAGATCCAGACGAAATCGTTGCCGTTATGGAGTCGGTCGGGCGTAAGCGTGGTTGTCTCATGAGCGGCGGACGCGTGGATTTGGAGAAAGCTTCCGGCATTCTGCTTCGTGAGTTGAGGGCGGGTAAGCTTGGCCGATACTCGTTGGAAGCGCCTTATTAGTGAATCAAAGCCGTCGGCGGTTGCTGGCGGCTTGTTTTTTTGGCGAAAGGCTGTAGAATCGAGGGAGAGAAGCCGATAATAGAAGGGAGATTCATATTCATAGATGAAGATGATAGAGTGAAGAGTGCACTCCAAGCGTGACTCCCTCATTTCCGGGATGGGGAATGAGATCATCATAGAACAGCTAGCAACGGGGGAAGTTTCACGAAGGATAAGGAGGCTCTATGAACGATTTATTGAAGTATGAGCGGGATTACTGGCAATCGGGCTATTCGCATATCGCGGGGATTGACGAGGTCGGAAGGGGCTGCTTGTTTGGAGACGTGGTAGCGGCCGCGGTGATTTTGCCGCAGGACCTCATCTTAGAGGATGTCGATGATTCGAAGAAACTCAGCGCGAAGAAACGCGATAAGCTATTTGACATCATTATGGAACAGGCGATTGCGGTAGGAATCGGATTTGTGGACGCCGCCACGATCGACCAAATTAATATTAAGCAGGCGACCCGGCGGGCGATGAAGCAGGCGGTTGAGAAGCTTCAGGTACGGCCGGACTTCCTGTTGATCGATGCGGAGAAAGTGGACCTTTCAATTCCCCAGCTCTCGGTGATCAAGGGAGACGCCACCAGCCAATCGATCGCTGCGGCGTCCATTATCGCCAAGGTCACGCGAGACCGTTTATGCCAAGGCGAATGGGATGCGCGTTATCCCGAATACGGAATCGCCGTACATAAAGGTTATGCGACGAAGCTGCATCGCGAACAGATTCAAGCGCTGGGGCCGACGCCGATGCATCGAAAGAGCTTTATGCGCAATTTGTTCGTTGAGGAACAAACATTGTTTTAACCGGCATTTCTTACCCGCTCTCGTTAGAGGCGGGTTTTCCATATCGTAAACGAAGTGAGGGGGGAGCTTATGAATATCGGACCGCTGCTGCGCAGCATGATGGGGGACGTTCGTTCCGGAGAACCCAAGTCGCTGGAACTCAAGACGGGGCAGGTGGTCCGCGGTACGGTATTGTCCGTCTCCGAAGATGGGCAAGAAGCCGTCATCCAAGTGCAAGGCGTCAAACTCCACGCTGCATTGGAAACGCCGTTGCGTCCAGGGGAAACGACGCTCTTGCAAGTACAGCCGGATTCCAAGGACGGACTAGCGGTGTTGAAGCCGGTACAGTCGGCGCCTGGGGCCGTATTGTCGGCCGCTTCCTTGGCTAAAGCGCTCGAATCACTGGGACTCGAGAATACCGCAACGAACCGGGATTTACTGCAGCTCATGCAAAAAAGCGGGATTCCGTTAACGAAAGACAATTTATCGCTCCTGCTGCAAGTGAATGGGCAGAAGCCGGCCGGGGTGCCTTTGTCAGAATGGATTCAAGCGGCAGGGATTGCTCTCGGCCGGGGATTGCCGTTAACGGGTGAGTCGGTAGCCGGGCTGCATCAAGCGGTTTTTGGGCCGCCGCTGCACGTCTTGCTTTCCTCCCTTGAGGAGCAAATGGCTGGATTCTTACGCCAAGCGGGGCAGGAAGCGACGACGGCTTCTTCGGGGCAGACAACGTCGACATTCCCGTTGGCCGGTACGACTTCGCAAGCGTCAGGGGCGAATCCCCCAACGACCGAAGGGGCTGCGGTTCAAGCCGGGGCAACTCCCCCCGGCGGAGGGGCTCAGCCGAACCAAGCGGCCGGGTTGGTCCAGTTAGCCCGGCAGGGGGCTTTTGCGGACGCCGTGAGCGGGCCGCAGACGGTTCAGCCGGGCCTGCAAGGGCAAGCCGCCGGTGGAACTGGCGGGGCGCTGGTCGCGAAGCTACAGGCCGTGCTGGCGGAGCTGCAGGCGTCCATGCTCCAGGAGGGCATGGACGGCGGGGCGGTACCGGGCCGGGGGTCTAGCGGCCCGGTCGGGGGGGCTCCCGTCGCTGCAAGCGTGACGGGAGGCGCTGGCGCTGCCGCCGGAGGCCCGGCCTCGGCGGCGATACCGCCGCAAGGCGAAGGGCCCGCAGGGCCTTCGCCAGCGGGCACGCACCCCACCCCCGCGGCGGAGCCGTGGGTGGGGCGCGTGCTGAAGCTGCTCGGTGCGGAGCACGAGCAGCAGGCGCTGCGCGCGACCGCGCCGGCAGGCACGCCGGTCGCGGGAGCGGCGCAGGAAGCGCCGCCTGCGGCAGGCGCTTCGGCGCGGGCCGCCGCCGGGGGCGCGGAGGCGCCCGGCGGCCAGGCTGCCGGCAGCGGGCCTGCGGCCGCGCCGGAGGCGGCGCCATCGCCGCTGCGCCAAGCGGCAGCGGCGGGCGGCGCAACCCCGGGCGAGGGGCTGACCCCGCCCGGAAAAGACCCGGCCGCGCCGGCGGAAGCGCGCGCGGGCCAATCCCCAGCGCAGCCGTCAGGCATCGCCGATGAAGCCGTAGCCGCAGCCGCCCGCAACAACGGCGGCAGCGTTGGCACATCGGCAACGGGCACGGCCGCGCACGAGACGCTGAAAGGCCTTCTCCTGCAGGTGATGGCCTCAGACGATCTGCCCGCGCCGCTTCAGGAGGCGGCACGCCAGCTCGTCCAGCAGTTGACCGGACAGCAACTGCTGCTGAATACGGACCGGACCGCGCCGTTTGCACAGGTCACGATGTTCCTGCCCTTTGTCGGACCGGACGGTCGACAAACCGCCGCGGTACACATCGAATCGCGGCGCGGGCGCAAAGGCGAGCTGGATCCGGACAATTGCCGGCTGTGGTTCGATTTACAGATGAAAGCGCTAGGCCAGATCATGGTGGATGTGCAGGTCGCCGACAAGAAGGTGCTGCTCAAAATTTATAGTGAAAAGGAAGCGACAGGCGCTTTTCTTGAATCTCGTCAAGCGGAGGTAAGCCTGGCGTTGGAGGGGGCGGGGTACCGGCTATTGTCGCTGAAAGCCGAACCTTTGATTCAGCCAACGAGCGCGGAGGGGGTCGAGGCGGATTTCAGTCTGCCTATGTCTTATGCGCCGAGCGTATATAAAGGGGTGGATTACCGCGTATGAAGGAGAACCCGCATGCTTCCGATTTGGCTTTCAAAAAGGCGGTCGCGCTTAAATACGATCCCGGCCAAGGCGAAGCTCCGGTCGTCGTAGCCAAAGGCAAGGGCTTGATCGCCGATCAGATTCTGGACGCGGCTTTAGAGCACGGGATTCCAATCCAGGAGGATGCCGCCTTGGTTGAGGTACTGTCCAAGCTGGATCTAGATCAGCAAATCCCCTCCGAATTATTTGACCTGGTGGCCGAAATTCTAACCTTTATTTATCGATCCGATAAAATGGCGGAAAGAGGGTTGTTCTTTGAGTAACCTCGATGTAAATGGGCGAAGAACAGACGGTCGAAAAGACCGCGGCCGCAAAGCGGAACAGGCCGCCTGTGAGCACCTGCTGTCGCACGGGTTTACCGTGGTAGAGCGAAATTGGCGCTGCCGCACGGGGGAGATTGACATTATCGCCCGCAAAGGGAATACGCTTATCATCGTAGAAGTACGGAGCCGCAGCCAACAGGCTGCGGCTTTCGGCACACCGGCCGAATCGATCACCGCCCGGAAAATCAAGCAGGTTCGTGACACGGCCGTTGTTTATCTTCATCGTACGGGGCAATCGGATGCAAACATTCGCTTTGATGTGGTGGCCGTAACGTTCGACAAGAATAATGACATCACGCTGGAACATATCGAAGCAGCTTTTTAAAGTGGGTTCACGTTTGGCGTTCCCGATTTGTAGTATTGCACGATTATCCCTTTCGTTCAGATGGATAGTAAGGTACCCTTGTACGCTTAATTACATGATCAAACGGGATAATCATGCAAAATGTCGGGATAGGGCAGAGTACTCCTTGTTACTCCTTGTTACTCCTTGTTACCTTACCTGTGATTCCGAAGAAATGAAACCGGCTCACCCCGCAATCTCTTGCCGACGATCCAATTGACGGTATTGGATGGCTTCCGCCACATGTTCGGCCCGGATGTGGGTCTCCCCAGCGAGATCGGCAATGGTTCGTGATAGCTTGATGATTCGATCATAGGCCCGCATGCTAAGGCCCAGCGTATCGAAGGAAACCTGCAGCAGCTTGGCGGCATCGGGGTTCAGCGGAGCGAATCGACGGAGCAGGCTGCCGTACAACTCGCTGTTCCGGGTGATTGGGCTTCCGTGATAACGTTCCTGCTGGATCCGTTCGGCCGCCATCACCTGTTCCCGCATCGCTCCAGAGCCGAGCGGCTGGGAGTCCTCCTGCCAACGCTGAGGACGGGGGACCTCTACCTGCATATCGATCCGGTCCAATAGCGGGCCGGATATTTTTTCGCGGTATTGTGCAATGCGCCAAGGCGTACAGGTGCACTGCGGCAGCGGAGGCTCCGCACCCTGGTATCCACAAGGACACGGATTTAACGAACCGGCCAACAGAAAATGAGCAGGGAACGTGAACGACGCCCGGGAACGACTGATCGTGACGATGCGATCCTCCAGCGGCTGACGCAGCACCTCCAGCACGTTTCTGGAAAACTCCGGCAACTCGTCTAGAAACAATACGCCGTGGTGGGCGAGACTGACTTCGCCCGGCTTAGGAATTCCGCCGCCTCCGATCAAGCCTCCGGCGGAGATGGTATGGTGCGGCGAGCGGAAGGGTCGGCGCAGGATCAGACCTTGACTGGAGTCGCCAAGCTTGCCGGCGGAGCTATATATTTTCGTAACCTCCAGCGATTCTTCCGACGTCAAGGGCGGCAGGATGGAGGGAAGCCTTTGCACTAGCATCGTTTTGCCCGTGCCTGGCGGGCCGATCAGCACGATATTATGGAAACCGGCGGCAGCAATCGTCAGCGCTCGTTTGATTTGCCGTTGCCCCAAGACATCGCTATAGTCTAGCAATGGGGGAAGATCGACCGAGGTAGCGATGGCTTCGGTTTTTTGCTCAAGGTGATTCAACGATTGCAGGACGAGCGGAGCCTGCTCCTCCTGCTTATCCAGCTCCCGGATAGAACGCAAAGGATGCAGAGCGCTGGCTGTCTGAAGCTGGTCTTCGAGTGAGGGGGGAGCCAGCTCCGATAGATGGCTAAGACCGTAGACTCGAATCCCCCCCAGCAGCAACGCTTCCGCGGCATTGTCTTGCGGCAGCAGGACGGCGGTAAAGCCGTCGCGCCGCGCTCGATCGACCATGGACAAGACGCCGGGGACCGGCCGCAGCGTGCCGTCGAGCGACAGCTCGCCGATAATGAGCAGTCGCTCCTCCGGCGGTAGTTTCACCTGATCGCTGGCTGCCAATAAGGCGAGGGCGATGGCCAAATCGAAAGCGGATCCTTCCTTGCGCAGATCGGCTGGCGCCAAATTGATCGTGACGCGTTGAAGCGGAAAGCGATACCCGCAATTTTTGATCGCCGCCCTTACCCGGTCGATCGCTTCACGAACCGCGGAGTCCGGCAAACCAACGATGCTGGTTTGCGGGATTCCGTTGGACAAGTCGACCTCGACCTCGATCATCACCCCATCAATACCGTATAAGCAAGCGCTGTACAATTTTCCGTACATAACAAAAACACCTCTTTCCATGTCGATTCGAATCCTTGCTTGGGCAAGGCCAGATTGGAAAAAGGTGCTTCCTTATTATCCTAGTTAATGAAGTTACACGTATTCTAGGACGAACCGTTACGATTGTCAAGCTTTTCAAAGCCAAAGAGGCGGCGCGATAGAGGTAAGTTCTATCTCTGTTCCCCTCCGGAACGCTCTTATTTATGGACGGCCTTGCTAAATATCATGATGTCTCTGGTTAATCGTAAAAAGGCAAGCGTATACCTCACAAACGCGGTACGTATCGGCATTGCCGAATTTTATCGAAATTCATCTCATGGTGAGATGTGTGCGCGCACAATACGATTTGTTCGCAGATTGCCTCATTGAAAATTCGCCCTTTCAATCCAGCTCTTTGAAGCTTTGAAAGCGGTTAATGAAAATTCGGCTGTTCTACCTTTCTGCGTCACTTATTCATCTCAAAGTGAGATGAAAACGATATAAAAAAGTTGTGTATAAATCATGAACTTTTTAAGGTAAGCGTTTCAAAATAGTGGTACAATATTCTGGGTTTCAGCTGATGTAATTTGAGAAGGGGGACCACAAGCCGCTGGTTTTTGGACCCTCTAAATACCGCCTGTTGATAGGAGGATTTTTACGCATGAATATCCATGAATATCAAGGAAAAGAAGTCCTGAAGCAGTACGGCGTGGCCGTTCCTGAAGGACGAGTGGCGTTTACGGTCGAGGAAGCTGTGGAAGCGGCGGTAGCGCTGGGGACCCCGGTTGTCGTGGTCAAGGCGCAAATCCATGCCGGAGGCCGCGGGAAAGCCGGCGGCGTAAAAGTGGCGAAGAATTTGGATGAGGTCAGATCTTATGCTCAGGATATCCTCGGCAAGGTACTGGTGACCCATCAGACGGGGCCGGAGGGCAAAGAAGTGAAGCGCCTCTTGATCGAGCAAGGCTGCGATATTAAGAAGGAGTATTACGTCGGCGTTGTCGTGGACCGAGGAACGGGCCAAGTGACGATGATGGCGTCCGAGGAAGGCGGCACGGAAATCGAAGAGGTTGCGGCCGCGACTCCGGAGAAAATTTTCAAAGAGGCGATCGACCCGGCTATCGGCTTGACGCCGTTTCAGGCGCGCCGGTTGGCTTATGCGATTCACATTCCAAACGAATTGGTTGGCAAGGCCTCGCAATTTATGCTGGCTTTATATGAAGCATTTGTGGACAAAGATTGCTCCATTGCGGAGATCAATCCGCTGGTTGTCACGGGTGACGGAAATGTGATGGCACTCGACGCGAAGCTCAATTTCGATTCCAACGCGCTGTTCCGCCATAAGGATATTTTGGCTTTGCGCGACCTGGAGGAAGAAGATGAGAAGGAAATCGAAGCCTCGAAATTTGACCTCAGCTATATCGCGCTGGATGGCAATATCGGCTGTATGGTCAATGGGGCGGGTCTCGCGATGGCAACGATGGACATCATCAAATACTACGGCGGTGACCCGGCTAACTTCCTGGACGTTGGGGGCGGCGCTACGGCGGAGAAGGTAACGGAAGCTTTCAAAATCATCCTGTCGGACGCCAAGGTGAAGGGCATTTTTGTCAACATTTTCGGCGGTATCATGAAATGCGACGTCATTGCTTCGGGTATCGTGGAAGCGGCGAAGCAGGTCGGTTTGGACCGCCCGCTCGTCGTGCGCCTGGAGGGGACGAACGTTGATTTGGGCAAGCGGATTTTGGCCGAATCGGGACTTGCGATCGTTTCCGCAGACTCGATGGCGGATGGTGCCCAGAAAATTGTAGCGCTCGTATCCTAACGGACGCATTTAGAACGCAATCACCTATCCATAAGGGGAGGCTCGAAATATGAGTATTTTGGTCGATAAGAATACGAAGGTCATCACCCAGGGGATCACCGGGAAAACCGCGTTGTTCCATGCCAAGGGGGCACTCGACTACGGCACGCAAATGGTCGGGGGAACGTCGCCGGGCAAGGGCGGCACGAAGGTAGACATCGCCTTAGAGAGCGGCGAAACCGTCAGCCTGCCGGTGTTCAACACGGTTCGCGAAGCCAAGGAAGCGACTGGCGCTACCGCCAGCGTCATTTATGTTCCGCCGGCATTTGCCGCGGATTCGATCCTAGAAGCTGTGGAAGCGGAATTGGATCTGGTCATTTGTATTACGGAAGGCATTCCGGTCCTTGATATGGTGAAGGTTAAACGTTATATGGAAGGAAAAAAGACGGTTCTGATCGGTCCGAACTGTCCGGGCGTGATTACGCCGGGCGAATGCAAGATCGGAATCATGCCGGGGTATATCCATTTGCCTGGTCATGTCGGCGTCGTTTCGCGCAGCGGCACGTTGACATATGAAGCGGTGCATCAGCTGACGACGCGCGGCATCGGCCAATCCTCGGCAGTCGGCATCGGCGGGGACCCCGTGAAGGGTTCGGAGTTCATCGATATTCTGCGCCGGTTTAATGACGACGATAACACGCATGCCGTGATCATGATTGGGGAGATCGGTGGTACGGCCGAAGAGGAAGCGGCGGAGTGGATCCAGAAGAACATGACGAAACCTGTCGTTGGGTTCATCGGCGGCGTAACGGCGCCTCCGGGCAAACGGATGGGCCATGCCGGCGCGATCATTTCCGGGGGGAAAGGTACGGCGAAGGAAAAAATCGCCAAGCTGGAGTCCTGCGGTATTCAGGTTGCGCCAACTCCTTCCGAAATGGGCGCGACGCTTGTGAGCGTACTGGAGGAGCGCGGCATTCTGAATTTGTGCACGACACATTGATCTTTTTTTGATATAATCATTCGCAAAGGTAAGCAACCTTCTCAGCCCAAAGCGGCTTGGAAGGTTGCTTTTTTTTATTTCAGAGGAGGGATTCGGGAGTGGAGAAGAAGTGGGTTTTGGCAGGTTTGCATGAATGCCCCGGGGTGGGATGGAAATCGCTTCAGCGAATTGTTGAATACGATAAGGATTGGGAGCATGCCCTAGAGTTTACTGCAGCCGATTGGATGGAACGGGGGCTGGATCCGGAGCTTGCGCTGCACCTGTCGGAACAGTTCAACGCCGGTTGGATTGATGCTCGAATGGAACAACTTTGCCTCAAAGGCATACAGGTGATTACAAGGTTGGATTCGGAGTATCCTATTTTAATGAAGGAGACCGCTCGGCCACCATGGGTTTTGTATGTCCTTGGAGATGTACGGCTGCTTAACGGCCTCTCCGTGGCGATGGTGGGCACGCGATTGCCAACTGCCTATGGGCGCAAGGTAGCTGCAGATTTGGCAGGGGAGCTTAGCGCTCGCGGAATTACCGTCGTTAGCGGGATGGCCCGGGGGATCGACGGGGTTTGCCATGAAGCGGCGTTGCAAGCCGGCGGGCCGACCTTAGCCGTATTGGGTACCGCCATCGATGTCGCTTATCCTCCGGACCATGTCTCGCTGTATCGCCGGATTACCGAGCAAGGGCTCATCGTTTCGGAGTATCCCATCGGAACACCGGGGCATCCCGGGATGTTTCCGCAGCGCAACCGGATCATCGCAGGGATCAGCCGGGGTACCGTGGTTGTGGAAGCCGATGCCCGGAGCGGTTCGTTGATCACGGCGGATATGGCGCTGGAGGCTAATCGCGACTTGTTTGCCGTCCCGGGTCCGGTCACCTCGCCGAAAAGCCGGGGGACGTTGTCGCTGCTGAAGCAGGGAGCAGCCAAAATCGTCACCGAAGCCAAGGATATCTGGGAGGAATACGAGGCCTTTTTACCTTCCGCGAAGGAATTCAAAAAGGAAGCGGTAACAGGAAACAAGTTGACAGATGAGGAGCGCCGCATATACCATATGTTGGAGCAGGGCATCACGAGTTTCGATGATTTGCTCGTGCAGACGGGGTGGGATTTTGGACTTTTACATTCAGTTCTGTTATCTTTAATCATGAAAAAAACGGCGGTTCAACTCCCCGGCTCTGTGTACCAGTTAATATAGTCCTTTCCTAACCAAGAATGGCCCCAATATATGACTATATGAGAGGTAGTTCAAAAAGACATTCTTTGATCACGAAGTAGAATCAAGAAGATTATTCGACATCGAATCTTGAATTCATCCAACCATCTTGGTGCTGAAAAGCTGACTTTTTGAACTCGATTATTAAATTGAATGAAGTTTCGTATTGTTTGAGAGGAGGACGAACCTGTGGCGGATTCACTCGTCATCGTAGAATCGCCTGCCAAGGCGAAAACGATTGGCAAATACTTAGGCAGCAAATACATCGTGAAAGCCTCAATGGGTCATGTTCGCGATTTGCCCAAGAGTCAAATTGGGGTTGAAGTAGAGAACGACTTCAGTCCGAAGTATATTACGATCCGTGGGAAGGGTTCCGTATTAAAAGAATTAAAGGATGCCAGCAAAAAAGTAAAAAAAATCTATCTGGCAGCTGACCCCGATCGCGAAGGCGAAGCGATTGCCTGGCATCTGGCCCACGTTCTGGACGTGGATCAAACGGAAACATGCCGTGTCGTATTTAATGAAATTACGAAGCAAGCGGTGAAAGATGCGTTCAAGACCCCACGCCAGATCAATATGGATCTTGTGAACGCGCAACAAGCCAGACGGATTTTGGATCGGTTGGTTGGTTACAAGGTCAGCCCGCTGCTGTGGAAGAAGATCAAAAAAGGGATGTCGTTTGGCCGCGTACAATCGGTTGCGTTGAAAATCATCTTGGATCGGGAGAACGAAATCTCCGAATTTGTTCCGGAAGAATACTGGAGCATTACGGCGAAGCTGAAAACCGGAGATTCTGCGTTCGAAGCGAAGTTTCACCAGTTCCAAGGCCAAAAGCTGGAGCTGCAAAGCGAACAGCAGGTTCAGGAAATCCTGAAATCGATTGAGAAAGCTAAGTTTAGCGTGGCTGAAGTGAAGGAGAAAGAACGCCTCCGCCATCCGGCTGCGCCGTTTACGACAAGCTCCCTGCAACAGGAGGCTGCCCGTAAGTTGAATTTCCGCGCTGCGAAAACGATGTCCGTCGCTCAGCAGCTCTATGAAGGGGTTGACCTCGGCAAAGAGGGAACCGTTGGTCTGATCACCTATATGCGTACGGACTCAACGCGAATTGCCGCCTCGGCTCAAGAGGAAGCGAAGGAATATATTCTGGGTAAATTCGGTGAAGCCTTTGCACCCGAAACGCCGCGTCAATATTCCAAAAAAGCGGCCAGCGCGCAGGATGCTCACGAAGCGATTCGTCCGACATCGGCGATGCGCGATCCGGAATCGGTGAAGGAATTCACTAGCCGCGACCAATACCGGTTGTATAAATTGATTTGGGACCGTTTTATGGCCAGCCAAATGACGTCTGCCGTGCTGGACACGATGTCGGTCGATATTGCTGTAGGTGAAGCGACCTTCCGTGCCGTTGGCTCGAAAATCCGTTTTCCTGGATTCATGAAGGTGTACGTGGAAGGCAACGATGATGGGAACGCCAATGAGGATGATAAATTCTTACCGCCTCTGCAAAAAGGGGAAGTGTTGGTTAAAGAATCGATCGAACCGAAACAGCATTTCACCCAACCGCCACCGCGTTACACCGAGGCACGTTTGGTCAAAACGCTGGAGGAGCTGGGGATCGGACGCCCAAGTACGTATGCCCCAACACTGGAGACGATTCAAAAACGCGGCTACGTCGCCATCGAAGAGAAGAAATTCATGCCTACCGAGCTAGGCGAGCTCCTTATTGAGCAGACAGAACAATTCTTCCCGGAGATCCTAGACGTTGAGTTTACCGCTCATATGGAGGAGGACCTTGACCATGTCGAGGAAGGCTCCGAGGATTGGGTACGGGTGCTCGGCGAATTTTATGAATCGTTCGAGAAGCGACTTCGCGTTGCAGAAGAAGAAATGAAGGAAGTCGAAATCGAAGACGAAGTCTCCGATGAAATTTGTGAAAAATGCGGGAAACCGTTGGTGTATAAATTGGGACGGTTCGGGAAGTTCCTGGCATGCTCCGGATTTCCGGATTGCCGCAATACCAAACCGATCGTTAAGGATATCGGCGTCACCTGCCCGAAATGTAAGGAGGGCCATGTAGTCGAACGCCGAAGCAAAAAAGGACGGGTATTCTATGGCTGTGACCGTTATCCAGAGTGCGATTTCGTCTCATGGGATAAACCGTCCCCTAAGCCTTGTCCGAAGTGTGGTTCACTGCTTGTGGAGAAACGGAACAAGCAAGGCGGGAAACTCCAATGCACGGCTTGCGATTACGTGGAAGCGATCGAGGACAACGACGACGGTTCGGATGATTAAGACGAGTCTTGCAAGAACTTGCGGACATTGACAACTTAGAAACTCAGCAAGGATTTTGGGGGGATTAGAGAATGACGAACAAAGTAACGGTCATTGGCGCGGGACTGGCCGGCAGTGAAGCGGCTTGGCAGATCGCGAGCCGAGGGATCCCCGTGGTCTTGTACGAGATGCGTCCGGTGGTCAAAACCCCGGCGCATCATACCGATAAATTCGCCGAGCTGGTCTGCAGCAACTCGCTGCGGGCGAACGGTTTGACGAACGCGGTTGGCGTGCTAAAGGAAGAGATGCGGATGCTGAACTCGCTGGTGCTCGGTGCTGCGGACCGTAACGCGGTGCCGGCCGGCGGAGCGCTGGCGGTTGATCGGGACGGTTTCTCCGGGGAAATCACTCGCACGCTCAGTGAGCACCCGCTGATCGAAGTGGTGAATGAGGAAATCACGGAGATTCCGACAGAAGGGATCGTCGTTATTGCGACGGGGCCACTAACGTCTCCTGCTTTATCGGAGCAGATCCGGAAGTTGACCGGTGAGGATTATTTTTACTTCTACGATGCCGCCGCTCCGATTGTGGAGAAGGAATCGATCGATATGAACAAAGTGTACTTAGCTTCACGGTATGACAAAGGCGAAGCGGCTTACCTCAATTGCCCGATGACCGAAGAGGAATTCGACGCCTTCTACGAAGCATTGATTAACGCAGAAGTGGCGCAGCTGAAGGACTTCGAGAAAGAAGTATACTTTGAAGGCTGCATGCCGATTGAAATCATGATGCGCCGCGGCAAGCAAACCGCGTTGTTCGGGCCGATGAAGCCGGTTGGTCTCGTGAACCCGCATACCGGGAAGTTGCCGCACGCGGTCGTACAGCTGCGTCAGGACAACGCTGCCGGTACATTGTACAACCTGGTTGGCTTCCAGACCCACTTGAAATGGGGCGAGCAAAAACGCGTCTTCTCCATGATCCCGGGTCTCGAAAACGCCGAGTTCGTCCGCTATGGCGTGATGCACCGCAACACGTTCATCAACTCGCCGAAGCTGATGATGCCGACGTATCAATTGAAGACTCGGCCAACCTTGTTCTTCGCCGGACAGATGACCGGCGTTGAAGGCTACGTCGAGTCCGCCGCGTCCGGCTTGATCGCCGGGATCAACGCCGCCCGTGCCGCAGCCGATACGGAAGGGATCGTCTTCCCTGAGGATACGACGCTAGGCAGCATGGCGCGTTATATTACCACCGCGGACTTCGAGCACTTCCAGCCGATGAACGCCAACTTCGGCTTATTTCCGAAGCTGGACACCCGCTATCGCAAGAAAGCGGAGAAAAACGAAGCGCTCGCTCATCGCGCGCTCAATAGCTTGCGAGCCTTTATGGCAGAAGAACGGTTGGGTTAATCCACCGTTTTTTTGCAATCTAGGGGGCAAACGGGTTATGCTGAAAGCAAGGATATTCATACACATAGAATTAGCCCAATAAAGCAGAACGTAAGCGAATCCCGAAGGGAAAGCGTTCCACGCACATAGTTAAGCGCATCCCCGCAGGGGACAGCGTTTCAGGAGCGCCTCAGTCGGTCCCACGTTCTCGAAATGCTCCAGGTAACCCAGGAGAACCCAAAGTGAGACGTACCCGAAGGGGGAAAAGCGTTCCGAGCACGAAGTAGAGCGCATCCCCGCAGGGGACAGCGGCT
>RCUU01000028.1_pt1 | contig 76227 bp, 63 predicted proteins | sample 2166211 | NCBI WGS metagenome assembly RCUU01 (sample SAMN09932620, study PRJNA488358) | compost metagenome | feature: garden; material: soil; isolation source: compost soil in phenylacetic acid-enriched culture | place: Germany: Experimental Botanical Garden Goettingen | collected 2016-01-27
GCGTGCCTCCCTCGGCGCACTTAAGCTAACATAGTAGCAGGCGAATCACTATTTAGGATTCGCCGCCGGAGATGAAAATTCTTTATAAGAGCGCGAAAGGCCAGAGGGAGAAATGATTCTGAAGAAACTAAAAGCTTTCTGAAAGAAAGCTACTTCGGAAGCATAGGCTGTGTTCGCCTTTGCGAGCGGATTTCCACTTTATCTGAATTTAGTTCAATCAAAGGAATCCGCGAGCAACAGCGATCGTAAGAACATTTCACCCGGCGGCCCCTAGCGTTCTTGCACTCTTTGCATCTTGTGGCATCATCCCGACGGCCTCCCGCTCACTACATATACAATTTTTTACGGGACAATCCATTCCACGATTTGCTACAATACGGAGTATCGGAATGTTTATTGACTTACGCTCCTAAACTGAGGAGAGGAAGAACAGGCGTGAAGCGAAAAAATCATTGGGTGCTTTTTGCAATCCTGCTGCTCGCTTTAATCAATCTGTCCCCTAGCGAAGAAACGACGCTGGTTCGCCCGGAAGACCGCGGTGAGACCTTGCCGTTTACACCGCCCGAAGCGAGTAACCTTCAGGAGACTGGCCATATTCAAGTCGCGGTACAAATGGACGAGTCCGATTTCCGGCGCTTGGAGGAAATGAACCGGCAGTTTACGGTGATCCATCCGGTGGAGGTCGATCTGGTGAATGTACCGGCAGAGGAGACCTATGCTTCTTTTCAGCGACAACTCATGAAGCTAGGGGATTCGCCGGACGTGCTGCTATTGGACAATGTCTGGATTCGCCGCTTTGCTGCGGATGGTTACCTGCTGCCCACAGAGGGATATTATTCAGGTTCATTGTCTGGAGAAGTGTTAAGTGCTTCCTTGATTCCTAACGAATGGAACGGTTATGTCTGGGGAGTTCCGCTGGACGTAGACCCCTATGTGATGGTCTATAACCCGGCCAAGCTAAAGCAGTTGGGCCTGGAGCATCCGCCAGCATCGGTGGACGATTGGAACGCCTTGTTATCCGCTTATAAAAAACAACGTTCCCAACCCTACCTATTGGGCTTGGATTATCGCGATCCATATGCGGCGGCAACGTTGCTTTGGCAAATCGGGGGAGGCTGGAAGCCGGGGGGGACCGAGCCGTTTTTTGCGGTAAAGGGAAACATGCCGTTCTCACTGCAACAGATGGAGCAGATTCAACCTTGGCTACTGGATTCGGGTGCGGCGGGAGCTGATGCGTGGGGGAAATTGAATAGCGATGAGTTGGCCATGATGATCGTCCCGGCAACTGACGCCCAGAAGCATACGCATCCCCAAATGAAAGTGTGGATGCCGGAGGTGCAGCCGAATTTGGCGTCATCCTGGATACGAGGACGTAGTTATGCCGTCTCCTCCCAAACGGACAATGCCGAAGCGGCAGGTTTGTGGATCTCGGAGATGACCTCCGCGTTAAATCAGATGCGCTGGCAGGACTCATCGGGGCAGCTTCCGGTAGTGAAAACCATTTATTACGAAGCTGCTCGAAACGAGCTGCCGGCTTGGATTCCCGCTACATTGGCTGCCGGGGCCGGAGCTGCACTCCCGGCGAGTCCGGCGTTGCCAGGACAGCTTGAAGCGTTCGCGACACTCACTTACGATTATTTGAGTGGGGCGATAACCGCCAAGCAATATCGCGGCCGGTTAGCTGAGCTTAGCCAGTAACGCCGCTTTACTTACAAAGCCAATTTTAATTTCACCGTCAACGTTCCCTCGGAGATGGCCGCATCGGTGGCCTCAACGAAGGGGACGATTTTTTTAGGATAAAATCCGAGATCAAAATCCCGTTCCAGCTCGGCCCGCGTCGTATCCGGCAGCGCCAAGCCGTTAAACAACAGGCGGTCAACGTGAAAGACGATTGAATTCTCCGGTTCTTGCTCTACCGTATAATGTCCTTCAACCTCGAGCTTCAAGCCCTCCCGGCTGCCTCGCGCAACGATCTTATCTTTTTCGAAGCGAAAACTCATATCTTTCAACAGCTCGTTTTGACTATATAGAAAGGCATTAAGCTCTTCTTCGCGGATTTCCAGGCGATAACCGCCTTTTTCGGCAATCAAGCTGTTCTCGTTTTGCTGCAGGAAGTCGGGAAAGTGCGACATGGCGGAACTGAGTGCCTGAAAATACTTCCGCAACTCATATAATCCGACATTCTCCCAATAAGCCGTGAGCTCTTGAATCAGCGCTTTGAGCTTTTCGGGGTCGGCACTGAGCCCAAGCGTTTCATCGACCCTTTGCTGAAGAGCGGCGACACGGCTACGTTGGAGCTGAAGCTCTTCTTTCATGCGAGCCAATTCAATGGAAGTATCATCCAGTTTCAGTTTTGTACGCTTTAGCTTGGCGTAGTCCGACTTGTATTGGTTTAATACGGCGCGATCCCGATCCATAATGAGTTGGTAATAGTCCAATACGGTAAAAAAATCCTTAAGGTTGTTCACGCTCAGCAAAGCGTACATTAGATTTTCCCGTTCTCCCATATAATAAGCACGCAGCCTTAAGCCGGCTTGCTCCCGGCTGACGCGAATTTGTTGATTCTTATCGGAAAGTTGTTCCTGCAAATCACGAATGGCCGATTCTGTTTCCTGCTGGCGGGACTCAATCCGTTCGATTTCCCGGTCGATTTCCTGAATCGACAAGCTTTGCTCCAGGATTTGTTGTTCTTCGGCGGTGAGCGGTGCGGCAACGGCAGGCATGCCGGTAATATGGAGGGCAGTCAATGAGAGCAATAGACAGAGCGATATGAGGCGTTTCTTCAACAGCGATCCTCTCCCGTCAATAGTTGTACTATATATATGATAACAGGTTCGGAAATAGCAGAAGCAACGAAAAAAGGCGTTCCGGCCCACAGCCGAAACACCCTTTTGGAACACTTATGAACGCTTGGGATTAGAGGGGCAAACCCATTTTAAAGATCGTCCAGTAGCTGAAACCGGTAAAAGCGACGATCATGTATCCCCAAAACAGCAGGATATAGGTTCTCTCGGTAAACTTCAAGTAGCCGAAAAGTACGAAAAAGGCGGTTTGCAAGAAAAATAGCAAGGCCATTTCCGTCATATCGCCCGCAAAGGCCATAAGCCCAATAGCCAAAGTGAAGAAGCCAAGGACGCGGAACATGCGTGCCACGAGGTAATCCCCCTTTCTTATGTATCAACGAACCTTCCATTTCTTTTCTCATTATACCCGTTAGGCCGAAAAGTGTAAACGAAAAGTCAATATTTAGCCAGATTCTGCAAATGACAATGTGAGCAATATAACAGTATTATCGACTGTCATATGCTTATGTTATTCGTTTCCGCGAACGTCATGTATGGAGTTCCTTGATTTTGGAAATACATTTTAGTATCAAATAGATTCTATGAACTCTATGAGAGGCATAGAAATGGAGTAAGAAGCATTTTACCCATACGCCTGCCGGAGACCGCCGGTTGGAAGACGGTTAGACTAGGATGTCGTTAGGAGGTTTTTATAGCATGACAGCTGTGAGACAAGATGCATGGAGCGCAGAAGACGATTTGATTCTGGCCGAGGTGACTCTTCGGCATATACGGGAGGGCAGCACCCAATTAAACGCTTTCGAAGAGGTCGGGGAACGGATTGGCAGAACGGCGGCGGCCTGCGGTTTCCGATGGAATAGCTGCGTACGGAAAAAATACGAAGCGGCCATCAGCATCGCCAAAGCACAGAGACAGAAACGGAATTATATGAAAAAGCAAACCCCGCTCATCGCGGGTTCCGGCATGGCTTCCCTCGCTTCCGTCGAAATGGACGACGGCGGTTATCGCGGCAGTGATGGAGTAACCGAGGAAACGATATCCATCGATGCGGTGATCCGTTTTTTGCGCGGATGGAAAAGTACGGTTCAGGAGACGAACCGTCAAATGAAATCGCTGGAGAAGGAGCTGCGTGAGAAAGAAGAGGAGCTTGCCGCACTTCGCGAAGAAAACGAACGGTTATCGACGCAGGTCAATGAGGTACAGACCGATTATCGGGTCGTCAACGACGATTATAAGGCGTTAATTCAGATTATGGACCGGGCCCGGCGGTTGGCTTTTTTGAACGAAGAGGACGAGGAAAGTAAATCTCGATTTAAAATGGATGCGAACGGAAATTTAGAACGAATCGAATAAGAGGGACGAGACAGAAAACTCCTGCCGAAACGGCAGGAGTTTTGTGTTTTAGGGGAAGGGTTTGGTATAAAGGGAATAGGAGGAAAGAAAGGACGTGGAGCTTCAATGCAATTTGATATTATTGGCGCAGGGGCGCTGGGGTTGCTTTTTGGTGGCAAGCTAGCGTCGTCCGGCGAGTCCGTTCGATTTTGGACAAGGACTCCCGAGCAAGCGATTTCGCTGAAGCAGGAAGGAATCCGGCTCGACGAACCGAACGGGACCTCATTCAACGTAGAGGGAAATCAATTCGAAGCTTATTATATGGAAGAAAGCGGTTCGATCGAGATCGCCAAACGAGCCGATTGGCTGCTGCTAACGACAAAACAACGGCATCTGGATACCAAGCTGCTGAATTCCGTCTGCCAACTTGCGGGTCCGGAGACGAAGGTCGTGTGTTTTCAAAATGGAGTAGGACATATGGAGTTGATTCGCAGCGCATTGCCTGGCGTACCGGTATATGCGGCGATCACGACGGAAGGCGCGAAACGGATAAACGAATATAGCGTCGTCAGGGCCGGCCATGGGACAACGCAAATTGGCGAGAGCGGTAGCTCGCACGATCAAGTGGGGTATGGAGAAAGTTTGGTAAAAATGCTTGAGACAGCAGGATTTACCGCCCTTTTGTCGAAAGACATCGAGAGGGAAATCTATAAGAAGCTACTGATCAATGCCGTCATCAATCCGTTAACAGCTCTATGGAGGGTTGCGAACGGACAGTTGCTTGAAAAAGAGGAGCGACTCCTCCTGCTGCGGCAGTTATGCGAAGAAGGTACTGCAATCTATAACTCCAACGGGATTCCCTGCGATAATGACATGTTTGATCAAATCGTAGCGGTATGCCGGGCAACAACCACCAATATCTCATCGATGTTAAAGGATGTGCAACAGGGCACGCCGACGGAAATCGATTATATTAACGGGCGATTGGTCGAAATGGCACAAACCAAGGGGATTTCAGCCCCCGGTCATGAAATGGTATGGCGGCTGGTCCGCGCATTATAACCTGACATGAATATAAAAATATAGTTACTTACTTGGCAAGTCATCTTTTTAATTACAAATTGATGTGGAGGTGGGGCTTTGGAAGCGTTGGTCTCTTCCTTTATCGTGTTGGCCATGATCCCAATCATTCCTTTTGGGCTGGTTTATTTCATTCATTTCCAAGTGAGACGGGATAAAAAAGCGGCGCTGAAGCTAGCTATGGACGTGACGACGCTGTTTCTGATCTTTTCAGTATCCGCGTTGTTCAATAACGTGTTTCATTCAACCTTTGGCTTCTATCTCATTCTCATCATTCTGCTGGTTGTCGGAGGGTTGATTGGCGGCGCACAGACTCGCCTGAAGGGGAAGGTTGACGGTCGTAAGCTGTTTCGCGTAGTTTGGCGCCTGGCGTTTGCGGGAACCGGTGCGGCTTATGTCCTGTTATTTTTGATTAGCTTCATTACATATATTACAGCGGCATAGATCAAACTACGGATACAGGTGAATACCGAATAAATGAATGACATCTTTGGTTAATTGTTAAGGAAAACAAATGTCAATATTGTATATTGGACTATTTTGTTAAAGAAAAGCGCTGAATTTATCAAATCGCGCGAAAAATCTTTAAATTTATGTTGGATTTTTTTGACCGCTGGTTGTATAATCTAAAAACATATACCAAAACATTTTAAGGGGGATATTGCTAGATGAAGAAGAGTAAAAGTCTTTTGCTTCTTCTGACGCTCGTTCTTGCAGTCGGCACTTTGCTTGCCGCATGCGGTTCGAACGGCGGGAACAATGGCGCTGCCAATAACGGCGCAGCTAACGGAGGCAATACAGCTTCCGACAGTGGCAACAGCGGTGGAGAGAAATTGGCCGCGGATCAAACGCTTAGAATTAACCTGAGCGCGGAGCCGCCAACATTCGACCCGGCTCAAGCTCAAGACAGCCAAGCTAACACCGTTCTGAAGTTGATGTACGAAGGACTTACGCGCCAGGACGAATCTGGTCAAGTCATCCCCGCTGCAGCTGAAAGCTGGGACATCGACGGTACGAAGTATACGTTCCACCTGCGTAAAGACGCGAAATGGAGCAATGGCGACCCTGTAACCGCGAACGATTTCGTCTTCGCATGGGAACGCGTCCTGAGCCCGAAGACAGATCCGGCTGCACCTTATGCATACCAATTGTGGTACCTGAAAAATGGTCAAGAATATAATGAAGGAAAAGTTACGGATTTCAGCCAAGTCGGCGTTAAAGCAGTTGACGACTACACGCTGGAAGTTGATCTGGTAGCTCCGACACCGTACTTCTTGGGTCTGACTTCTTTCTATACGCTGTATCCGGTTCACCAATCCGTGAAGGATGACCCGAAATGGGCGGTTGACCAAAGCAAAATGATCGTGAACGGTGCGTTCACCTTGACCAACTGGGTGAAGGGCCAAACGATTGAAGTGGCCAAGAATGAAAGCTACTGGGATGCAGCCAACATCAAGTTGAGCAAAGTTACGATGTCCTTGGTAAACAGCAGCGCGACTGAGCTGGCATCTTACCAAAACAACGAATTGGATCGTGCCGGTGCGCCTAACGGTGAAATTCCGACCGACCAAATCCCGATCCTGAAGGATCAATTGAAAGATGAATTGGAAATCAAAGGTATTTCCAGTACGTACTACTATGAATTTAACGTAACAGCTAAACCGTTCGACAATGTGAATATCCGCAGAGCATTCTCGATGGCTGTCGATCGTCAAGCAATTGTTGATAACGTAACACTTGGCGGCCAAGTACCGGCGTTTGGCTTTGTACCTCCGGGTATCAAAGGCGTTAACGATGAATATCGTAATGAGCACAAAGACGACTACTTCACAGAAAACCTGGAAGAAGCGAAGAAGCTTTTGGAACAAGGGATGAAAGAAGAAGGCTACACCAAACTTCCTGAAATCACTTTGATCTACAACTCCAGTGAAGCTCACAAGAAAATCGCGTTGGCTGTTGCTGACATGTGGAAGAAAAACCTGGGCGTTGACGTGAAATCGGAAAACCAAGAATGGGCGGTATTCATTGAAAACCGTCAAAACTTGAACTACCAAGTCGCTCGTGCAGGTTGGAGTGCTGACTACAACGATCCGATGACTTACTTGGATATGTGGGTAACTGGCGGCGGTAACAACGACACTGGTTTCTCGAATGAAGAGTATGACAAGCTGATCCAAGAAGCGAAAACTAGTGACGATATGGCGAAACGCGATGCAAACTTCGCAAGAGCCGAAGAAATCTTGATGAAGGACAATCAAGTCCTGATGCCGCTCTACTACTACACGAACGTTTCGGCTACGAAACCGTACCTGAAAGGCGTAGTATTGGACTTCAGTGGCGCGATCGATTACAGCCGCGCTTACCTGTTGGAGCATTAATCGGTAAGTATCAAACTTCATAGGAATTTCGGGATATATATGTGGGTATTCCATATATATCCCGTTTTTTTTGTGCGCGGATTTCTTCCAAGCATTTCGTCCTTATACAATTATATGGAATAGACAAAGTGGTTTTTTTCACCTAAAATCGATATATGTCGAAATTTATAAGAAGGAGGTGTGAACGGGCATGGTGCGTTATATTGCCAATAAGTTTTTCTATATGTTGGTTTCGCTGTTTATACTCATTTCGGCGACCTTCTTTCTGATGAAAGCCATTCCGGGGAGCCCCCTGACATCGGAGAAGCAGGTGCCACCGGCAATCAAAGAACGACTAGTTGAACAGCTGGGACTCGATAAGCCCGTTTATCAGCAGTATCTGAAATATTTGGGTGAGATTGCGCAGGGCGATTTGGGAATTTCCATGAAACAGATCAACCAGGATGTTTCCCACATTATCGGTCAAACGTTTTCAGCGTCCTTGAAGCTGGGAGCCGTAGCTATCGTCGTCGCGTTAGTTGTCGGGGTGGTACTTGGTATGCTGGCAGCGCTGTATCATCGCAAATTGATTGACAATGTGGCGATGGTGTTAGCGGTGCTGGGCATCGCGGTGCCGAGCTTCGTCGTCGCTTCTTTGCTGCAATATGTATTCGCTTCGAAGTTGCACTGGCTGCCGACGATGGGCTTTAAGGGACCGTTGTATTACGTGTTACCGGTGGCGGCCCTAACCGCGCAACCGATTGCGTTTATCGCGAGGTTAACCCGCTCTAGCATGCTGGAGGTCTTGCATGCCGATTATATCAAAACCGCCAAGGCAAAAGGCCTCGGTTGGATGGCTATCCTGTTCCGCCACGTGATCCGCAACGGCATTATGCCGGTCATCACCTATATGGGACCGATGACTGCGAACATTGTTACCGGTTCTGTGGTAATCGAACAAATCTTCGGGATCGGCGGCATTGGCAAACAGTTCGTGCAAGCGATCAGCGTCCGCGATTATCCGCTGATTATGGGGATTACGATCTTCTATGGTGTATTGCTGATGTTGGCTCGTTTCATCACAGATATTCTCTATGTGATCGTGGATCCAAGAATTAAACTTTCGAAAGGGAAGGAGGGATAATGCGCATGGAATCGAATCCGATCAAAATGATGCCGACTCCAGCCGATCTAACCGCGGACGATTTTCGCAAAATCGGCACGGACGAGAAAGAAGCCGAAGTGATCCAACGCGAAAGTATTTCCGCCTGGCGCGACGCTTGGCAACGGTTACGCAGCAACAAGCTTGCGATGACGGCTTTGATCATCTTGGCGTTGATTACGCTAACCGCGATTATCGCTCCTTGGCTCGTCGGCAAGATTTACGGCTATAACTATTATTCGAACGATCTCTTGTATACCAACAAAGGCCCTTCGGCTACGCATTGGTTTGGAACGGATGACCTCGGTCGCGATATGTTCATCCGGACCTGGATGGGGGCGCGCATTTCCCTGATCGTCGGTTTGGCTGCAGCCTGTATCGACCTGTTGATTGGCGTCATTTACGGCGGTATTATGGGCTACTATGGCGGCCGTGTCGATGAAATTATGAATAAGTTTTCTGAAATCTTGTACTCCATTCCTTACCTGCTCGTTACGATTCTTTTGCTGGTCGTGATGGAGCCAAGTTTGGGGACAATTATCCTGGCATTAACGATTACCGGCTGGATTAACATGTCGTGGATCGTGCGCGGTGAAATTATGCAGTTGAAAAACCGCGAATACGTGCTCGCTTCCCGCTCGATGGGCGCAGGCCATGGACGCTTGTTGTTCCGCCACCTGTTGCCGAATGCGGTGGGCCCGATCATCGTTACGGTCACGTTGTCCGTGCCAAACGCGATTTTCGCCGAAGCGTTCCTAAGCTTCCTTGGTCTGGGCGTACAGGCTCCGGTTGCTTCGCTGGGTTCGATGATCAACGATGCGCTGACCGGTTGGTTGTACTACCCATGGCGTATGCTGTTCCCAGCAATTCTGATCAGCTTGACCATGTTATCGTTTAACATTTTTGGCGACGGTCTTCGCGACGCGCTGGATCCTAAATTGAAGAAATAGGAGGTGGAATGAATGGAGCCGATTTTACAAGTCAAAGATTTGCATGTTTCCTTCCAAGTCAAAGGTGGAGAAGTGAAGGCCGTCCGCGGCATGAACTTTGAAGTGGGGAAAGGTGAAACGGTTGCGATCGTCGGCGAATCCGGCAGCGGCAAAAGCGTCACGGCCCAAACGATTATGCGCCTGATTCCATCCCCTCCTTCCATCATTAAACAAGGTGAAATTGTTTTTCAAGGGCAAGACCTATTGAAGAAAAGCGATAAGCAAATGGAATCGATCCGCGGGAAAGATATTGGCATGATATTTCAGGACCCGATGACCTCCTTGAATCCTACGATCAAAGTAGGCCGACAAATTACTGAAGTATTAATCAAACATCAGAATATGTCAGCGGGCGAAGCGAAGAAACAGGCTGTCGAAATGCTCAAGCTTGTTGGCATCAAGAATGCGGAAGCCCGCTTTAACCAATATCCACACGAATTCTCCGGGGGCATGCGGCAGCGTGTTATGATCGCCATTGCCCTGGCTTGCCGGCCTTCACTGCTGATCGCGGATGAACCGACGACGGCGCTCGACGTTACGATCCAGGCCCAAATCATGGACGTGATGAAAGAAATGCAATCCCGGCTTGGAACTTCCATCATTCTGATCACCCATGACCTTGGTGTCGTGGCAGGCATGTGTGACCGCGTTATCGTTATGTATGCCGGGGAAGTGGTGGAAACCGGGACGAAATGGGAGATCTTTAAGAACCCGCAGCATCCTTATACAAAAGGTTTGCTCCGTTCGATGCCTCGTTTGGACCAAAAGAAAGGCGAACCGCTTATTCCAATTATCGGCACGCCACCGGATTTGATTAAGCCGCCAATCGGTTGTCCTTTTGCCGCTCGCTGCGACCAGGCGATGAAGATTTGCGAACGCATCGATCCAAGCGCGACCGTATTCAGCGAGACGCATACGGCTCGCTGCTGGGATCTTCATCCGATGGCCAAGGAGGTACAGTCGTCATGAGCAAAGGCAAAACCTTGATTGAAGTTGAAGGTTTGAAAAAATACTTTAATGTCGGCGGCGGCAACGTGCTGAAAGCCGTCAACGATATTAGCTTTTCGATCGCTGAAGGCGAAACGCTTGGCCTCGTTGGTGAATCGGGTTGCGGTAAATCGACCGCAGGCCGTACGATCCTTCGTTTGTATGAACCGACAGCCGGCAGTGTCCGCTTTAACGGCGTGGATATCAACCAATTGTCGCCAAAGAAGATGAAGGCCATGCGCCGCGATATGCAGATGATCTTCCAGGATCCATATGCATCGCTGAATCCGCGCTTTACCGTTACGGATATCATCGGCGAAGCGTTGGATATTCACGGGATGGCCGGTTCTCACGCGGAACGCAAAAAACGCGTCGAAGAGTTGCTCGATATGGTTGGTTTGAACCCGGACCATGCAACGCGTTATCCGCACGAGTTCTCCGGGGGGCAACGTCAACGGATCGGGATTGCCCGCGCGCTTGCGGTAAATCCGAAGTTCATCATCTGCGATGAACCGATCTCGGCGCTCGACGTATCCATCCAAGCGCAGGTCGTCAACCTGCTTGAAGATCTTCAGGATCGCCTGGGATTGACGTATCTGTTTATCGCGCATGACTTGTCCATGGTCAAACATATCAGTGACCGGGTTGCGGTAATGTACCTGGGCCGGATCGTGGAACTTGCAGATAGTGAAGAACTGTATGCTAACCCGATGCACCCCTATACGAAAACGCTCTTGTCCGCGATTCCGATCCCGGATCCGGAAATTGAAGCCAACAAGAAACGGATCCAGTTAGAAGATACCGCAAGCGGCCCGATCGGCAAAGAAGGCACATCCGGCGGCGGATTGTTCGATTTGGACAACTCTGAGCTGGTTGAAGTGTCCAAAGGACATTTCGTCTCCATGCCGAAGAAAGGCTGATTGAACCTGCGAACTCCCGCAGCCGTAAATGACGGTTGCGGGAGTTTTTTTGCGCTCAATGGTTACGGAAAGTTAGAAGTTTCGCAAAAGTAAGGATTTCTTTGACGGAGCGGCCGGACATCCGGTACAATCAAGGAAGGTTTTGATGCAGACAGGAGGACGCTACCTGATGAATGTCGTTCAAGAGCAACTTTCGTTCGCGGGGCCGCTGGCTGAGGTATATATCAATCAGTTCTCCGCGGTTGAACTATTATATGAGAGCGATCCGAGCCAGTCCGAAAGTTGGACTGAACGGGCCGTGTGGTTAGATCAAACGGAACATACACGCGTGGATCGGAAGGCTTTGGCCACCCGACTACGTGAATATAACGGACGTTATAACCCCGATCCGGCCGTTGGACGGGCGATCGGCCAACTGGAGTTGCCCGGTACAGCGGTGATTGTTGGTGGACAGCAGAGCGGGGTATTCACCGGTCCGCTGCTCGTCGTCTATAAAGCGGTGACGATCCTTAAAGCGGCAAAGGCGGCTTCGGATCGGTTAAACCGCCCGGTTGTGCCGGTATTTTGGATCGCCGGTGAGGATCACGATTGGGACGAGGTCAATCATACCTATGTGTTATCGCCGGATTTGCAAGTGCGTCGAATTCGTATGCACCGTGGGGCGATGGACCGGCTGCCGGTTAGCTTTACGAAGGTGGAGGCCGAAGCTTGGGAGAAGGCCGTGTCAGAACTGGAGCAGCTGCTTCCGGACAGCGAGCATAAGGCAGGCATCATGGAACTGGTACGATGTTGTTCAGAGGACGCGGATAACTTGACGGCGCATTTTGCCAAGTTGATCGGGGCCTTATTCGGAAAGCATGGCCTGGTGCTGCTGGATTCGTCGGATCCTGAGTTGCGCCGACTGGAGATGCCGGTGTTCGAGCGGATGATCCGTCAAAATGATGAGCTGGAGTCGGCTTACAATGAGACGGTACGCGATATGGCAGGGTTGGGGTACGAACCGTCCGCGGAAGTGGCCGAGAACGGGGCTAATTTGTTCTACATAAGCGAGCGGGAACGTCTATTGTTGTTTAAGCGGAACGGCCGGTTTGAAGACCGCAAGGGCAAGGTTACCTTTACGGCTGACGAATTGTTGGAGGAGCTAAGGGAACATCCGGAGCGATTCAGTAATAATGTACTGACTCGCCCGCTGATGCAAGACAGCCTGCTTCCTGTTCTAGGCTCGGTGCTGGGCCCCGGCGAGATTGCCTACTGGGGGCTTACGCGCAAGGCGTTTCAGAAGCTTGGGTTGAAAATGCCGCTGCTGCTGCCCCGGGAATCTTTTACCGTGATTGACGGGACGATACAGAAGCATATGAAGAAATACGAGCTTAGCTGGAATGATGTAAAGGATCCTGAGGTCTTCCATCGTAAACGGAGCGCTTGGCTCGCTGCTCAGGAGCGCATGCAGGTCGACGAACGGTTCGATGAAGTTGTAGCTGCGTTTGGGGAACTGTATGCGCCACTCCTTGAGGAACTAGCCGGGGTCGAGAGCGGGTTGTCTCGACTTGGGACGGTGAACAGGGACAAAATTCTCGATCAAATCGAGTACCTACGCGGCAAGGCGAAGGATGCGATGGAGAAAATCCATGAAACTGGCCTGCGTCATTTTGACCGGATTCAATTGTCGTTATTCCCTTTGAACAAGCCGCAGGAGAGAGTTTACAATCTCTTTGATACTTTGAATCGGTTCGGGATGGATTGGATCGAAGACCTGCTGGACATTCCTTATGAGTTGACTGGCAAACATCGAATTATTTATTTATAGGAGGAGACGAATATGAGCTCAGAAGCAATTCAGAACAGTATCATCACCGACTTGAAGCTAGCCCCGGAAGGACATTTGAAAATCGATTGGGTGGAAGCCCATATGCCGGTGCTGAACCGGGTTCGTAAGCAATTCGAGGCCGAGCAACCATTTAAGGGATTGAAAGTCACGATCTCGCTTCATTTGGAAGCGAAAACCGCTTATTTGGCCAAGGTCGTGCAAGCAGGCGGTGCTGAGGTGACCATTACCGGAAGTAATCCGCTGTCGACGCAGGACGACGTCTGTGCGGCATTGGTTGAAGATGGCGTGACGGTTTATGCCAAATATAATCCTGAGCCGGAAGAGTATAAGGCGTTGTTGATCAAAGCGCTTGAAACAAAACCGGATTTGATTATCGACGATGGCGGCGATTTGGTCACGATTTTGCACTCGGAACGGACGGATTTGCTGGAGAACGTACGGGGCGGCGCTGAGGAGACGACGACCGGTATTTTGCGGCTGAAAGCGATGGACAAAGAAGGAAAACTCAAATTCCCGATGGTGGCGGTCAATGATGCCTATTGCAAATATCTGTTCGACAACCGCTACGGAACCGGTCAATCGGTGTGGGACGGAATTAACCGGACGACGAATCTGGTGGTGGCCGGCAAAACCGTCGTCGTGGTCGGTTACGGCTGGTGCGGGAAAGGAGTAGCGATGCGAGCCAAGGGCCTTGGCGCGAACGTCGTCGTCACGGAAATCGACGCGATCAAAGCGGTCGAAGCCGTCATGGATGGCTTCCAAGTGATGCCAATGCTGGAAGCGGCGAAGGTTGGCGATTTCTTCATCACCGTGACCGGCAACCGAGATGTCATTCGCGGCGAGCACTATGATGTCATGAAGGACGGCGCTATTTTGTCCAATGCGGGTCATTTTGACGTGGAAGTGAACAAGCCGGAACTTAAAGAGCGTTCCGTATCGATCCGCACCGTACGCCGCAACATCGAGGAATATCAACTGAAGGACGGGCGCAAAATGTATCTGCTCGCGGAAGGCCGTTTGGTCAATTTGGCTGCGGGTGACGGACATCCAGCCGAAATCATGGACATGACGTTTGCGCTGCAAGCCTTGTCCCTGAAATACGTAAACGACCGCTATAAGGAAATCGGCAAAACGGTCGTCAACGTCCCTTACGAGCTCGACGAGCAAGTTGCCCGCTTCAAGCTGGAAAGCCTTGGCGTAAACATCGATACATTGTCAGCCGAGCAGCGCGCTTACCTGGATAGCTGGCAAGAGCATTAATTCGGTTGATCCTTGGGGCTTGAGCGGAGTTGAATTTATAGCTGCGTCGCATCGGGGGAGAATTAACGGTATTTTGCACCGCTAATTATTGCTTTTCAGCCGGTAGATGATAATTAACGGTAAATCGTACCGCTAATTTCACCGGTTTGGGCAAAGTCGGGCGATGATGAAAGAAATAACGCTACAAATTACCGTTAATTCAGAATTAGGACGATCTCGTGCAGAGGAATCTGCCGGGATCGTCCTTTTTGTCGTGTTTTGGCGATCGCTGGCTCCGCCCTTCAATAGTCACGCTAACGCCACTTCAAAAAAAATTATGAACAATAGAAGGATTTTCTCTTCCAACGTGGAATAGTTACATATCACGGTGGTGTAAAGTGGTGCAAAGTGGGGGAAAGAGGTAAGGAGTGAGTCACCAATGTTTATGGGGGAATTCCAACATAGCATTGACGATAAAGGCCGGATTATCATACCGGCTAAGTTTCGTGATCTCCTCGGCAGCTCTTTCGTCGTTACCCGCGGCTTGGACCAGTGTCTTTTCGTTTATCCGATGCAGGAGTGGGAAGTCCTGGAGCAGAAGCTGAAGGCACTGCCGCTGATGAAGTCCGACGCCCGCGCATTTACCCGTTTCTTTTTCTCAGGAGCGACGGAATGCGAATGGGATAAACAGGGAAGGGTAAACTTGCCAGGCAGTTTAAGGCAGTATGCCAAGCTGGAGAAGGATTGCGTTGTTCTCGGCGTGTCGAACCGGGTAGAAATATGGAGTAAAGACACTTGGGAGCAGTACTTCCAGCAGTCGGAGGATACTTTCAATGAAATTGCTGAAAAATTGGTCGACTTCAATTTCGATCTTTAAGCGCGTGTTCAAAAAGTCAGGTTTTCAAGACGATTTTTTGAACAACCTCTTTAAAATGAATTCAGGTTTGGGGGCGTAAGTCTTGTTCCATCACATCACGGTACTCAAAGAAGAAGCGACAGAAGGGTTACGCATCAAGCCGGACGGCATTTACGTGGATTGTACGCTGGGGGGCGGCGGCCACAGCTCTGTGATCTTGTCCAAGCTCGGCCCGGGCGGAAGGCTGATTGCTTTCGACCAGGATGACTGGGCGCTGGACAATGCCAAAGAGCGGCTCGCAGCCTACGCAGACAAATTAACTTTGGTAAAAAGCAATTTTCGCTATATCGAGCAAAAACTGTTGGAGATCGAGGGAGTGCCACAGTTAAATGGGATTCCCCAAGTGGATGGCGTCTTGTTCGACCTCGGCGTTTCCTCCCCCCAATTTGATGAGGGGGAGCGGGGATTTAGCTATAACGCGGACGCGCCGCTCGATATGCGGATGGATCAGTCCGCGTCCCTGACGGCGCGGGAGATCGTCAATTCGTGGCCGGAACGTGAAATTGCTCGTATTTTGTTTCAATACGGCGAAGAGAAATTTTCTAGGCGAATCGCTAGAGTCATCGTGGAACGGCGCGAGCAGGAGCCAATCGAAACGACGGAGCAGCTTGTCGAGCTGATTAAGGAAGGGATCCCGGCGGCGGCAAGGCGGACGGGCGGACATCCGGCCAAACGCAGCTTTCAGGCGCTGCGCATCGCCGTGAACGACGAGCTGGGAGCCTTCGAGGAAGGGCTGCATGCGGCCATCCGCTGTTTAGCGCCGGAAGGCCGGGCTTCGGTCATCACCTTCCATTCGCTTGAGGACCGAATTTGCAAGCAGATTTTTGCTAGCTATGTTGAGAAATGTACTTGCCCACCCGACTTTCCGATGTGTGTGTGCGGAGGCAAAGGTTCACTGAAATTAATCAATCGGAAACCGCTAGTCCCGTCGGAGCGGGAACTGGCAGATAATCCACGGGCCCGCTCGGCGAAATTGCGCGTGGCGGAGAAATTGCAAACTGGTGTGGAGGTATCGTAAATGGCTTATACGCGAGGGAATCTGGCAGTTAAAGAGAAGCAAACGGAACGCAGCTATCAATCGCAGCGTTATCGGGAAACGACGAAGGTGGTCACCCGCCGATCGCCGCTGCCGGTTCGTGAGAAGCTTTTGTATATGATGACGGTCCTGTTTTGCGTGGCGATCATGGGCGGATTGCTATGGCAAAATGTGTCACTTTACAACATTAAGCGGCAAATGTTTAATTTGAATACGGACATTCAAGCTATTAACGCCGAAGTGAAGGAATTGACGATCCAGAAGGAAAAGCTGGAGGAGCAGATTCCATTGAAGGCGAATGAGCTCGGTTATGTACAGCCTGAGGTGGAAGGTTTCCACGTCCAAGTTCCTACGGGAACTGACGAGAATGACGGCGTCAACGCGGGCACGGAAACGGCGGCTGCGGCAGATGGCGTGGCTACGGCCAAGAAATAAAGTCTAAAGAGGTTTTGCCATGATCAAGCGAATAAAGCTTCGAACACTGCTGATAGGGGGATGTATTACCCTCTTTTTTGCTGTATTGATGGGTAGAGCGTTCTGGTTGCAGGTTGTGCAGGCTGATTTTTGGCAGGCGCATGCAGAGGAACTCTGGTCAACCAAAAAGCCGCTGCCGGCGACGCGGGGAACGATCACCGATCGGAACGGCGATGTTTTGGCGGTGGACGCTCCGGCCTATACGGTGGCCGTGAATCCTGAACTCTTAAACAAATACGACCTTCAGGACGAGGTGGTTGAAGGACTTGGCAAAGTCCTCGGGAAAGACGAGAACGAGTTGCGGGATATCGTGAACGCCAAGAAAGAATCCGGCGAGTATTTTACGCAACGCGAAGTTCGGAATGAAGGTTGGAAAATTGACCAGGACTTAAAAGACCAGGTACAAACCTTCATCGGCGAGCTGAAAGAAAAACATCAAGACATGCAAGACGTCGGCATTTATATCATCAAGGATCAAAAACGGTATTATCCGAAGCAAAGCTTAGCTTCCCACGTTTTGGGTTATCTCGACCGTGAAGGTAAGGCGGTATCCGGACTCGAAGCTTTTTACGACGAGCAGTTGAAAGGCGTTGACGGTTCGATCGAATACAAGCGCGATGGTCGCGGAATTGAAATTCCGAAGGCGAGTGAGATTTATACGCCGGCGAAAAACGGGGATAATCTGAAGTTAACGATCGATAATACCATTCAATATTATATCGAGCAGGCGATGATAGAAGCTTACGCTCAGCTGCAACCAATCAGTATGACGGTGATCGCAGCCGATCCGAACACGATGGAAATTCTCGGCATGGCCAATATGCCTACATATAACCCAAACGAGTATTGGGCGGACGTCGATCAGAAGAATTTTTATAACCATGCGATCAAGTCGGTCTACGAGCCGGGCTCCACATTTAAAATCGTGACATTGGCAGGAGCGGTACAGGACGGCTTGTTCAATCCGAACGCAACGTACATGTCCGGGAGCATCCGGGTACCGGGACAAACCATCCATGACTTGAAGCGATCCGGTTGGGGCGAGATCACTTATTTGGAGGGCGTCAAGCGCTCCAGTAACGTTGCTTTCGTCAAACTCGGTTACGAGATGCTGGGACCGGAAAGGCTGAAAACTTACGTTGACCAATTTGGATTCGGCAAAAAGACGGGCATCGAGCTTCCGGGCGAATCCAAAGGGATCGTGGATCCGGTACAGCAAGCCGACTTTGCGGCGATGGCATACGGTCACGGCAAGCTGCTCGTCACGCCGCTGCAGCAAATCGTAGCGGTATCGGCGATCGCCAACGGCGGAAAGCTGATGGAGCCCCATATCGTGAAGTCGATTACGGATCCGCAAACCGGTGAAGCGCAGGACACCAAACCCAAGGTTGTTCAACAGATCCTCACGCCGGAAAAGGCTAAAGAAGTCGGAACCTATTTGGAACAGGTCGTCTCGGACCAAAAGATCGGGACCGGACGCCACGCCTACATTGACGGCTACCGGATTGCCGGCAAGACCGGGACCGCGGTAAAAGTTGTGAATGGACAATACGACTATACGAAGCAGGTCGTGTCGTTTATTGGCTACGCGCCGGTGGACGATCCGAAAATTGCGGTCATCGTTTTGATCGACGAACCGAAGGATTCCGAGCTGGGCGGGGGAACCGCAGCGGCTCCGGTATTCAAGAAGATCGTGAATCAAACGCTGCAGTACATGGGAGTTCCGAAGAAATTGGAAGGCGGCGCGGCCGATGCGCAGTTGAAGACCAGCGTTACGGGGCCGAAGGTGCCTGACGTGGGCGGTCTTGCGGTCCAGCAGGCGAAAGATAAGCTGACGGCAAGCGGCATTTCCTATGCCACTTATGGGAAAGGGACGGAAATTATTTCCCAATTCCCTAAGGCGGGAAGTACGCTGAAAACCGGACAATTCGTTTACCTGCTTACGGAGAAAGGGTCGGATATCAACGTGCCGAACCTGCAAGGCGAATCGCTGCGCGATGCGATGGAATTGCTGTCCGTGCTGCAGATCCCGGTCACAGCAGAAGGTGAAGGGTATGTCGTTTCACAGGAGGTCGTTAATGAAAACGGAGGGAGACGTGTCATTCTTACACTGGAACCTCCTGACAAAGAGGAAGTATCTACCGACGGCGGACAGACGGAAGATACCGGCACCGATGGCGGAGAAGGCGATGGTACGGGCGGAAATGCGGTCCAGGACTCGCCATAGCTTGTTCTAACCCCTGGTTGTCCTGAATAGTCATGTGATGAGTACACTCATGATGAGGTTTCAGGATGGGTTAGGAGGGCGACCTGTGAAAGTATCCAAGTTTACCGTCAGACGAAGATTGTTCTGGCTGTTAATGGTGTTGTGTTTGCTGTTTGCGGCTCTGGCCGTACGTCTTGCCTACGTTCAAATCGGAAAAGGCGCCGAATTGTCTGCCAAAGCGGAGGATTCCTGGCGCCGAAATATCCCCTATTCGGCAAAACGCGGTGAAATCAGCGACCGTAACGGCAACGTGCTCGCTTATAATATTACGACGCCAACGGTGATGGCTATTCCGGTGCAGATCAAGAATCCGGAACAGACGGCCAAGAGTCTGGCGCCGCTCCTAGGGATGACGGAGGAATCGGTTCTGAAGTCGATTACCAAGAGACAATCCATAGTCAGGCTGCAACCCGGCGGACGCAAAATTACGATGGAAAAAGCGCAGCAAATTCGTGATTTGGCTCTTCCGGGTATTGTTGTCGCTGAAGATAATAAACGCTACTACCCATTTGGCGGACTTGCCGCACATATTTTGGGCTTTACCGGCGGGTACAACCAGGGGTTGACCGGTGTGGAAAGTAAATACGACAGCTTGCTTAGCGGGATGAACGGCAGCGTATCTTATTTGTCCGACGCCGGCGGGCGGTTAATGCCGGGCTCCTCAGAGAAATATGTAGAGCCGAAGGACGGCTTGAATCTCAACTTGACGATCGACAAAACGATCCAGAGCATTATCGAACGCGAGCTGGATCAGGCCATGGACCGGCTGCAAGCCGATTCTGCGCTGACGATCGCGATGAATCCGAAGACGGGAGAAATCCTCGGCATGGCCGCCAGACCGGGGTACGAGCCGGGAGCCTACCAGGAATACGATTCGGCGGTTTATAACCGGAATTTACCGATCTGGATGACCTACGAGCCAGGTTCCACGTTCAAGATCATAACACTGGCGGCGGCATTGGAAGAGAAGAAGGTCGACCTACTGAATGACCGGTTCTTCGATCCCGGTTACGTCAAGGTCGGCGGAGCGACGCTCCGCTGCTGGAAGAAAGGCGGCCACGGCAGTCAAACGTTCCTTCAAGTTGTTGAGAATTCCTGCAACCCTGGATTTGTGGCCTTGGGCCAACGGCTGGGCAAAGAAACGTTGTTCCAGTATATCAAAAACTTCGGGTTCGGCAGCAAAACGGGGATTGATCTGAATGGGGAAGAAAACGGGATTTTGTTTAAGCTGCCCCAAGTAGGTCCGGTCGAATTGGCAACGACCTCGTTCGGGCAAGGCGTATCAGTAACCCCGATTCAACAGATCACCGCGGTGTCCGCAGCGATTAATGGCGGCAAGCTGTTTAAGCCCTTTGTCGCCAAGTCATGGACGAATCCGGATACGGGCGAGGTCGTTTCCGAGACAAAGCCGCAGCTGGTGCGGCAGGTGATTTCGGAGGAGACCTCCAAGCAGATCCGCACGGCGCTGGAAAGCGTCGTAGCCAACGGGACAGGCGGGAACGCGTTTATCGATGGTTACCGTGTCGGCGGTAAAACGGGGACGGCGCAAAAGGTCGTGAACGGACGTTATTCGCAAAATGAACATATCGTTTCGTTTATCGGCTTCGCTCCGGCAGACGATCCGCAAATCGTCGTTTATACCGCAGTCGATAACCCGCAGGGCATCCAGTTCGGCGGCGTGGTGGCAGCGCCGATCGTACGTAACATCATGGAAGACGCGCTGGAATATATGAAGGTTCCGCCGCGTCAGCAGCAGGTCACGAAGAAATACAAATATGGGGAGATCCCGATCGTTACGGTGCCTGACCTTATCGGCCACACGACGCAAGAGATCTACGAGGATATGAACATGAACTTTAATCTAGCTAGATCCGGCGCCGGCAACGTGGTCATTAACCAAGCGCCGAAAGCGGGATCTCGGGTGGAGAAGGGCTCTACCATCCGCATCTACATGGGCAGTGAAGCTGAAGCAGAACTACAACATGATCATAATCCGATCACAAGTGAATAATATTCCTGAACTGAGCAATTTTTGGTGATAATATAGAATGAGTGTGTAGAGCACGTAGTTGAAAGACGGAGGGGTATCCTATGCTGCTTAAGGAACTGGCAACTTATTTAATGGCTTCGCAGATCAGAGGGGATGGGGAAACGTCCTGCACAGGGATCGCCATCGATTCGCGCAAGGTAGAACCGGGAGATCTGTTTATCTGCCTTCCCGGCCACACCGTGGATGGTCATGATTATGCTCGGCAGGCTGCTGAGCAAGGCGCGACTGCTCTTGTGGTGGAACGTTGGCTGGATAACGCCGGGCTGCCTCAGCTTAAGGTGAAGGACAGCCGACTGGCGATGGCTGTGCTTGGAGGCGTGTTTTTCGGTTCGCCGAGCTCGCGACTGAAGGTGATCGGCGTGACCGGCACGAACGGCAAGACGACCACGACCTATTTGATCGAGCGGATTTTGCAGGATCAGGGCCGGGAAACGGGCTTGATCGGCACGATCCAACGCCGGTTTGCCGGGCAAACCTATCCAATGTCGGGAACAACGCCGGAATCGCTTGAACTGCAAAATTATTTGCATGATATGGCCAAAGGCGGCGGAGAGTATTGCGTGATGGAGGTATCCTCCCATGCGCTGGACCAGGGCCGTGTCAAAGGCACTCGCTTCCGTACCGCCGTATTCACGAACTTGACCCAGGATCATCTGGACTATCATAAAACGATGGAGGACTACCGGGGGGCCAAGGCGTTGTTCTTCTCCCGGCTTGGCAATACGTATGCGGAGAACCCGGAGGAGCGCAGCTATGCGGTGCTGAACGCCGACGACCCGGCAAGTGCTTTCTTTGCCAAACAAACGGCGGCGGAAGTAATCACGTATGGGGTGGAGCAAGAAGCGGATGTGCGAGCCTCAAACATCTCCATTACCGCCCGGGGGACGTTCTTCCATGTAGATTCGTTCTGCGGCAGCACGGATATCTCTTTGCGGATGGTTGGCAAATTTAATGTCTACAATGCGTTGGCGGCCATCTCCGCAGCTTTGCTGGAGGGCATTCCGCTGGAGCAGATCAAAGCTAGCCTCGAATCCGTCAAAGGCGTAGAGGGTCGGGTGGAGGCCGTCGACGAAGGTCAAGAATTCGCCGTGATCGTCGATTACGCACATACTCCGGACGGCTTGGAGAACGTGTTGCGCACGGTAAATGAATTCGCTAAAGGACGGGTCATTTGCGTGTTTGGCTGTGGCGGGGACCGGGATCGTACGAAACGACCGATTATGGGACGCATTGCCGCGAAATACGCGCAGCAGGTGATTGTCACCTCCGACAATCCGCGGACCGAAGATCCGGATGCGATTTTGCGTGATATCGAGCAGGGATTGCTAGACGACAGCGTAGATCAAGAGCGTTACGAGTTGATCGTCGACCGCCGCGAAGCCATCCAAAAGGCTATTGAAATGGCAAGCCGTGAGGATGTAGTATTGATTGCGGGGAAGGGACATGAGACCTACCAATTGATCGGATCCAAGGTGCTCGATTTTGATGATCGAATCGTAGCAAAAGAAGCGATAAGGGGTTTGGCAAAGTGATTAGAAGAAACTTAGCGGAAATTGCCGCGATGTGCGGCGGACAGATTCGAGAGGCGGGCGATGCCGGCATCCTGGTGCGAGGCGTGGTTACGGACTCCCGGCAAATAACGGAAGGCTGTTTGTTTGTACCGCTGGCGGGAGAACGGTTCGACGGCCATGATTTCGCCGCGGACTGCCTGCAGGCGGGAGCAGGCGCTTGCCTATGGGCTCGATCGAAGGGAACGCCGCCGGGTCCGGCCGTACTCGTGGACGATACGCTGATCGCGCTGCAGGCGCTGGCCAAATCGTACTTAACCGAAACCGGGGCCAAGGTGGTCGGCATCACCGGGAGCAATGGGAAGACGACAACCAAAGACTTGGTATACGCTCTCTTGTCTACAACCTATAAAGTGCATAAAACCAAAGGCAACTTTAACAACCATATCGGCCTTCCGTTGACGCTTCTGGCCATGCCGGAGGATACGGAAATCGTCGTGCTCGAAATGGGCATGAGCGGCCGTCATGAAATCGAGTTGCTCTCGAAACTGGGCGAACCCGAAACGGCGGTGATCACCAACATCGGTGAATCCCACCTGCAGCAGCTCGGCTCCCGGGAGGAGATCGCAAGGGCTAAGCTGGAGATCCTGGCGGGCATGAAGGCGGGGGGGCTATTCGTATACAATGGGGACGAACCTCTGATCCCTCAGGTGTTGGCCGAGCCGTCCACTGCGAAGCCGGAAGGGCTGCAAACAGCAACGTTTGGGCTTCAACCGGGAAATGACGCCTATCCAACCGGCATTCTCTTCACCGACAATCGAACATTGTTTACGCCGCATGGCAGCGAAGGGGAGCCGCCGTTTGAGCTGCCGCTCTTAGGTGAGCATAACGTAACCAACGCGCTCGCCGCAATTACCATTGCCCGTCACTACAAGGTGAGCGAGTCGGCGATCCGCGAAGGCTTCAGCAACGTGGAGCTCACCGGGATGCGCATCGAGGTCGTTGTCGGCCGCAGCGGCATTACAATCCTGAATGACGCCTATAACGCTAGTCCCACCTCCATGAAGGCGGCAATCGGCGTTTTGGATCATATGAAGGGGTACCGCAAGAAGGTAGCTGTGCTTGGCGATATGCTGGAGCTTGGCGCTTCTGAGTTGGAGTACCATCATGGAATCGGAGAAATGTTGACGCCGGGCATGGCGGATCTGCTGTTCGCTTACGGCCCGCTCTCCCGCCAAATCGCCGAAGGAGCCAAGAAACAGATGGACCCGGACTGCATTTTTGCATATACTGATAAGTCTGAACTGATCCGTAAGCTGGTTTCACTGCTGCATCCGCAGGACGTCGTCTTGGTTAAGGCTTCCCGAGGCATGAAACTCGAAGAAGTCGTCGAAGCGATCAAAACTAGCGAGCTCACACCATAATACCAGCGAAAGGGGGGGATCCCATGGATTTTGGACTTATCTTGTTAACGATCGGCGTATCCTTTATTCTGGCGGTCATCTCGGCTCCGCTGGTGATTCCGCTGCTGAGACGGCTCAGATTCGGCCAGCAAATCCGCGGCGAAGGGCCGCAAAGTCACTTGAAAAAGGCCGGAACGCCAACGATGGGCGGCATGATCATTCTATTGGCGTTTACGCTGGCCTATCTGAAATTTTCGGTCGTGAATACCGACTTCTATGTGCTCTTGGTCGCTACACTTGGCTTTGGGCTAGTTGGGTTTCTCGATGATTACATCAAAATTGTGTTTAAACGGTCTTTGGGTCTCACGCCCAGACAGAAATTGATTGGACAATTGCTATTCTCCGGCATCATGTGCGTTTTGCTGATCTCGGAAGGCCACAGCACCGCGATCAGCGTTCCGGGAACGCAGTTTGCGTTGGATTGGGGGCCGTGGTTCTATTATCCGTTTATTGTCATTATGATGATGGCGGTGACCAACGCGGTTAATTTTACCGACGGGGTGGACGGCTTGCTGTCCGGCGTCAGCGCGATTGCATTGGGTGCGTTTGCGGTGATCGCCATGCAGGTGACCTCGCTTCCAGCTGCAGTTTGCGCGGCGGCCATGATCGGTGCCGTGTTGGGCTTCCTCGTATTTAACGCCCACCCGGCCAAGGTGTTCATGGGCGATACCGGTTCGCTGGGCATCGGCGGGGCGATCGGAGCGATTGCCATCGTTACCAAAACCGAGCTGCTGTTCCTGGTGATCGGCGGAATCTTCGTGATCGAAATGCTGTCCGTCGTCATTCAAGTGGTCTCATTTAAGACGCGCGGCAAACGGGTATTTAAAATGAGCCCGATCCACCATCACTTCGAGTTATCCGGATGGTCGGAATGGCGTGTCGTCGTTACGTTTTGGTCGGTTGGACTGGTGTTGGCGATCATTGGACTTTACTTGAACAAGGGGTTGTAAAAGATGAATCATCCAGAAGATTACCGGGGGCGTCAAGTCGTCGTTCTCGGTTTGGCGAGAAGTGGCGTTCAGGTCGCCAAAACCCTGCACAACTATGGCGCCCTCATTACGGTCAACGATAAAAAGGAAAGAGATCAGTGTCCCGAAGCATCCGAATTGGAGGCTTTGGGAATTTCTGTTGTATGCGGCGGTCACCCGGAGGGGTTGATCCATGAAGGGATTTCGCTGGTTGTCAAAAACCCTGGAATCCCATACACCGCTCCTCCTGTGGCCCGCGCGCTCGAGCTTGGCATCGAGGTAGTAACGGAGGTCGAGGTAGCCTATTTGCTTAGCCCGGCACCAATCCTCGGCATCACCGGTTCCAACGGGAAGACGACGACGACAACCTGGATCGGCAACATGCTGGAGGCCGCTGGGATGAGACCGATTGTCGCCGGAAATATCGGAACTCCACTGTGTGAGGCTGCGGAGGAGGCGGATGCAGGCAACTGGCTTGTCGCCGAGCTGAGCAGTTTTCAGTTGAAGGGCACGAGGGAGTTTCGACCTGAAGTAGCTTGCCTATTGAATGTCGCGGAAACGCATCTGGATTACCACGGAACGATGGAGGATTACATCTCGTCCAAAGCCAAGCTGTTCGCGAACCAGCGAAAAACCGACCGCGCCGTCATCAATTGGGACGACCCTGTGTGCCGGGAGCTTGTGCCCTATATTCACGCGCAGCTGATTCCCTTCTCGATGGCCGAGGAATTGAAATCGGAGGGCGTCTATGTCCAGCCGGCGTACATACCGGACGTAGAGGATGGGTTGGCCCGTCGCATCATGTATCGAGGAGCCGACGGCGAGGTGCGCAGTATCGTCGATATCGCCGATATCGCCTTGCCGGGGCGCTTTAACGTCGAGAATGCGCTGGCGGCCGTTGCGGCGTCGATTGCCGCAGGAGCTGCGCCCGAGGCGCTAGCTGAGCCGCTGCGGACCTTCCGCGGCGTGGAGCATCGCTTGGAGTACGTGGACGAGAAGCAGGGCGTCGCGTACTATAACAACTCCAAAGCGACCAATTCGAAGGCCACGGTCATGGCCCTGGGCGCGTTGCAAGCGCCGATCGTATTGATCGCCGGCGGTTTGGATCGGGGTTCCGATTATATGGAACTGCTGCCGGTTTTCAAAGAGAAGGTGAAAGCCGTCGTTACCCTCGGCCAGACGAAGGAAAAAATCGCTAGAGTTGCCGAGCTGGCGGGTCTAGCGAACATCGTGCTGGTCGATACTGTGGACAGCGCCGCGGAAACGCTGCGTACCGCGCTGAAGGAGGCGTCCGGCCTGGCGGAGCAGGGAGACGTGGTTCTACTCTCGCCGGCATGTGCCAGCTGGGATATGTTCCCTTCCTATGAAGAGCGTGGACGCATTTTTAAAGAGGCGGTGCATACCCTTTAAGTAGGGGGGTGGAAAAGCCCCTACTTTCTGTCAAGAGGTGGCATCCACGATGGGCAAGAGCCGTACTGCGCCGGACTTTTGGCTGGCGGCCAGCATTCTAGGACTGCTGGCGATCGGAATCGTGATGGTATACAGCGCGGGTTCGGTACTCGCTTTCCATGATTACGGCGATTCATTTTATTTTGTCAAAAGACAGCTGTTGTTTGCCGTGCTCGGATTAATCGCGATGGTTCTGATGATGAATCTGGACTACCGCCTGCTGCGGAAATACGCCAAAATCGGGCTGGTTCTCTGTTTTGCCCTGCTCGTCATCGTGCTGATTCCCGGTATCGGGGTCGTGCGCGGAGGGGCGCGCAGCTGGCTGGGGATCAGCTCGTTTGGCATCCAGCCGTCCGAGTTCATGAAGCTGGGGATGATTTTGTTTCTATCCTACTGGCTCAGCAAAGAAGATTACAAGATCACTCATTTTACCCGAGGTTTGCTGCCGCCGCTTGGCATCATCGGACTCGCCTTCGGCTTGATCATGCTGCAGCCCGATTTGGGGACAGGCACGGTGATGCTGGGCGCGTCCCTGTTAATTGTGTTTACCGCAGGCGCGCGCATTCGGCATTTGGCCGGCTTGGCTGCGGTGGGCGGGTTAGGTTTCGTTGGCTTGATCCTGGCAGCGCCTTACCGGCTGAAACGCATCACCGCCTTCCTGGACCCGTGGTCGGATCCATTGGGCGCGGGTTATCAGATCATTCAGTCGCTGTACGCGATCGGGCCGGGAGGTTTGGCCGGGTTGGGGCTCGGAATGAGCCGGCAGAAATACAGTTATGTGCCGGAGCCGCAAACGGATTTTATTTTCTCCATCCTAGCCGAGGAGTTGGGCTTTATTGGCGGACTCTTAGTCCTGTTGTTGTTTTTGATTTTGGTGTGGCGCGGCATGCGCGTGGCAATGACGATCGAGGATACCTTTGGCAGCTTGCTGGCTGTCGGTATTGTCGGGATGGTCGGCGTACAGGTCGTGATCAACATCGGCGTCGTTATCGGCCTCATGCCGGTCACCGGCATAACGCTGCCGCTGATCAGTTACGGGGGGTCGTCGCTTACGCTGATGCTGACCGCGCTAGGCATTTTACTTAATTTATCCCGTTACGCGAGGTGAGGATATGCGCGTCGTACTTAGCGGCGGCGGAACCGGGGGTCACATCTACCCGGCACTAGCCGTCGCCAGCCAATGCGCCGAGGAATTTCCCGGATCCGAGTTTTTGTACATTGGAGGCAAGCGCGGGTTGGAAAGCTCGCTGGTCCCCAAGCAGGGAATTCCGTTTGAAGCGATTGATATTACCGGCTTCCGTCGGAAGCTGTCGTTCGATAATGTGAGAACGATCATGCGTTTTCTCAAGGGAGTGCAGACGTCCAAAAAGCTACTTAGAGAGTTTAAGCCCGACGTAGTCATCGGAACAGGCGGTTATGTCTGTGGTCCGGTCGTTTATGCCGCGGCCAAGCTGGGTATCCCTAGCATCATCCATGAACAGAATGCCATCCCGGGTTTGACGAACCGGTTCTTGAGCAAATACGTATCGACGGTTGCCGTCAGCTTCGAGGGATCGGGTTCCGCATTTCCTTCGGCCCGACATGTCGTATACACGGGGAATCCGCGAGCAACTACCGTTTACGCAGCGGATAAACGAAAGGGCTTCGCAACTCTTGGGCTACCGGAATCCAGCTTTGTCGTGCTGGTCGTCGGTGGCAGTCGCGGCGCCAAAGCGATCAATGAAGCGATGGTAGAGATGGCACCGTTGTTGAAGCAATCGGAGCATTTACAATTCGTTTATGTGACCGGGGACAGCTACTATACCTCGACGGTGGAAGCGATCAAGGCGAAGACCGGTGAATTGCCCGCCAATTTGCAAGTCCTTCCTTATGTACACAACATGCCGGAGGTCCTGGCCTGCACTTCGTTGATCGTAAACCGCGCCGGGGCTTCTTTTTTGGCGGAAATTACGGCGCTGGGCATTCCAGCTATCCTGATTCCTTCGCCGAACGTCACAAACAACCACCAGGAGAAAAACGCCCGCACGCTGGAGAGCTCTGGCGCGGCGGAGGTGATTCTGGAGCCGGAACTGACGGGGGGCAGCTTGTATGCCTCTATAGAGCGCGTGATGAACGATCTGCCACGGCATACCGCCATGTCAACCGCCTCTCGTGCGCTAGGCAAGCCGGATTCCGCCCATCTCGTTGTAGAGCAGATGCGGAGACTGTCGCAAAACCGTCAAAGCCGCAGCTAGCGGCGGACAGCCTGGTTCCCATGGTCTGGGCGATTGTCACACTCTCCGTGAGGGAGGCATAAGATACTCTATAAATCGTGACAACCAAGCGGGGAGGGCTTTCCCCCTCCGCGGGACCCGGGCTCCGGCAGTCGTTGACTGCCGATTTGGAACAGCGGCACCCGGCGTTTGACGCCGAAGGAATCCGCCATACAAGTCAAGGAGGGTTATACGATGCAGCAGTGGATATCACATTTGACCAGGCTGGAAGCCTTAGAGGTCTTGCCGAATGAGCCAATGTCAAAGTACACAACATGGAAAATCGGCGGACCGGCGGATGCGATGGTCGTTCCGGAGAATTCCCAACAGCTTGCTGAGCTGATGCGTCTACTCTATGCGGAGGGAATTCCGTGGATGATCATCGGAAAAGGCTCCAATCTCCTTGTTTCTGACAAGGGAATCCGAGGCTGTGTCATTCGGTTGGGAGCAGGGCTGGAACAGATTGCTTTCACCGGCACGGAAGTCTGTGCTGGAGGCGGGGCGTCCGTCGTCAGACTCAGCATCATGGCGGGCAAAGAGGGGTTAACCGGGCTGGAATTTGCCGGAGGAATCCCGGGAACGGTCGGCGGCGCCGTCTACATGAATGCTGGTGCCCACGGGTCCGATGTGTCACGTATATTTAAATCCGCTGACATTGTTCTGGAGACAGGTGAATTGGTCACATACACAGCGGAGGATATGAAGTTTGCCTACCGGCATTCCGTCCTGCATGAACAGCGAGGGATCGTGGCACAGGCATGTTTTTCGCTTGCCGTGGGCGATCGGCTGGAAGTCGCGGCGGCTATGGCGGCCTATAAGGACCGTCGCCGTAAAACGCAGCCGCTGACGCAGCCTTGCGCAGGCAGCGTATTTCGCAATCCCCCCGGAGATCATGCCGCGAGGCTGGTCGAAGCGGCGGGACTCAAAGGGACGAAAGTCGGCGGGGCCGAAGTATCCACGCTGCACGCCAATTTCATCGTCAATACCGGGCAAGCGACAGCAGAGGACGTTCTTGCGCTCATGGAGCAAGTCAAGGCCACCGTCCAAGGCAAGTTCGGCGTGGCGCTGGTGCCGGAGGTCTTCTTCGTGGGTGAACGGTAAACTCGGAGGTGATACATTGGACAAATTGGTGATCGAAGGCGGGAAACCCCTATCAGGAACCATTCGTATCCATGGAGCGAAAAATGCCGCACTGCCGATTCTGGCCGCATCGCTGTTGGCGGAAGGCAAAGTACAACTTCGAAATGTCCCCCGCCTGCTCGATATTGATGTCATGTTAGGTATCCTCGGCCGATTGGGCTGCAGAGCCGTCCATTTGGGAGATACGGTGACCGTAGATACGTCAGGAGCGGACTCCAGCCATGTGCCGGAAGATTTGATGAAACAGATGCGCTCTTCCATTTTTTTGATGGGGCCGCTCCTCGCGCGTTTCGGGGAAGTGTGCATTTATCAACCGGGCGGCTGTGCGATCGGAGAACGGAAAATCGATCTGCATTTGAAGGGACTTGAAGCTTTAGGGGCGAAGATTGAGGAGTACGATCAGCAAATTTGGTGCAGAGCCGGAAAACTGATCGGTACGGATATCCATTTGGATTTTCCCAGCGTAGGTGCGACCGAGAACATCATGATGGCTGCTGCGCTGGCCGAAGGAACCACCATTATAACCAATGCGGCGCGGGAGCCGGAGATTCAAGATTTGCAGAACTTTTTGAATGCCATGGGCGCAAGCATTATCGGCGCCGGGACCGACACGATTACGGTCAAAGGGGTGGAACGACTTCTCCCTTGCGATTACGAGATTATCCCAGACCGTATCGTTGCAGGAACGGCATTGATTGCCGTCGCCGCAACCCGCGGCAGCGTGACCCTCACCCATAGCAACCCTTCGCATCTGGTATCCCTGCTGCATGTGCTGAAGCGGGCTGGTGTTCAAATCGGAGTGACGGATGATATAATAACATTGAGCAGCGCGGGCCGCCCCAAAGCGGTTGAGCGGATCGTCACATCACCTTACCCTTCATTTCCTACCGATCTACAGTCTCAGGTGATGGTGCTGTTATCTTTAGCAGATGGTTTGAGCGTCATGAAGGAGACCGTGTTCGAAGGCCGGTTCAAGCATGTCGACGAGCTTGTCCGCATGGGGGCCGATATTACGGTGGACTTGAATTCTGCGTTCATTCGCGGGGTTCCCCGGCTTTACGGCGCGACCGTGGAAGCGACCGATTTGCGAGCAGGTGCAGCGCTGGTCATCGCTGGTTTGGCAGCCCAAGGGCAAACGGTGGTTGAGCAAGTTCATCATATTGACCGCGGCTACGATCGGATTGAAACGATGTTTCAGCGTTTAGGTGGCGTAGTGCGCCGAGAGTCTCCTGCCATGCGGCAGTTGGATTTGGCCTAAGCTGAAAGGCTTTCTGTTTTCGCGAACCTTCATTGGTGATAGCCCAAAACTTTTGTCCCCTCCACTGGAGGGGATAATAGGCTTTGTAATACTTATTCAGAAAGTTGCGGAGAAATGACATGCCAAAAGCAAATGTACCCGTCCTAAAAGAACCCGCGCCTAAGAAGAAAAGCGGCCGGAAAATCAAAACGATTCTCATCTTGCTGTTCCTCGCCCTGCTGTGCGTCCTTTTCTTTCGTTCATCTCTTAGCAAAATTTCCGCAATTACGTTTGAAGGCAATACGTATACGACCGAAGCGGAACTCCTAGGCGTTACCGGCCTTCAGGTCGGTTCCCCGTTCTTTGCTGTCAGCGCGGATCATATCGCCCGCAAGCTGGAAGACGTTTCCTCGGTGAAGCAGGCGACAGTGGACAAGACGTTTCCCGGCAGCGTGAATATTCGTATCGAGGAATATCCAATCGCGGCCTATGCATTGACCGGAGAAGGTAAACTGCAGGGGTTACTCGCCAATGGGACGCGAATCGAACTCAAGGACGGATCGATGCCGGTGGACAAGCCAATCTTGACCGGTTGGAAGGCGGATGACGAGAGTCTGGTCAAACTTTGCCGAACGTTGTCGCAAATTCCGGACGAGCTGACCGCCGATATTTCCGAGATTGTCCCATCGCCTACGTTATCCTATCCGGACCGGATTAAGCTCTATACGAGGTCCAAATTTGAAATCATCTCGGCTACTTCGCTTCTGGCTAAAAAAGCGGAATACATGAACGAGATTCTGCAAACCCAGGACCCCGGTAAGCTGACGATGCTCGATGCCGATTCCTATGTTCCCTACTCCACGGCGGAGAACGAGAACGATGGACAAAATGATACTACTCATGATTGAAAAACAATGTTAAAATACATTTTATGGGCTAGTTGACGTTCTCCCTCTTTTTTCTTCTAATTTTGCAGATATGGCCAGGATCCTATTCCGTAGGATCATCGAACTTCCGCCTATTGGATGTAAAACTTGGAAGTCAAAAAATTTGTAGAAAAAAGAGGGAAAGGTTAAATGGCGTTGAATTAAGTAGATAGTGAATCTAACACGGTAAGTATATTTGATGGGGAAATAGGAGGTGCCAGGGGCTTGAGCAACAATGACATCATTGTTAGTTTGGACATCGGTACATCCAAAGTTCGTGCTATTATTGGGGAAATTAATAATGGAACCTTTAATATTATTGGGGTTGGATCTGCCGACTCGGAAGGAATTCGAAAAGGCGCGATTGTAGATATTGACCAGACGGTGCAGTCGATTCGCAGCGCTGTGGATCATGCGGAACGGATGGTAGATATTCAGATATCGGAAGTGTATGTCGGCATTTCGGGAAATCACATCGGACTCCAAACGAGCCACGGGGTAGTAGCCGTACAAAACGAAGACCGAGAGATCGGTGAAGAGGACATTGAACGTGTCCTGAAGGCAGCCGAAGTTATTGCGCTGCCGCCGGAACGCGAAATCATCGATGTTGTAGCCAAACAGTATATCGTAGACGGGTTGGAAGGCATTTCGGATCCGCGCGGTATGATCGGCGTGCGACTGGAAGTTGAAGCGACGATTGTCACGGGATCCAAAACGGCGATTCATAACTTGCTTCGCTGTGTGGAGAAGGCCGGACTTAAGATTCGCGATCTGGTTTTGCTGTCGTTAGCATCGGGACAATTGGCGTTGTCAAAGGACGAAAAAACGATGGGATCCGTCCTGGTGGACATCGGTGCGGGTTCCACAACGATCGCTGTATTCGAAAGCGGCACGATCGTAGCGACATCCACGCTTCCGATTGGGGGAGAATTTATAACGAACGACATTGCTTACGGACTCCGGACGTTAACGGACCACGCGGAAAAAGCGAAGCTGAAATACGGTTGCGCTGCAATCGAGGACGCGGCGTCGGATGTGACCTTCAAGGTGACGCGGATCGGAAGCAATGTGGACAAGGAGTTTACGCAGGAGGATCTGGCCGCTATTGCGGAGCCACGTGTACAGGAGATTTTCCAACTGATTCGTCAGGAAGTGAAACGTCTTGGCTACAGCGAGCAGCCGGGGGGATATATCCTCATCGGCGGAACCGTATCTATGCCGGGACTGCTCAAGATTGCCCAGCAGGAGCTGGAAGCTTCCGTACGGATTGCCGTGCCCGATTTCATCGGCGTTCGCGATCCGGCTTTTACCGGCGGGGTAGGGATTTTGCATAAGGTCATCAAGAACATACGTGTCCGCAGCAGCGCAAGTCCCAAGAAGAACGCGAACCGGAGCAAGGCTCCGGGACCGCAGGAAACCGCTCGGAAGACGGGCTTGATGGAACGACTTAAGAACTTGTTTAGCGAATTTATATAGTGGTTTAGGAATGATGCACGGGCCATCCATGCATATTGAGGGGGAGATGGAAGAGTATGTTGGAATTTGATTTCGAAATGGAGAGCTTGGCACAGATCAAGGTAATCGGGGTTGGCGGCGGCGGTAGCAACGCCGTGAACCGGATGATCGAGAACGGTGTGCAGGGCGTGGAATTTATTACGGTCAACACGGACGCTCAAGCGCTGCATTTGGCCAAGTCTGAGCATAAATTGCAAATCGGGGACAAGCTTACCCGCGGTCTAGGCGCCGGTGCTAATCCGGATGTCGGTAAGAAAGCGGCGGAAGAATCCCGCGATTTGATCGCCAATACGTTAAAGGGCGCGGACATGGTGTTCGTAACCGCTGGCATGGGCGGCGGAACCGGGACCGGTGCTGCACCGGTCATCGCCGAGATCGCCAGAGAATGCGGCGCCCTGACGGTTGGCGTCGTAACCCGTCCATTTACCTTTGAGGGCCGTAAGCGCTCTTCGCAAGCAGAACTCGGTATCGAAGCCTTGAAAGAGAAGGTCGATACCCTGATCGTGATTCCGAACGACCGTTTGCTTGAGATTGTGGATAAGAAAACGCCGATGCTGGAAGCGTTCCGCGAAGCGGACAACGTATTGCGTCAGGCGGTTCAAGGGATTTCCGACCTGATCGCTGTGCCGGGTCTGATCAACCTCGACTTTGCCGACGTGAAGACGATCATGACCGAACGCGGCTCCGCCTTGATGGGTATCGGTCTTGCGACCGGCGAGAACCGTGCAGCTGAAGCTGCGCGTAAAGCGATCATGAGTCCGCTGCTCGAGACTTCGATCGAAGGCGCGCGCGGTGTCATTATGAACATTACCGGCGGGGGCAACTTGTCTCTGTACGAGGTAAACGAAGCCGCCGAGATCGTAATTTCCGCTTCCGATCCAGAAGTGAACATGATCTTTGGTGCGATCATTGACGAGAACATGAAGGAAGAGATCAAAGTGACGGTGATCGCCACGGGGTTCGAGAACAAGCCGTTGCCTAACCGCAAGCCGGCGGCATCCGCTCCTGGCGCGCCAGAACCGCAGGATTCCCGTCAAGCTTCCACGCTGAGACCTTTTGGCAACCAGCCTAGCGGCGACCAACTGGATATTCCGACGTTTCTCCGTAACCGTTCGCGGAACAATAACGAATAGGTTATCAATCTTTAGATGTCTTCCCCAAGACCTTGTCCCGAAGTTGGACAAGGTCTTTTTTCTACGCCCCGATGATGCGAATCTCTTCGGTTATGTCGACAAAAATAGTGGCATTCTACTTTCAATTTTAGACAGACTTTCTCGTTCGTTCTCTTTATACTGATAACCATCTACCCAGGCAGGTGAATGCCGTTGATTGTCTATATCGATCTCCTATTCCTCATGAACCTATTGATCGATGCAAGCTTACTCCTGGTCACGGCTTGGATGCGAAAGCAAAAAATCATCTTCTGGCGTCTGGCCTTGTCGGCAGGCGTTGGAGCGATGTACGTCGTGATGATGTTTTTGCCGGAGCTCTCGTTTCTGTACACGTTTCTGGTGAAGTTTCTATTCTCTGTCGTGATGCTTTGGCTCGCATTCGGATTTGGAAGTTTGCAAAATTACTTAAGGAATATGGGAGCTTTTTATATTGTCAATTTTGCGGCGGCCGGCGGGATACTGGGAGTGCATTATTTGCTGCAGGACTCTGGTGAAATCTGGAGTGGGATTTGGTATTCGGCGTCCGGCGGGCTTTCGTTTTCGATCAAAATCGGAGCGTTCTTTATCCTGGTATGTTTTTTTGTCGTTTTGTTTTGGTTTAAACGGGTGATCGCTGCACGCCAGCGTCAGGAGCGGATTCACTCCTTTTTGGCCGAGATGGAGGTGCGTATCGGAGATACGACGATTGCCTGCACGGGATTGATCGACACAGGCAATCAGTTATCGGATCCGCTCAGCCGGCTTCCGGTAACGGTGATGGAAGCTTCGCTTTGGGAGCGGGTTCTCCCCCCATCGTATCGGGGGAAGCTGGCTGACGAGCGTGCGGACAACCTCATCCTGGAGTTGACGGAAGCCGGTGATTTTCCTTGGCCGGAGCGGTTGCGGCTGGTTCCTTATCGGGGCATCAACAAAGGCACGCAATTTATGCTGGCGCTCAAACCTGATGAGGTGACGGTGCGTCTGGAAGGACGGGAACATCGTACGACTCGGGTGCTGATCGGCTTGGACGGGGGGCGATTATCGACGGAAGGGACTTACCGGGCGATCGTTCATCCCGCCCTGATTGAGTCAGCGGAGACGAAGGATAACTCAGACACCATCAGTAAAACGGGAACGTAACTTAGGAGGACATGAAACCATGCATGTTAAGTGGAAAATGATGCTGCGGCTCCAGTATTACCGGCTGCTGTTTCTTTTTGGGCTAAAAAGCGAAGAAATCTATTATATCGGGGGTAGCGAAGCGCTGCCACCTCCCTTAACGCGCGAAGAGGAAGAATACTTGCTTCAGCGACTGCCTAGCGGCGATTCGGCGATTCGGGCCATGTTGATCGAGCGCAACCTGCGACTCGTCGTATATATCGCCCGGAAGTTCGAGAATACGGGAATTAACATTGAGGACTTGGTATCCATCGGTGCGATCGGGTTGATCAAGGCAGTCAACACTTTTGACCCTGAGAAGAAGATCAAGCTGGCCACCTACGCTTCTCGATGCATCGAGAACGAAATTCTGATGTATTTGCGCCGGAACAGCAAAATTCGCACCGAGGTGAGCTTTGATGAGCCGCTTAACATCGATTGGGACGGCAACGAGCTGCTGCTCTCCGACGTCTTAGGCACGGAGAACGATACGATCTATCGTAATATCGAAGAGCAGGTAGACCGCAAGCTGCTGCACAAAGCGCTCGACAAATTGACCGAGCGGGAACGCATGATCATGGAGCTGCGGTTCGGTCTGGTCGACGGGGACGAAAAGACGCAAAAGGATGTGGCCGATCTGCTAGGCATCTCGCAATCCTACATTTCGCGCTTGGAGAAACGTATCATTAAACGGCTGCGCAAGGAATTTAACAAGATGGTCTAAATGCGGTATTCAAACCGTCAGGTTTACAGGACTGAGCAGGTTGGATGAAGTTAGGGACTGAGTAGTGGAGCGTACATGGGGGTACGTGAGCAACGGAAGGCTCGGCTGAATTCATGATTCGACGTCGAATCGGCTTCGAGATTTTGCTTGGTCATGGAAAGATGGCTGCGGAATAAAAATGCAGTCCCGGGAGATACTGTTCATTAGTTTCTCCTTGGGAGGTTTAGACACGATGACCCGAAACAAAGTCGAAATTTGCGGTGTCGATACCGCAAAATTGCCCGTTCTAACCAATGCGGAAATGCGTGAATTGTTCCACTCGTTGCAGCAGGACCACGTAAGATCAGCCAGAGAAAAGTTAGTAAATGGCAATCTGAGACTCGTGCTGAGCGTCATCCAACGGTTCAACAATCGGGGGGAGTATGTGGACGACCTGTTCCAGGTTGGCTGCATCGGACTCATGAAAGCCATCGATAATTTCGATTTATCGCAAAACGTCAAATTCTCCACTTATGCCGTGCCGATGATTATTGGGGAAATCCGGCGTTACCTTCGGGACAACAACCCGATCCGCGTCTCTCGCAGTCTGCGAGACATCGCCTATAAGGCGCTGCAAATGCGGGACAACCTGACCAACCAGAACTCGCGCGAGCCCACGATTTTTGAAATCTCAGAGGCATTAGGCTTGCCGAAGGAAGACGTTGTCTTTGCCCTCGACGCCATCCAAGATCCGGTCTCCTTGTTCGAACCGATCTACCATGATGGCGGTGACCCGATCTACGTGATGGATCAAATCAGCGATGACAAGAACAAGGACGTTTCCTGGATCGAGGAGATCGCCCTGCGCGAAGCGATGCAGCGGTTGGGCCGCCGCGAGAAAATGATCTTGTCCATGCGTTTCTTTGAAGGAAAAACGCAAATGGAGGTTGCCGACGAAATAGGGATCTCCCAGGCTCAAGTGTCCAGGCTCGAGAAATCCGCCATTTTACAAATGCAAAAGCATGTGAAGTCGTAAGTCCGGTCCCTGCGGGGACCTTTTTTAATGTGAACATTTCCATATCTCGATTCTCTTCTCCTTCGGTATCATAGAAGTGATGCGATAGGCTTGCGGACGTGAGATACGCTAGGAGGGAAGGAACATGAAATATTGCATTGGCGAGTTTTCCTCGCTGCTGGGTATCACCCGGGATACGCTAAGGTTGTATGAAAAGCATGACATCGTCAAGCCGATGAAGGATCGTCACAACAGTTACCGCTATTTCAACGACCTTGATGCTCGGGATCTATTGATGAGCCGTTGGTATCGAAGCCTGCAGATTCCGCTGCAGGACGTAGCTGAACTCATTCAAAACGCCTCGCTTGACGACATTCTCGATAAGATGAAGAACAGCAAGCAGGAGCTGACGGAAGAGATTCGCAAAAGCACGATGTTGCTGCATAAGCTAAACGAATTGAGCCGAGAAGTTCAGAGTATGGAGAATCGGCTATACCAATGCACGCTTGTGGAAAGGCCGGGACTTTATCGATTAAAGCAAACAGATAAAAACAACCTGCTGAACACGAAGGGTTTGGAAGGCACTATAAACACTTTGATGGAACTGTTGCCTTACTCTTTTTATTGCTTCCGCATCGAGCAGAACTCCATCAAATCGGAGGAGGAGCTTTTGGATTACAGCTGGGGCTTGTCAATCTCGGATGAAGACGTGCGTGAGCTTGGGATTGGATTAGACGAGCATCTGGAGCATATTCCTCCGTCCCGTTGCGTGTCTTCGGTGATTTTGTCGCGGCAGAGCGAGCACCTTTCCATAGAGGCATTCCGATTTATGCTGGATTACATGGTTGAACATCAATATGTAATTTCCGGCGCGACAACCGGACGGTTGATGTTGACCGAAAATCATGAAGGCCAGAAACGATCGTTCTTGGAAATACATATCCCCATAGAGGAATCCTATTGACCTTGGTGCCGCACCAAGGTTTATGCTTGTAGAGAAGCCTTAGTTCATCCGTTTATGTGAAAACAATCACAAAAAAGGCTTCAATATGCAGTAAGGGGAGAAGAGGGAATGCGCAGCAATCGTTTTAACAAAATGCTCATGTTTTCCATCTGCATCGTATTGGTCGCATCGATGTTCGGCTGGGGGTGGCAATCCGGGAAGCTGGTAAACAGTCCTTCAACAGCGGCGGCGGCCTCGGCATTTAAAGCCGGGACGTATACCGGAGAAGCCGAAGGCAAAGACGGCGTGATCAAGGTGCAAGTGACGATGGAGCAAGCGGATCGGATCAAAGATATCAAAATCCTCAGTCAAACCGAAACCGAAGGTCTGGGCGATTCGGCGCTAAACAAAGTCAAGGAGCAAATCCTGGCTAACCAATCGCTGGCCATTGACGCGGTAAGCGGTGCAAGCGTATCGAGCGATGCCATGCTGAAAGCGGTAGAGAACGCCGTGAAGAAAGCAGGCGGCGATGTGAACGCTTTGAAATCGGTTAGCGTCAAGAAACCTGGCGTAGGCAAGACGGAGAAGCTCCAAGCGGACGTCGTTGTCGTTGGCGCTGGTGCTTCCGGCGTATCGGCAGCGGTGACGGCAGCGGACAAAGGGGCCAAAGTCGTGATCATCGAAAAGACCGGTGTGATCGGCGGTGCCAGCAACCTGTCTTGGGCAGGTAAATTCTATAACTCTTCCGCCGCGGTTGACGGCGGGTTAAAGGTGAACGTGGAACAGGAAATCTCCAACTGGATCGTCAATAACCACTGGAGAGTGGATGCGGCGGCTGTCCGCCAATACGTCACGAAATCCGGGGACACTTACGATTGGCTGAAGAGCAAAGGTTACGTTACGACCTTTATGAACTTTGGCGGAGAACAGCTTCATCTGCTTCCGGCTTATAACACCCGCGAACAGACGCTTCGCAAGATGCTGGCAGCTTCCGTAGAGAAGAACGGCGGCAAGGTCATTACCGAAACGACCGCGAAGAAACTGATGACCGACGCGAAAGGAACCGTAACCGGCGTCGTAGCGGAGAAGGCGGACGGAACAACGCTGGAAATCAGCGCAAAAAGCGTCGTCATGGCGACGGGCGGATACGCTGGCAATAAAGAAATGGTGAAGGAAGCCTTTGGCTTTGAGGGCGTTAACGGCGGACTCGCGCAGAACATTGGCGAAGGTCTGAAAATGTCCTGGGCGGCAGGCGCGAAGGTCCCGGATAACTTCGGCGGGCAAATGCTGCACCAGACGTTGGCCAGAGCGACCGGAGATTTGAAGAAGCAGTATACGTCTTTTGAAGCGACCTATCCAATGATGTTGAGTTATCTGCCGACTTTGATGAACGTCGGTCCTTCGGGAGCCCGGTTCAGAGACGAGACGGCTACCCTAACGGCGGTTGCGGCAGCCAATACAAGCGCCTTTAACGGGCCTTACCATCTGGTGATCGTTTCACAATCACAGCTGAAAGCTTTGGAATCGAAGGGCATGAACGGCGTTAACGCGTCGAAATTACCTGGACTTCCTCCCGAATTTTATGCGGATTTCAAGGATGAGTTCAAGCTGGACACCCCTTGGAAAAACGTCGTATCCGTATTCGATACGATGGTGAAAAACGGAGACGGCTATAAAGGCAACACGATCGAGGAATTAGCCAAAAACGCCGGAATGGACGTAGAAGTGTTCAAGGATGCATTTAATAAATACACCCAAGCAACCAAAACTGGCGTAGACACAGAATTTGGCAAAACCAAAGATTATTTACTGCCAATGGGCGAAGGCCCATACTACGCGATCATTGCCGAGATCAACAACCTGGGTTCGGTTGGCGGCTTGCTCGTAAACCCTAAATTCCAAGTGCTGAACGACAAACGCGTGCCGGTGAAAGGACTTTATGCCGTCGGGCTTGAATCCGAAGGTGTGCTGTTTAATGACACTTACGTCGGCAATGGCGTAGGCATTGGCTATTCGTTCACTTCCGGACGTCTGGGCGGCGAAAACGCGGCTGCCGGGGCGCTGGGCAAAAAATAGAAAAAGATAGAACGTGACTGATCAAAGGACGGCTTCTTCCGGTATCAAACGATTCCGGAGGGGCAGTCCTTTTTTGCATTGCCGGAGCGTCTCTTTTCCCGTGGCCAAGGGCGCATGCGCCGAATTCCTCGCACATATAGTAAAGGGACGGAGTGAAACAGACGGGATGGGGGCGGTAAAACCATGGACAATGTGGTGAGGGCGAGTATGAAAATATCCGATTTCCAGACAAAAGACGTCATCAATGTCGTGGACGGGAAGCGGCTCGGGCATATCAGCGACCTGGAGCTGGATCTTCGGCAAGGGGTTATCGAGGCGATCGTCGTGCCCGTCGGGGCGAAATTTATGGGGTTGTTCGGCGGCGGCAGCGATTTGATCATCCCCTGGAAAAATATCGTGAAGATCGGATCCGACGTCGTTCTGGTTAAAATGGAGGAATTACGCGAATCCAGAACGCAGACGACCTACGATACGACCGTGTACATCGACCGGGACGGACGGGCAGAGCGGCGGAGCTAGAAACCGCAAGCGGCGCCAGGCTTGTTTGTGGTAGACTTGAAGGAAAAGCAGTGTGAGTGACTTGAAATTTTACGAACCTCAGAGGCGTTATTCTGGCACTGATTAATTACCTTAAGGAGATGGATGATGGAACCGTTTGTAAGGAATGCTAAAGATGAACAAGTGGAACGGTTCGAGTTGGCTCCGTGGTTGGACCTGATCCCGGGGATCAGCGTCGGTTTTACCGGCCGGTCAGGCGGGGTCAGCGAGCCGCCGTACGATCGCTTGAATCTCGCATATCATGTCGGCGACGAACCGTTGCATGTCCTGGAGAACCGGCGCCGGTTATCCGAGGCACTGGGTTTCTCCCCTGAAGGCTGGACCTGCGGCGAGCAGGTCCACGGCAGCGCCGTTGCCGTGGTCCGAGCCGAAGATCGCGGCAAGGGGTATCTGGATCGCAGCAGCGCTCTCCAGGAAACGGACGGGCTGGTGACGAACGTGCCGGGAATCCTGCTGACTTCGTTTTATGCGGATTGCGTACCGCTTTATTTTACTGATCCTGTGCAGAGGGTCGTCGGTTTGGCCCATGCGGGCTGGAAGGGCACCGTCCGCCACATTGCCGCGGAAATGATCGAGACGATGGAACGTGAGTTTGGCAGTCAGCGCAGCGAGATTCGCACCGCGATCGGCCCCAGCATCGGAGGATGCTGCTACGAGGTGGATGAAGCGGTGATGGAGAAAGTCCGCGAGGCACTGCCCGATGAGGGAGGCTCTGCGAAGGAGAAGCCCTATGCTTCGGCGTCAGACCATGCAGGGAAAACGATGCTGAACTTGAAAGAATTGAATCGAATCATTATGATTAAAGCAGGAATATTGCCGACTCATATCGAATGTACAAGGTGGTGTACAAGCTGTCATCCGGAGTATTTTTACTCCTACCGGGCGCAAGGTGGCGTCACAGGAAGAATGGCAAGCTGGATAGGCATAAAAGAGAGGTGATCCTTCCCGTGTCGCTGAAGGAACGAATACAGCACGTGGAAGAGCGGATTAAAGCTGCCTGCGAGCGGAGCGGAAGAAAGCGCGAGGAGGTCCATGTCGTCGCCGTAACCAAATATGTGTCGACTGAAGCCACCCGTGAAGTTCTGGCGGAGGGAATTGAGCATATCGGCGAGAATCGTCCGCAAATCGCCGTCCCCAAATGGGAAGCCCTCGATGGGCAAGGGACTTGGCATTTTATCGGCCATCTGCAGAGCAAGAAGGTCAAGGACGTCATCGGTAAATTTCAATATATTCATTCGTTGGACCGGCTGTCGCTGGCCCGGGAATTGGAGAAGCGGGCCGCGGCACTGGGAACGAACGTGACTGCATTCTTGCAGGTGAACGTATCGGGCGAGGAGTCGAAGCAGGGAATTACGCCGGATACGGCGGCCGACTTTCTAAGGGAAACCGCTGAATTGAAGCATATTCGTATCGCCGGGCTGATGACGATGGCTCCGATTGAGGATGATCCAGAGCGGACAAGACCGGTCTTTCGCCGGCTGCGCGAGCTGCGTGATCAACTGAACGCCTTGTCGATTACTGCGGAGCCATTGACAGAATTATCGATGGGGATGTCGGGAGATTTTGAAGTGGCGATTGAAGAGGGGGCGACCTGGGTGCGCCTCGGAACGCTTTTAGTGGGGAAAGGGGAATTGACGTAATGGGAGTAATGAACCGGTTTATGAACTTTCTGGGCTTGCAGGAAGAAGAAGAGATTGTGGAGCGCGAACGGTTTTCCGGCCAAGAGGACGCGGAAATTGAAACCCCAAGCTTTGAATCCCGTAAAAATCAGAGAGGAAACAACGTGGTCAGCATTCACTCCCAGAAGAACGTCAAGGTGATCCTGTATGAACCTCGCTCATATGAAGAGGCGCAGGAAATCGCTGACCATTTGCGTTCTCATCGGTCGGTCGTGGTTAATTTGCAGCGGGTTCGCAATGATCAGGCGATGCGCATCATCGACTTCTTGAGCGGAACGATTTACGCGCTGAGCGGGAGCATATCCAAGGTCGGGGCGAATATTTTTCTGTGCACGCCGGATACCGTCGAGATTCAGGGATCTATAACCGAGATTTTATCGGAGGATTCCGATTACAACAGAATGAGGTGATGACAGCTTGGTAGGCTATATCGATTCCATTGTTGGGCTGCTATACAATATTTATTTTTATATGATCCTGGTTTACATTTTGATGTCTTGGGTACCTAATGTCCGTGAGAGTTTCATCGGCGAGCTGCTCGGCAAGCTGGTTGAACCTTATTTGGCTCCTTTCCGGCGGTTTATTCCTCCGATCATGGGGATGATCGATATATCTCCGATTATTGCCTTGTTCGTACTCCGCTTAGCTGCCTTCGGATTGATCAGCGTTCTGCACTATATCTTCGGGTATTGAGATGAAAGCGGATGTTTATGAACATTTTAAACCGGAGGAACGGCCGTTCGTCGACCGGGCCTGGGAATGGGTCGTGAATGCCGGGGATTACCATGAGGTCAAGCTAAGTGACTTCCTGGATCCGCGGCAGTGTTATATTCTGGAGTCTTTGGCCAATCGTCATCCAGACGCGATCATCCGGCTGGACGGCGGTTATGAAGGCGCGGAACGGCGTCGTGCACTCATTGCTCCGGATTACCGGGACCTAAGCGAGGAACCGATGGAAATGAAGGTGCTCGATATCTCGTCGGGAGACCAGAAGTTTCTTACCCTTCAGCACGGCGATTATTTGGGAGCGATTCTGGGATTGGGCCTCAAGCGCGATAAAATCGGCGATATTCATGTCCGCGAGGACGGATGCCATGTGGTGATCGCCGAAGAGATTGCACCATTCCTGCAACTGAACCTTCATCAGGTGCATCGCGTTAGCGTTTTTACAGAGGTGCTGAACCTTAGCGAATTGAGAACGATGGAGAAAGAGCTTGAGCCGCTGGAATTGACGGTGGCTTCTTTGCGACTGGATGGCATTGTCAGCGATGTGTTCCGCTTAAGTCGCAGTAAAGTGCTAATTCCGATCAAAGCGGGGCGTTGCCGGGTGAACTGGAGAACGGAGGAGGATCCCTCTACACCGCTGAAGGCCGGTGACGTGATCGCCTTGCAAGGCTTTGGGCGGTTTAAAGTGCTCGAGGCAGGCGGCCTGACCAAAAAGGGCAGACATCGTGTCAAAATCGGTAAATTTGTGTGAGGTCTATTGCAGGAGATGGCGGATTCTTGTCGAATAAGATAGTTCGAACTGTTATGAAGGGTTCTCGTAACTGTATTGACCACGTCTTCCCGCTGAAGTGCGAGTTCAAAAAAGTCAGGTTTTCAGCAATTCAAGATTCGATGTCGAATTCGCTTCTCGAGTTACCTCGTGATCAAAAGTTGACTTTTTGAACAACTACTTTAAGGGAAGTTTCGAAATTTCTAGGAGGTGGGGATCATGCCATTAACGCCGCTGGATATACATAACAAAGAGTTCTCCAGACGTATTCGCGGTTACGACGAAGATGAAGTCAACGAGTTTCTCGACCAAGTGATCAAAGACTATGAGATCGTGATCCGGGAGAACAAGGAGCTTCACAACCAGTTGATGACTTTGCAAGAGAAACTGGATCATTTTGCGAATATTGAGGATACGCTGAGCAAAACGATTATCGTTGCGCAGGAAGCGGCCGATGAAGTGAAGAACAATGCGAAGAAGGAAGCGCAGTTGATCGTGAAGGAAGCGGAGAAGAACGCGGATCGAATCGTCAACGAATCGCTCTCGAAATCACGTAAAATCGCCATGGAAGTGGAAGAGCTCAAGAAACAGGCTTCTATCTACCGGGCGCGGTTCCGTACGCTGGTGGAAGCGCAGTTGGATTTGCTCGGAAGCGACGGCTGGGATACGCTGGAGACCCGCGAACGCGCTACCGAAAAAGGGCAAGAGGTGCAAGAGTTGTATTAATCAAAAAACGCCATTTGGCTTCCTAGTAAGGAGCGCCAAATGGCGTTTTTTATATCCCCCCGTTAAGCCAGTCGGTTTGGCGGGTTTGCCGGCGATATACCGAAGGAGAGAGGCCGGTGGTTTGCTTGAAAAGGGTCAAAAAATGCTTCCTGTCCGCGTATCCGACATTCCGCATGATCTCGTTCACGGGCAGCCAGGTGGAGGTCAGCAGCTCGCAGCTCCTTTCGATCCTTTTCTTCTGTACGTAATCGTTAAATGTGCAGCCAACGTATTGCCGGAATAAGCGATGAAAATGGCGTTCGCTTAAATGGCTGGCGGCGGCAAGGTTGCGGGCAGTTAAGGGGTTCTGAAAGGACGTATTGATCTGGCGAACGACTTCCTTGATGACCTGATTGTCTTGTGCAGCGGGAGGACTGGACTCCCCGAACTCTAGCTGGCGTTCCAGCATGACGGCTAGCTCGATGAACAGACTGTACAGCTTGATGAGATAGCCGGGGGCTCTATCTGTAAATTCGCGGTAGGCGGTTCGGAACCAAGCATTCCATTGGCCGTCGCTATCTCTCAAATGGAGCCACCCCGGCCCCGGCAGAACTGCAGCATCCTCCCCGAACAGACAGAGACTGGAGCGGCCCAGTTCTTCAAAGCCTGGGAGGTGCTGCAGACAGGACCGAAGTTTGCTCGGCTCATACAAGCAATTGTATACGGTCAGCGGCCGATGCGGGCCCGTGTGGCCAGGGCGAAATACATGCTTTGCTCCGGCTGGGAGCAGGAACAAATCGTTTTTCGCGACGCGTACGACCTCATCGTCGATAAAGTGAAACCCTTCTCCATCGTTCACGAGCACGATCTCCACAAATCGATGGCTGTGCATCTGCAGATCAAATGTCTCCTCGGCCCGGTTAAAGTAAAAGGGCAACGTATCTGTAAAAAAGGCAGTCCCGTCCAATACCCTCTCCCCTCGGTATAAAGACAACCTGGATCCCTCCTTCGCTGCGGTTGCCCCTATTATAGGCGTCGGCCCCGGCAGGGGTCAATTAAGGCCGAGTTTCTTGCATCGGATCGGAGCATAAGGCTACACGAATATGCTCGATGACGACCTCCACCTCTCCCGGAGGTTGAACCTCGATATGAACCGCCTCTGGGGAAACGATGCGCAGATGCATCCGGACGGGAATGGTTGGCGTATGTTCTTGACCCGCTGTCACGCCGGTGGAATTCGGCGACTCCAGCCGCCAGGAGACGTCGATTCGACCGCCACCCGGAACGGGAACTGTGCCACGTGCCCAAGATAATCCGCCGCAAGGCTGGGGTGCGATGAGGACCCGGCTCCAACCAGGCTCAAGACTGCGCACCCCGAGAACGTAGGCGCCCAGGAAGTAAGCCGGTCCTGCGGACCAGGCATGGCAATGGCTTCGGGTCAACAGGTCCGGGTTCGCCCGATTTTCGGAGAAATGCGGATACATCTCCCAGCAGGTTGTGGCCCCCCAATCGATCATCTGCCCGTACTGGTTGCGGATGTCTTCGATCATGACCTCCCATTCGCCCAACTTGGCTAGCGCTTCGTAATAGAAGAAGGACATAAATGGGCTGCCGATTTGCACGAAGGAGCTGGGTTGCCGCCGGATGTGGCTTTCGATGGTCGCGAGCCTGCTCGTTTTGGAATCGGCTTGCTCGGGAATGCCGCACAACAATGCCACCACTTGCGTTTGAACGCTGAAGATGTCGGAGGGGCGTCCATCCGCATGGATGCAGTCGAGATAAGCCTGGCGCTCATCCGACCATAAATGCGCATTGATGGCGGCTGATAAGCGGCTTGCCTGGACGGAGTAGAACGCTTCGGCTTCGACATTGCCAAGGACCGTAGCGAAAGCGGCGGCGGCCGACAACGCTTTGACAAGGAACATGTTCTGGTGCGAAACGATGCCGTCGTTCGGTTGGTCGATCGGAGCCCAGTCGAGCAGGTTCCAACTGCGAATCTGAAGCAGTCCCTGGTCATTCAGCCGGCTTAAATAATGCTTCAGCGTGTACTCGATATGCGGGAAAATGTCCCCGGCAAAGGATTTGTCACCATTTTGGCGATAGAGCTCCAAGCAAGCGATAACCCAGAAGAAGGTCCAGTTTGGAATCACGCTGTTCCATCCGCTTGGCACTTGGTTCGCGTATAACGGGGTTTGGAATTTTGAGCCGGGGACTAATCGTAGGCATCGTTCCACGATCCGGTCAGCTCCAAACAAATAATAATTGATGAGCGCCTCATTTCGGGCATCGCCAACCCAGAAGGTCTGCTCGTACATCGGACAGTCGACGAAAGTATCCTCCATGCAGAGCCGGGTCGTATGTTGACTGATTTGCCAAATCTCATTTAAGCGTGGATCCGAAGACTGGAACTGCCCGATCTCGGCGATGGGGTAGTTGCTTTGCAGCATCCGAAGGTAATAGATGCGAACGGGGGCAACCGCGTTTCGTACCGTAACCTGACAGTAACGCAAACCTCTTCTTACCGGAGAAGTGTAGCGACGGCGTCCGCCCGCGCAGATGTATCGAAGCGTGTGATCCAATCCATAGGTATCCTGGCGTTGACCCTCATGCATAAATTCAAATCCATAGAAATCAAGAACTGCCCCTTCCGGCGCTTCCACCTCAAACTCCAAATACCCTGACAGCTCTTTACCAAAATCAATCACCAGCTCAGTATCCGCGTCAGGAAACCAGGGGACTTCAGCAGGCTCCGGTCCAGGAATGACCGCATTCTGCAAGGTGCCGGGAATGGACAAGGGGACTTCATGCCTTTTCCATACGGAGAGGATAAAGACATCCTCCCGGCTGACCAGCGCTTCGGGGACGGACCGGACCCAAGAGGCAAACGGTAGAAGACCGGCTACATCCGAGATCTCTTTGGCACGTAAATAGTCCGGGTGCCCTTCATCCATCGGCGGGCTAGGCAGATGATCGTAACGGATGCCGCCATCGAAGGGGCCTAGGGTCACAAAGGCGGTTTTATCGTCTTCTTGGGTGAGGTTGCCAGCCGGAAGGAACGTAAGGGGAGACAGGAACTCTAACGTCTCTTCCGCATCCATCGCAAAATGATACCCGCCTCCGTGCGTACCTCCACTTACATCGATCAGCAGAAAATGATCGCCAGGCTCAAGGTCAAAGTGAATAAAGCGTTCTGGGGCTTCTCCCGTTAATGAGGACTCATCGTAATGAACTCCGTCCAGGCTGCAACCCCGAAAAGTCCCCCCAACATCGATAAGCGCTAGCGTGGCCTTGCAATGTTGTTTACAGCGTACGACCGTTGCCAGCATGCCGAGAAATTCTGCAGGGTTAGCCGTATTCGTGCTCTCTGCGTAAAAATGGTTGCGCAGGTCGATCGCCGCGGTAAACTGGACCGGCTTGACCTTGCCCAAACGTTCGACGCGCCGAGGATAGACGGGCTCCTCCGTCAAATAAGGAATGTCCCTCGATACCGGTATTCCCCAAGGCTCGCATCCCACTGGCCCAATTACGGCAGCAGCATGCCACTCCGAACCGGGTTTGTAATCCGACTCCGTCCAGGCTTCGTCCCAAAGTCGGGCATCGATTTTCTCGGCAAAAGCGTGCTGGCAGGACATTCTGGGAGAACGACGGTCATGACCCGGGTGAGTTACGGTTAACCACGTGTCGTCGGTTACGGCCATCACATAGGGTTGCCCTTCGCCTTGAAGAGGCGAGTTGCTTTCGACCTCCAATTGGGCAAGCAGCCCACCGCGCCCCCGCAGATAATAGAAATTACTGATGCCAAAATGCATCACCATTACAGCTATGGCATTGGTCTGTCCCGGTTTCAGCAGATGGCTGATCTCGTATTCGTCATAGGCTAATCTGAACGGCCAGGACCGCGGGGGGCCTTGCCCGACCCGGTGTCCATTGACATATAGCACATATCTGGAGTCAGCCGTCAATTTTAGACTTACTCGCCGCCCGTTCTCCTCATCCGGCCACGCAAATGTTTTGCGAAAACAACTCCAATCGTTACGTGGGCTAGCCTCGCCGGGGTGCCAGATCCATTTGGCTTGCCAGAGGGTTTCCATCAATTTACTCGCTCCTTTTCGCGTCAAATCATATCCCTTTCATTATAAAAGAGGAGTGGCTGGAACAGAGGAGGGGGAAACCGTACCCGTGAGGGGGAAAACGGACATTTCAGAATTCATGATTCGATGCCGGGTCGTCCACTGGGTCTGCTTCGAGATCTAAATCCGATGATGTTGACATGGGGGAGGCAATACGATATAACTAATTACATATTGTACTTGCATAATGGAATCATTCGATGATGGGAACCAGTACGCTGCGATTTTGTTCTCCAGAGAGTTGGCATCCTGCTGAAAGCCAACGTTCAAAGCGCGGACGGAAGATCATCCCGGAGAAGCAAGGCTGAACTCTTCTTAGTCGGATTTTCAGCACCGAGAAGGTTGGATGAAACTAGGGACTGAGTAGCGGAGCGTAGCTGGAAGCTACGTGAGCAACGGAAGGCCCGGTTGAATTCAAGATTCGACGTCGAATTATCTACTTGATCTGCTTCGTGATCAAAATCCGATTCAGTAAGCTTTGCCGGTTGTTGGCCGTTATACCAACCCCATATGAAGCGTATGGGATCAAGGTGTCATGTCCTTTTGCGGCCTCGTCCAGACGGCGGCTGCTTTCAGAGCATGAAACAAGGGTGGTAACGCGAGCAAACGTCTCGTCCCTTCTAGGGACGGGGCTTTTTTGATTTTCCAGGCTGAATTGAAGAAAGGAAGAGAAACATGAAGAAAGTCGACGTCAAAGAAAATGCGCGTTCGCGCGACTTGCGGATTCTGGACAAATGGAGCCGCGAAAATACGTTTAAACGGAGTATCGAAAATCGGGCGGGTCGGCCAAACTACGTCTTCTTCGAAGGACCGCCAACCGCCAACGGCTTGCCGCATATCGGGCACGTGCTGGGGCGCGTCATCAAGGACTTCGTTGGCCGCTATCAAACGATGAAGGGCTACCGCGTCGTCCGCAAAGCGGGCTGGGATACGCACGGATTGCCGGTTGAACTGGGCGTGGAGAAGGAGCTGGGCATCTCCGGCAAGCAAGAGATCGAGAAATACGGCATTGAGGAATTCGTGAAAAAATGTAAAGACAGCGTCTTCGGTTATGAGAAGCAATGGCGCGAATTTACCGAAGCGATTGCTTATTGGGTCGACTTGGATGATCCGTATATCACCCTGAATAACAGCTACATCGAAAGCGTCTGGAACATCCTGGCGACGATCCACGACAAGGGTTTGCTGTACCGCGGACACCGCGTCAGCCCGTATTGCCCTTGCTGCCAAACGTCGTTGAGCTCCCACGAAGTGGCGCAAGGTTATGAAGACGTGAAAGACCTCAGCGCCACGGCTAAGTTCAAGCTGAATGACTCCGGCGAATATGTGTTAGCCTGGACGACTACGCCTTGGACGCTGCCATCCCACGTGGCCCTCGCTATGAATCCGGACATGGAATACGCCCGAGTAAAACAGGAGGACGGCGTATACATCGTCGCCAAGAACTTGGTCGAGAAAGTCATGAAAGGCGATTACACGGTATTGTCGACGCATAAAGGTTCGGAATTCGTGGGCAAATCCTATACGCCGCCGTTCACCTACATTCAAGCCGAGAACATCAACGTGATCGTAGGCGCATCGTTCGTTACCGACGCCAGCGGTACGGGGATCGTACACATGGCTCCGGCACATGGCGAAGACGACTACCGCGTCTGCCGCGAGAACGGCATCAGCTTTGTCAGTGTTGTTAATGGCCAAGGGCGTTATACCGACGTGGTGACCGATTTTGCCGGCCGTTTCGTAAAGGATTGTGACCTCGACATCGTTAAGATGCTGTCCGAGCAAGGGACCCTGTACAGCAAAGAGAAATACGAGCATAGCTATCCGTTCTGCTGGCGTTGTAAATCGCCGCTGCTCTACTATGCAATGGAGAGCTGGTTTATCGAAACGACTGCGGTGAAGGATCAACTGATCGCCAACAACAATTCGGTTGAATGGTATCCAGGGCATGTCCGTGAAGGCCGCTTCGGCAAGTTCCTCGAAGAACTGGTCGATTGGAACATCAGCCGGAACCGCTATTGGGGCACGCCGCTGAACGTGTGGGTTTGCCCAGACTGCGGCGGGCAGTTTGCGCCGCACAGCATCGCCGAGCTGCGGGAACATGCGGTAGGTCATGTCAGTGAAGATCTTGAGCTGCATAAACCGTATGTGGATGAAGTGAAGGTCCATTGCCCGCACTGCGAAGGCGGAGTGATGGAACGGACGAGCGAAGTGATCGATGTGTGGTTCGACAGCGGTTCGATGCCGTTTGCACAACATCATTATCCGTTCGAGAACCAGGAGACATTCGGCGATCAATTCCCGGCGGACATGATCTGCGAAGGGATCGACCAAACGCGCGGCTGGTTTTACAGCTTGCTGGCCGTGTCCACGCTGTTCACCGGTAAAGCGCCGTACAAAGCGGTCATCGCCACCGGTCACGTGCTGGACGAAAACGGGCAGAAGATGTCCAAATCCAAAGGTAACGTTATCGATCCTTGGGAAATCATCAAAGAGTTCGGCACGGACGCCTTCCGTTGGGCCCTCCTGTCCGACAGTGCGCCTTGGAACAGCAAACGGTTCTCCAAAGGAATCGTTGCTGAAGCCAAGTCCAAAGTGGTCGACACGCTCGTGAACACCCATGCGTTCTTGACGCTGTACGCCGGCATCGACGGCTACAATCCCGAGGAGCATGCATACCGGCCTTCGGAGAATAAGCTGGATCGCTGGGTCCTGTCCCGTCTGAACAGCTTGATTCCAGTCGTTGACAAAGGATTGGCGGTTAATGATTTCGTCAACTCCTCGCAAGCGATTGAAGGGTTTATCGACGAGCTGAGCAACTGGTATATCCGTCGTTCTCGCGACCGCTTCTGGGGCAGCGGCTTGACGGAGGACAAATTGTCCGCCTACCAGACGCTGACCCACGTGCTTCTTACAGTATCCAAGCTAATCGCGCCATTTGCGCCAATGATCGCCGAGGATATTTACACCAACCTGGGCGGCGGGGAGAGCGTTCACTTGGCCGACTATCCGCAGGCGGATGAATCGCTGATCGATCTGGATCTGGAAAAAGACATGGAAAGCGCACGTCAAATCGTCGAGCTGGCTCGTAATGTTCGCAACGAGAGTGGCATCAAGACGCGTCAACCGTTGTCTAGCCTGATCGTTTCCATGGATCGCGAGTTTGCAGTTAGCGAATATGAAGACATCATCAAGGAAGAGATTAACGTCAAGGCGATCGACATCGAAACCAGCGACAGCGGCTTCGTTGATTTCACCTTGAAAATGAACCTAAAAGTGGCCGGCAAGAAATACGGTAAAAACATCGGTTTCCTGCAAGGATACCTGAAGAACCTTGCGGCGGAACAAACCCGTGCGATCGTAGAGCAAGGTCAATTCACCGTAACTTCTCCGGAAGGCGAAGAACTGGTTGTAACCGCGGATGAACTGCTCGTTGAGAAGCAGGCGAAGCCGGGATACGCTTCTGCTTCCGGTTACGGGTTGACTGTAGCGCTGAATACGGATATCACACCGGAGCTGGAGCAAGAGGGATGGGTACGCGAAGTCGTGCGCGCCGTTCAAGATACCCGCAAGAAGCTGGATCTGCCGATCGAGAAGCGGGTGCACCTCACCCTGGATGTTGACGACGAATTGAAAGCTGCCATCACCGCGTTTGAGCATGTGCTGCGCGAAAACGTACTGATTACGGACGTCGCCTTTGGCAAGCCGCAGGGCTCTGTTGAAACGGTGGATCTCGGCAGCAAATCGATCGGGATTGCGATTGACGCCTAAACGCTTGAATGGAGCTTTTCCATCAAGGCTATAATAATAGCAATTGAAGCAAACGAGCCTGCGGTCTCCTTCTAGGAAGACCGGGCTCGTTTGTGTTTTAGGATACTCTGGGGAGCAAAGGATGGGGTGTAAATGACTCGTCATAAACCGGCGCCCGAATCCACGGTGGAGCCTATACCGGGCACGCCGGAGGAACAAATGAATGCCGTATATCGCCTAACCTTGAACTGGACCAGGCAACTGGAGAGATCGCGCATTGCCGAATACACCGAATTGTTGAATCGACCCTGGCGTCTTATTTGGTTGAATGTGTTGTCCGGTACGGCCCGTGGGGTTGGCGTGGCGATCGGTTTTACCTTTTTTGCGGCAACGATCATTTACGTTCTGCAGGTACTTGGGGCGTTGAATTTGCCGATCATCGGCGATTATATCGCGGACATCGTGCGCATCGTGCAAAGACAGCTTGAGCTTAATACTTATTAGAGCCGGTTCCCAGCGAGTCCTCGCTTTCCAAATGCTCCGTGGCACTCATATGTTTCCGGTAGACCCCGTTACGGAAAAAGCAAACGTTTTGGCCATAGATATCGGTAGCAATGAACGATTCATAAGGCTCGACAAATCCGTCCAGCTCTTCGGACGCTTCGATTTCCATGTCATTGTAATCATCGATTTCTGAATCCTCGGCCATTGCCGGCGAATTCGAGGTCCCGAAGCTCTCGACGATCTGCCAGGCATCCTCTCCGTCGAACCCGTTTTGGTCGTCGCGTTCATCTAAGCTCGTTCGTCCGAACGGAGGAGACAAGAAGATCTCTTCGATCGGTCGTTTGGCGGAAACGAACGTTTGCGGGCTGTGATCCTTACAGTACGCCGTTTCAGGGATAGCGCTGAGCCGTTCGAAGCTGATTGGTTTGCCGCAGGTCGCGCAGTAACCGTAGCTGCCTTCCTCGATCCGTTCAAGCGCATCTTCTACCCGAGCCAGGTGAAGTTCATGATGCTCGGCGAGCGCCAGGTCTTTTCCCCGTTCATATACTTCTGAACCAAGGTCTCCGGGATGATTATCGATCGGGCTGAGCTCATTCGTATTATCGCGCATCGATTCATTCATTCCATAGTGATCATTATCCGACAATTGTTCGACTAAAGCGGACTGAGTTTCCTTCAGCTTTGCGGTGAGTTCCGCCAGCTGGGTTTTCGTCAAATGCGGCATAAGGTTGCTCCTTCCTTTCTGTGTCTAGAGCGGTTGTTTGAAACGTCTCCTCTAGCGGTATTTTGTGCAGAACCATGACGAAATACCTAAGGAAAATCCTTTCGCGCATGGACGGGTCATTTCCGGCTGTGCTACAATAAACAAGGCTTAGAAGAGGAATATCCTGCCGCTTAGTTGCGGGCAGGAAATGAAAAACGAGGTGACTGACCGCGTGGTATATTTTTTGATTGCATTAATCGTTTTTCTGGTGGATCAAGGCACGAAATATTGGATTGCGACCGGACTTACGATCGGGGAACAGATTCCGGTGATCGGCGACTTCTTTATCATTACCTCCCATCGGAACCGCGGCGCAGCGTTTGGCATTTTGCAGGATCAACGCTGGTTTTTTATCGTGGTGACCACGGTTGTGGTAGTAGGGATTGTCTGGTATTTGCTTAAAGTAAGAAAACAACCAAACAAGCTTCTGCCGGTTGCATTGTCCCTGGTCCTCGGCGGGGCGATCGGCAACTTCCTGGATCGTGCTGTCAGTGGGGAAGTCGTCGATTTTCTGATGTTCAATTTCGGGACGTATACCTTTCCGATTTTTAATGTTGCGGATTCCTGCATTGTTGTCGGTGTTGCCCTGATCATTTTGGATTCGCTGTTGGAAATCCGTCGAGAGAAGCAAGCCGCAGCCCATCAGGAGCATGAGGAAAACGTATGAGTTTGAACAAAATGTCAGAGGAATTCGAAGAAGAGAAGCTCGAGTGGGTGGCTGGATCGGCCGACGCGAAAGAGCGAATCGATAAATATGCAAAAACGCTGCTGGGAGAGGACGTCTCCCGCAGCCAGATTCAATTGTGGATTGAAGCGGGGAACCTGGTCGTAAACGATGCGCCGGTCAAAGCGAATTACAAGCTGGCAGAAGGCGATCGAGTGGAATTGACCATACCCGAGGCAGAACCTGCGGAAATCGAGCCGGAGAACATTCCGCTCGATATTTATTATGAAGACGGGGATGCCATCGTCGTTAACAAGCCGCGAGGCATGGTTGTGCATCCTGCGCCGGGTCATTCCTCCGGCACACTCGTCAACGCCTTGATGTACCACTGCAAGGACTTATCGGGGATCAATGGCGAGCTCCGGCCCGGTATCGTGCATCGCATCGATAAGGACACGTCGGGGCTGATTATGGCAGCCAAGAACGATAAGGCGCATGCCTCGTTGGCAGCTCAGCTCAAAGCACACAGCGTGACACGGAAATATTATGCCCTGGTGCACGGCAATGTCAGCCATGATCAAGGAACGGTGGATGCACCGATCGGCCGCGATCCCCATGACCGCAAAATGTACACGGTGATCGAACGGAACAGCAAACAGGCGGTGACGCATTTTCAAGTCGTTGAACGGTTCGGGGACTATACACTGCTTGAGCTCAAGCTGGAAACCGGTCGAACGCATCAAATTCGGGTTCATATGAAGTTCATTGGCCATCCGTTGGTGGGAGACCCGCTATATGGCCGCAGCAAAGGAATCAAGATGGACGGACAAGCGTTGCACGCCGCCGTATTAGGGTTTGAACACCCTGACGATGGGCGTTATTTAGAATTCAGCGCTCCAATTCCTGCAGATATGGAAGCGGTGCTGCAATCGCTCCGAAACCGTTAAGCAACCATTCAATTGTTCACCTCCAGGAGACAGCTTGATCAAAAAGTACAAACGATCAGGTGATTAATCCATTCTCTAAATGGGCCGAATTCCTGCATATTTAAAGTGCGAGTTCGAACCATTCGAGAATGGATTTTTTAATGTATACAAAGGAGATGGACGTCTGATATGAGTACGCTGAACGGACAAGAAACCTATATTCAACAACAATTTGCGGAGCGCATTGGCGGGGCGAATTACGGCAAAGACACCGCTATTTATAAATTTGAGAAAATCAAACGGGCTAAAGCGGCGGCGAAGAAGGATTTCCCCGAGGTCGAGCTGATCGATATGGGCGTCGGTGAGCCGGATGACATGGCCGATGCCGGTATCGTGGCCAAGCTGGCGGAGGAAGCGGCCAAACGCGAGAACCGTGGTTACGCCGACAACGGGATTGCTGAGTTCAAGGAGGCGGCAGCGAAGTACCTCCATGATGTATTTGGCGTCGAAGGCATTGATCCCGTCGCAGAGGTCGTACACTCGATCGGCTCAAAACCGGCGATTGCCATGCTGCCTTCCTGCTTCATCAATCCCGGCGATATCACGATTATGACCGTACCGGGTTACCCGATCATTGGAACGCACACGAAGTACCTCGGCGGCGAGGTTTATACGGTGCAGTTGACCGAAGAGAACGATTTCCTGCCGGATCTGGATGCGATTCCGGAAGAGATCGCCCGTAAGGCCAAGCTGCTGTATTTGAATTATCCGAACAATCCGACGGGTGCGAGCGCGACAAGAGAGTTTTTTGCCAAAGTGGTGGATTGGGCGAAGAAATATCAAGTTGTCATCGTACATGACGCGCCTTATGCGGCATTAACCTATGATGGGCTGAAGCCGCTAAGTTTCCTTTCCGTCCCAGGTGCGAAGGATGTGGGCGTCGAGCTGCACTCGTTGTCCAAGTCGTACAACATGACAGGGTGGAGAATCGGATTTGTGGCCGGGAACCCGCTGGTTGTTAAGGCGTTCAGCGACGTGAAGGACAACAACGATTCGGGTCAATTCATTGCGATTCAAAAAGCAGCCGCTTATGGGCTTGCCCATCCGGAGATTACGGAGCGGATCGCTGCCAAATACTCGCGCCGTCACGAACTGCTGGTGAGCGCGCTGAATGATTTGGGCTTCAACGCGAAGAAGCCAAAGGGATCGTTTTTCCTCTACGTTGAAGCGCCGAAAGGCGTGGAAGGCGGACCGACATTTGCGACGGCCGAAGATTTTTCGCAGTTTTTGATCCGTGAGAAGCTGATTTCCACGGTGCCGTGGGACGATGCGGGGCATTACGTCCGTTTCTCCGTCACGTTCATCGCCGACGGCGAGGACGAAGAGCATCGCGTTATTTCCGAAATCAAACGCCGCCTCGGCGACTTGAAGTTCATATTCTAACCGACGACTTATACTAACCAAGCCGCTCCAAGGGTTTTATGCCCGAGGGGCGGTTTTTCTGTTTTGTCTAATTGCCCGCCGAATTGCCGGGGTTGTCCTTGTTGCCACCTTTTCACGATTATCCCTTTCGTTCAGTGGCTGAAGTTGGCGACGAGGAAGAGAAAAAGGTATTAGTACAAGATGTCTCGCCAATCGAGTTTAGGTGGTACTAATCTGCTGCTGCCTAATCTTTACCTGACATATTGGTTAAATATGCGTGTTAACAATAGAAACATACAAAATGATCAGGCGAATACTAAAGGGAATATAGCGATTCAATGCGGATAAGCCGACAAAACTCAGGGTTGAATAAATATAACATACTATGTATAATTATAAACAATCATCAACACAGCAGGCTTTCAAAGGGAGTTGGAGTAAACCTCAGCATCCGGGATGTATGAACTGGGTTGGGTGTCTTGACAGGCTAGCCTCATTCTGTCATAATTCATGTAAACCATAAGCACCTTTAATTCAGTCCCGTGAGGCTGGCAAGGTAACGTGAATGGGGAATTGGGCGGACTTCGCTTCTTTGTGGCGGAACCATATACCCAAGACCTACATGACAGTCATAGTATAACTGTGGCTAAAGACTCCTTGCCTGGATTTCCGGCAAGGAGTTTTTTTATGCGCCTATCACGGACGATGCAAGGTGACCCTATCCCTTAAGGAGGTCGCAGGCTGTGAGCAACGAAAGTCATATCATAATGGACGAAACGGCGATTCGGAGGGCACTGACAAGAATTGCGCATGAAATTTTGGAAAGAAACAAAGGCATTGAGGGATGTGTACTGGCCGGCATCAAAACAAGAGGTGTATACCTCGCGAAGCGACTGGCTGAACGCCTAGAGAGCATCGAAGGAACAGCTATTCCATGGGGTGAGCTCGACGTAACGAACTACCGTGACGATAAAGAGGAATCCGCTCTGGGGTCTGGCAAAGCAACTTTCCCGGTATCGATTCAAGGCAAGAAAGTGATCCTGTTCGACGATGTGCTGTACACTGGCCGTACGATTCGGGCAGCGATGGATGCGATCATGGATTGCGGTCGTCCCGAGTCGATCCAACTGGCGGTACTCGCCGACCGGGGGCACCGAGAACTTCCGATCCGTGCTGACTACATCGGTAAGAACGTGCCGACCTCGCGGGCGGAAGAAATCGAAGTTCTCCTGACGGAGCATGACGGCACCGATCTGGTTCAGATCCTGCAGGCACGGGAGGGGAACTAGGATGGCGCTGACGGCAACCGCTGTGAAGGAACGTAGCCTTCTCGGACTAAAGGATTTGAGCGCGGCGGAAATTTCCGCGATCCTCGACCGAGCGGCCTACTGGGATGCAAAGGAAGAGAAGATGATCCCGGTGCTGAAGGATCATTTCGTCGCAAATATGTTTTTTGAAAATAGTACGCGCACCCGCTTCTCCTTCGAGATGGCGGAGAAACGGTTAGGCGCTCAGGTGCTCAACTTCGCGGCAGCCGCTTCCAGCGTGGAGAAGGGCGAATCGATATACGATACCGTCCGCACGCTGGAATCCATGGGGATCGACGCCGGCGTGATCCGGCTGAAGCCCATCGGTATGCTGGAGGAACTAGCCAAGCGGGTATCGGTGCCGCTGGTCAATGCCGGCGACGGCAATAACGAGCATCCGACGCAAGCGTTGCTGGATCTATATACGATGAAACAACACTTCGGAGAACTCAGCGGACTAAAAGTGTCGATTATCGGAGATATCAAGCATAGCCGGGTCGCTCGCTCCAATTTGTGGGCGTTGCAGAAATTCGGCGCCGAAGTGAAGCTCTGCGCGCCGGAGAATATGCAAGCGCCGGAACTGAGTACGCACGCATCTTACATTCCGATGGACGAAGCGCTTTGTGCCGATGTGGTCATGATGCTGCGAGTACAGTTGGAACGCCATACAGACGGGCTGATCAAGTCGGCCGAAGAATACCGCTTGCAATACGGCTTGACGGAAGAACGGGCCGCAGCGCTTGCGCCGCATGCGCTGATCATGCATCCAGCTCCGGTGAACCGGGGCGTGGAGATCGACGATGCGGTGGTGGAACATCCGCAATCTCGAATTTTTAAGCAGATGCAAAACGGGGTTCCGATTCGCATGGCGGTTATGGAACGCGCTTTGCTGTAAGCGATAGCGGAGTAGTAGAGGCTGCAAGACGGTCGATGGACGTTTTTCGGTACGTACTCAAATCAGCGGGGGGATTAAAGCATGCGGCTTGTCATTATCAATGCCAACATCTTAAACGAACTAGAGGAGCAAGAGTTATCTCAAATCACGATCGAAGACGGAGTCATCGCCAAGGTTGAGAAAGCAGGGCAACTTGGTCAGGCAAACGCAGAAGCCGGGACCCAGGTCATCGATGCCGGCGGCAGACTGGTCACTCCGGGATTTATCGATATGCACGTTCATTTGCGTGAACCGGGGTTCGAGCATAAAGAGACGATCGAAACCGGCTCAAGGTCAGCAGCTCAAGGCGGATTTACCACGATCGCCTGTATGCCGAACACTCGGCCGGTGACCGACAACCCGGATACCGTACGGTTTGTGTTACAGAAGGCCACAGAAGCCGGATTGGTGAATGTGCTGCCTTATGCGGCCATCACCAAAAGCGAGCTTGGCCGGGAGCTGACCGACTTCGCGGCCTTGAAAGACGCCGGGGCCATCGGCTTTACCGACGACGGCGTCGGCATGCAGAACGCACAGATGATGAAGGATGCAATGCGGCAGGCAGCCTCACTGGGGATGCCAGTGATCGCCCACTGCGAAGACAATTCGCTTGTGGAAGGAGCACCGGTGGCTGAAGGGGAATTCGCCCGAAAGCATGGTCTAAAGGGAATTCCGAATGAATCGGAGGCGATTCATGTCGGGCGGGATATTTTGCTCGCGGAAGCGACCGGGGTTCACTACCATGTGTGCCACGTAAGCACAGAGCAGTCGATTAGGCTGATCCGCCAAGCGAAGCAAATCGGCATCAACGTCACTGCGGAGGTATGCCCTCACCATCTGATTTTGTCCGAAGAGGATATTCCGGGCCTTGATGCCAACTGGAAAATGAATCCACCGCTGCGTTCGCGCCGAGATGTCGAAGCATGCATCGCTGCGTTGGAAGACGGCACGCTCGATATTGTCGTAACCGACCATGCCCCGCATAGCGAAGAGGAGAAAGCGAAAGGCATGCAGCAAGCGCCTTTTGGCATCGTGGGTTTCGAGACGGCCTTCCCGCTGCTGTACACGAAGTTCGTGGCCACGGGTCGCTGGAGCCTGGCGATGCTGGTGCAGCGGATGACGGCGGATCCGGCCCGTGTGTTCGGCTTGGAAGCGGGACGGTTGGTATCGGGAGCTCCAGCCGACCTGACGATCGTGGATCTGAACGCGGAACGAACGGTTGATCCGGCGGCTTTTGCCTCGAAAGGGCGGAACACCCCATTTACGGGGTGGGATCTAAAAGGCTGGCCTGTCGCAACGATCGTCAAAGGGAAGCTGGTATGGAACGACGCGCTCGAACTAGCCCGTTAATGGGCGGATGTGAATATAGTAATTCAGCTTATGGATAAAGGAGTGCTGCAGGATGCAGGCAAGACTATTGTTGGAAGACGGCACGCTGTTTACCGGAACCTCATTTGGAGCGGAAGGGGAAAAGACGGGGGAGGTCGTTTTTAATACGGGAATTACGGGGTACCAAGAGGTGCTGTCCGATCCTTCTTACTGCGGGCAAATCGTCACGATGACGTATCCGCTGATCGGGAACTATGGCATTTCGCGCGACGACTTTGAATCCGTTGCACCATCGATTCACGGCTTTGTGGTTCGCCGCTATGAACCGACCCCAAGCAACTGGCGGGCCCAATACAATTTGGGTGACCTGCTCAAGGAATACGGCATTCCCGGCATTACCGACATCGATACGCGCATGCTGACGCGCCTTATCCGCCATCAGGGAACGATGAGAGGAATTCTGACCACCTCGGCGAAATCGATCGACGAGTTAAAGGAAATGATGCTGGCCACCAGCATTGCCGAGTTGCGCAATCAAGTCGCGCAAACTTCAACGCATCATGTATACAGTAGTCCGGGATCCAAGGAACGGATCGTGCTGGTCGACTTCGGCGCAAAAAGCGGGATTCTGCGCGAGCTGAACAAACGCGATTGCGATGTAGTGATCGTGCCGCATAACACGACCGCGGACGAAATCCGCCGCCTTCACCCGGACGGCATCCAACTGTCCAACGGACCTGGGGACCCGAAAGACGTTCCTTACGCCGCGGAGATGATCGCCGAGCTGCTCGGTGAGTATCCGATTTTTGGGATTTGCCTGGGCCACCAGCTGTTCGCCTTGGCTTGCGGCGCCGATACGGAGAAGCTGAAATTCGGCCATCGCGGCGGTAACCATCCCGTCAAGGAGCTGGAGTCCGGCCGCTGCTACATTACGTCGCAAAACCACGGCTACACCGTAAACGAAGCGTCCATTGCCGGCACGGAGCTGGAAGTGACGCATATCAACAATAATGACAAAACGATCGAAGGACTTAAGCATAAGAAATATCCGGCCTTTTCTGTCCAATATCATCCGGAGGCGGCTCCGGGACCTTACGACAACAGCTACTTGTTCGACCGGTTCATTGAGATGATCCGCGAACATAAGCGGCAGAACCCGCAAAAGCCCCGCCAAGCCAAACTGATGGCCGCTGCGAAAGGAGAACTGTAAACCTATGCCGATCAACAAAGACCTTAAGAAAATACTCGTCATCGGCTCTGGACCGATCGTGATCGGCCAGGCAGCCGAGTTCGATTACGCCGGAACGCAAGCCTGTCAGGCGCTGAAAGAAGAAGGCGTCGAGGTGGTGCTGATCAACAGCAACCCGGCGACGATCATGACCGATACGAACATGGCCGACAAGGTTTACATCGAACCCATCACCCTGGAATTCGTAACGCAAATCATTCGTCAGGAGCGGCCTGACGGCTTGCTTCCAACGCTTGGCGGGCAAACCGGCCTGAACATGGCGGTTGAGCTGGCCCGCGCAGGTGTACTGGAACGCGAAAATGTGAAGCTCCTCGGCACGCAGCTGACTTCGATCGAAAAAGCGGAGGACCGCGACTTGTTCCGCGAGCTGATGCGTGAACTGGAGCAACCGGTGCCGGAAAGCTCTATTATCACCACAGTGGATGAAGCGCTGCAATTCGCTGATGAGATCGGCTACCCGGTCATTGTCCGTCCGGCGTATACGCTTGGAGGTACCGGCGGCGGGATCTGTGCCACGGAAGAGGAACTCCGCGAGACGGTAGCTTCAGGCATTCGCTACAGCCCGATCGGTCAATGCTTGATCGAGAAATCGATCGCCGGCATGAAGGAAGTCGAATACGAAGTCATGCGCGACGCCAACGACAACTGCATCGTGGTCTGCAACATGGAGAACTTTGATCCGGTGGGCGTACATACCGGGGACAGCATCGTTGTCGCGCCGAGCCAAACGCTCTCCGACCGTGAATATCAGATGCTGCGTTCGGCCTCGCTTAAGATCATCCGGGCGCTGAACATCGAAGGCGGCTGCAACGTGCAGTTTGCGCTGGATCCGCAGAGCTTCCAATACTATGTCATCGAAGTAAATCCGCGGGTCAGCCGTTCTTCGGCGCTTGCGTCTAAAGCGACAGGCTACCCGATCGCTAAAATGGCGGCTAAAATCGCGATGGGTTACACGCTCGACGAAATCGTCAACCCGGTCACAGGGCAGACCTACGCTTGCTTCGAGCCGACGCTTGATTACATCGTCAGCAAAATCCCACGCTGGCCGTTCGATAAATTCATCCACGCGAACCGTAAGCTAGGTACGCAGATGAAGGCGACCGGCGAAGTGATGGCCATCGGCCGCACATTTGAGGAGTCCATTCATAAAGCGGTCCGGTCGCTCGAGATCGGCACGCATCGCCTGTACCTGAAAGGCGCGGAGAAAATCGACGAAGAGACGTTAAACAACCGTCTGATCAAGGCGGACGACGAGCGGCTATTCTTGATCGCCGAAGCATTCCGCCGGGGCTACAAGCTGCAGCAAATCCAGGAATTAACCGGAATCGACTGGTGGTTCCTCGACAAAATCGAACGCTTGGTGGAATTCGAGAAGCAAATTGCGGGGGAAGAGTTCTTTTCCTATGATACGCTGTACGAAGCGAAGCGCTTAGGGTTTACCGACCGGGCGATCGCCGAGCTGCGTACTGCCGGGCAGCCATCAGGCACGCACCGGACCGAAGCTGAAGTAAGAAGCTTCCGCAAAGAGCACGGGTTGAAGCCGGTTTACAAAATGGTCGACACGTGTGCAGCCGAGTTTGAGGCCTCCACGCCTTACTACTACTCGACCTATGAAACGGAAAATGAAGTCCTCCAAACCGACAAAGAAAAGATCGTCGTGCTTGGCTCCGGACCGATCCGGATCGGGCAAGGGATTGAATTTGACTACTCAACGGTACATGCGGTATGGGCGATTCAAAAAGCCGGTTACGAAGCCGTCATCATCAACAACAATCCGGAGACGGTATCCACTGACTTTAACACGTCGGATCGCCTGTACTTCGAGCCGTTATTCTTCGAGGACGTGATGAACGTAATCGAAGAGGAGAAGCCGGTGGGCGTCATCGTGCAATTCGGCGGCCAAACGGCGATCAACCTGGCGGCGCCGCTACAAGCGGAGGGCGTGCGCATTCTCGGCACCTCCCTCGAGAGCATTGACGAAGCCGAGGATCGGAAGAAGTTCGAAGCTCTCTTATCGAAGCTCGACATCGCGCAACCGAAGGGCAGCACGGTCACTTCTGTGGAAGAAGCCGTGGGGACGGCACAGTCCCTTGGTTATCCGGTGCTAGTCAGACCGTCGTATGTACTCGGGGGCCGGGCGATGGAAATTGTCTACTCCGATGAGGAACTGCTCCGCTACATGGAGGAAGCGGTGAACATTAACCCGCAGCATCCGGTACTGATCGACCGCTACATGCTGGGCAAGGAAGTGGAAGTTGACGCCATCTGTGACGGGGAGACGGTGCTCATCCCGGGGATCATGGAGCATATCGAACGCGCTGGGGTACACTCGGGCGACTCGATTGCGGTTTACCCACCGCAGCATTTGTCCGAGGAATTGAAGGGGAAAATCGCCGAGATCACGATGAAGATCGCCCGTGAGCTGAAGACGATTGGCTTGGTCAACATCCAATTCGTCATCTACAAAAACGAAGTGTACGTCATCGAAGTCAACCCGCGCTCGTCGCGGACGGTACCGTTCCTGAGCAAAGTGACGAACATTCCGATGGCGAACGTGGCCACCCAATGTATTCTCGGCACGAAGCTTAGCGATCTTGGCTACCAGAACGGCCTGTGGCCGGAAAGCACCCAGGTTGCGGTCAAGGTTCCCGTGTTCTCCTTCGCCAAGCTGCGCCGTGTTGAGCCGACACTTGGACCGGAAATGAAATCGACCGGCGAGGTGATGGGCCGCGATCCGCAATATGCCAAAGCGCTGTATAAAGGTTTGATTGGCGCGGGCATGAAGATCCCTGCTACCGGAGCGATCATCGCCACGGTAGCCGATAAAGATAAGCAGGAAGCGGTTGACTTGCTGCGCGGCTTCTACCGCCTGGGCTACAAGATCATCGCTACGGACGGCACGGCTTCCGCGCTGATTGAGGCAGGTATCCACGTAACGACCGTCTACAAGCTGTCGGAAGGGGTGCCGAACATCCTGGATCTGATCCGAAACGGCGAAGCTCACTTTGTCATCAATACGCTGACCAAAGGTAAAGAGCCGGAACGCGACGGCTTCCGCATCCGCCGGGAAGCGGTGGAGAACGGCGTCGTCTGCATGACCTCGCTGGATACGGTCCGGGCACTGCTGGAGATGTTGGAGACGATCAACTTCTCCTCCCAAGCCATGCCTACGCTTTAAAGAGCAAGTTCAAAAATCGACTTTTGATCACGAAGCTGGGTAAAACGAAACATTAAGCGGCGGCTCGGAAGCATCATGCTTCGGAGCCGCAAGCATGAATGGAGGAGAGCGGATTTGCGTTCGTTTGAAGATGCGGCAGGGAAACTGATCGTCGGCCTGGACTTCCCCGATGCGGATCAGGCGCGGAAGCTGCTGAAGGAGCTGGAGGGGATCCCTTGTTACATGAAGGTGGGGCTGCAGCTGTTTTACGCGGCTGGTCCAGAATTGATCCGCGAATTGAAGCAGCGGGGGTACTCCGTTTTTCTAGACGTGAAAATGCATGACATCCCGAACACGGTCAAGGGCGGGGCAAACAGTGTCACGAAGCTAGGCGTGGATCTGTTTAACGTGCATGCCGGTGGCGGGCTGGACATGATGAAAGCGGCCCGGGAGGGGGCTTTGGCCGCGCTGGAGAGCGACCGTTCGCTGACGATGCCGAAGATCATCGCGGTCACGCAACTGACGAGCACGAGCCGCCAAGTGATGAACGAGGAAATCGGCATTCCGGGCGAAGTGGAGCGAGCTGTTGTGCATTACGCGGAATTGGCCCGCCAAGCCGGTCTGGACGGCGTTGTCGCTTCGCCTCTTGAGGTGACGGCGATCAAAGCGCAATGCGGACAAGCCTTCCTGACCGTGACGCCGGGAATTCGCCCGGCGAACAGCCCGCAAGGCGATCAGTCGCGCACTTTGACACCAGGCGAGGCGATGGCCCAAGGCACGGATTACATCGTCGTTGCGCGGCCGATCATTGCTGCCCCAAATCCGCGTGAAGCGGCGGAATCGATCATTAAGGAGATGATGTTGTCATGACTAACACTCAATCGGTAGAAGCGCAAATCGCCGGAAGTCTGCTGGACATCGGGGCGGTGGCGCTCCGTCCGCATCAGCCGTTCACTTGGACCTCAGGTATCAAGTCGCCGATTTATTGCGACAACCGGCTCACGATGTCGTACCCTGAAATCCGCGACTTGATCGCTGAATCGTTTGCAGCCATGATTCGCGAAACGTACCCGGATGCCGAGGTGATCGCCGGAACGGCAACGGCCGGCATCCCGCACGCGGCGTTCGCTTCGCAGAAGCTGGGCCTGCCGATGGCCTACATTCGCGATAAGGCCAAAGGGCACGGCAAAGAGAATCAAATCGAAGGTTTGATCAAACCGGGGCAAAAGGTTGTCGTCATCGAGGATTTGATCTCCACCGGCGGCAGCTCGATTAAGGCGGCGCAAGCCGTTCGCGACGCCGGGGCGGAGCCGTTGGCCGTATTGGCGATCTTCAGCTATCAGTTGGACAAAGCCGTGCAGGCCTTTGCCGATGCGGGCATCCCGCTGCAAACCCTGTCCAACTATACGGCGCTGATCGACGTTGCCGTGAAGCGCGGCGACATCCAGTCGGAAGATCTGGAACTCCTCCAGTCTTGGCGGAGGGATCCCGCTTCTTTCGGTAACGCGGAATAGACGTGTGAATCAGACTATTGTTATACAGAAAAGAACCACCCCTGAGAAGCGCATTCGCTTATCTCACGGGTGGTCTTTTTTTACTTAAACGAAAATCCCTCGTATTTCTCCGCATTCTTCAGGCTGGTCCATACGTCCGGCGAGTCTCCGCCGATATGCCAGTAGGCATACCCGGCGATGCCGTATTTCGCCCCTAACCGGTATTTCTCGGATAGAGAACGGGCGTCCTCCAGCCATATTTTGTGCAGCGTGCTGTTCTTCCGATATTCCACGGTATACTGGCCTGCGGCCGCGTTCCATTTCGGCTTTACTCCATATTGGCTGACCCGGTTATTTTGCTCGGGGAGGGAAATGTCCTCCGATGACAACGTAGCCCCATTGCCACTCAGGCTCCAATCCCGCGTGTATAGCGGCATCCCAAGGACGAGCTGGTCGGCGGGTACTTTGGCGAGCAGTTTATCGATGTGCTTTTGTACCCAGCCGAGCGAAGCGACCGAACCGGCCGAAGCTCCGCTCCAGTGCTCGTCATAGGCCATGACGACCAAGTAATCGGCGCTCTTGGCCAATTCGGCGTAATTGTACGCATCCGACCAGTCGGTGCCAAGATCAGGCGGAAGATCGACGGACAATACGGCGGAAACGGAGTGAAGCTCCTGGGCTAGCTTGCTGATAAATGATGTAAACAAGCTCCGGTCGGAGGCCGCAATATTCTCGAAATCCACGTTAATGCCGTTCAACCCGTATTTTTGTACATAGGACTTCAAACTCTGAATCGCATCCGAAGACAACGAGCTGGAAGCGAGCATCTTGTGCGTCGTTTCCTGATCAAACCGGTTGCCGACCATGGCCCATACCTGTTTGCCGTTACTTTTGGCCCAGGTTACTAGGGGAGGAACGCTGGAATCGGAGATTTTGCCGGTGCTTTCGAGAAAATACCACCTAGGCGCAAGCACGTTTACGTTCGATTGCAGAACCGACTTCTTATAAGCTTCAGTGGATTGTCCATATTGCCAGCCGATGCGAATCCCCGGATTACTATTCGTTGCAATCGCATCGGTCCAGCGCTTGTCCTGCAGCAACCGGTCCAGGATGACCGCAGTCTCCTGACGGGTGATCGCCTGCGCCGGGTAGAACATTCCGCCGCTGCCCTGCATCAGTCCCAACTGCGAAATCGAGCCGATATACGGTTTGGCCCAGACGGCGATCGACGTTTCGTCCTTGTAGCTGGTCGGTGCGTTAGCCGACGACCCTGTTTGCTTCAGCGCGCGAACTAGCCAAGCCGCGGCCTCCTGGCGGGTCAGCGGCTGTTCGGGCTGGAAAATGCCGTCGCCCAAACCCTCCGTCAGGCCAAGCTCGGTTGCAGCCTGGATCGTACCGTAATACCAAGCGCTCTTCGAAACGTCGCGATAGGCCGGAACGGCGGATTCCGCCGGATTGACTTGGAAGATCCGCGTTAGTGTCGTCATGAATTCCGCCCGAGTTATCGAGCGGGTAGGGGAAAACAAAGACTCGGATGTTCCTTTCATCACGTTATTGGCATGTAATCGAATGATCGCATCTTTGGCATAGCTGGCCGATATATCCGTATACGGGAGTTTGTCGGCAGCTGCCGGCTGCAGGCGGAAAACAGCGGCGGTAAGCAATAACGTCACTGCAAGCAAAGGGGGAATCAATTTTTTCATGAAGTAGTTCTCCTTGCCGATTCTAGTAGAATTCTCCTTAATTCTAACAGGATTGTAACCTAGCATCAGCGCTTAAAATCTGGAAGAAAAATGTTCCCGTTCGTTCATTTCGTTGTAACTTTTTGCCATAGTATTTCGTTTATAATGCAAGACGTAAATGAATTGCTAGACAAGGTCAAGAAGAGCAAGACGAGGCAGAATCACAAATTAGGAAAATGGGAGAACGATACACGATGATGCGATGGCTTCGTAAACCAGAAAAAGTCGAAGTTCAGTCCGGAGCGGACTCTCCGGTCCCGCAGGCGGAAGCGGAAGTCGCTATCGCCTCGGAGGAGACGGCCATAGAGGATGCAACCGCCGAGGTCATTGCAACTCGTGCGCTAGAAGAAGAACCGGAGAAAGAGACCGGACCCATCTTGTCGGTCAGAGAAGTTCGGCGTTCTTTTCCGGTTGGCGGAGGAGAAATCCAGGTTTTGAAAGGGATCAACATGGAGGTGCTTTCCGGTCAGTTGGTGATGCTTAAAGGGCGTTCCGGCTCGGGCAAAACGACGCTGCTCAATATGCTCGGCGGATTGGACCAGCCGACGTCGGGCGAAATTTGGTTCCGAGGCCAGCCGCTTCATGAGTTGAACGACGATAAACGGACGCTGCTGCGCCGGGATCAGATTGGCTTTATTTTCCAAGCGTATGCTTTACTTCCGTTGCTGTCCGCCTGGGAGAATGTCGAGCTGTCGCTCCGAATGGCGGGAGTTCCGCCCCAAGAATGGAAGCGGCGCGTAACCCACTGCTTGGAGCTCGTAGGGCTAGGCAAGCGGATGTTCCACCGCCCGTTCGAACTGTCCGGGGGGGAACAGCAGCGGGTGGCGATCGCCAAAGCGATCGCTCACCGTCCAAAGCTACTGTTGGCGGATGAACCGACGGCCAATCTCGATTCGCAAATGGGAGCACAAGTCATGGCAGTATTCAAGAACATCATACAGACCGAACACGTAACAATCTGTATGACCACACACGATCCTACAATCCTGGAGGTAGCGGACCATGTTTACGAAATGGTGGATGGCAAATTTATCGGGTAAAGGAGGGAAATCGGGGCTATTTCGAACGCTGGGGATTTTATCCCTAAGCTTGTCTTTGGTGGCATCCACGGGCTGTGCCTTGCTGCCGAACGAAGAAGCGGAGGAGGACCTGCCGGTCATCACGCCGCCGACGATCTCGAAGAAACCGGAGTATGAGGTACGCACGGAGACGATAGAGCTCAAAGTCAGCGCGGTTGGCAAGATCATGAGCCAGCGGGAGGAGCCGTTATTTTTTACGGAGGATAATCTCCACGTGAAGGAAGTCATGGTCAAGGCGGGAGATAAGGTCAAGCAGGGCGACGCTCTGATTCAACTGGACGTAGAAGACCTGCAGAAGGACTTGCGCAAGAAGAAGCTGGAATTCCGCAAGCAGGAGATCTCCATGAAGGAGCTGCTGCGTACGAAGGATGAGAAGGACCCGATCGAATTCGAGGAAGCCTCTATCGTTTTTGAGGAACAGCGCCAAGCGCTGGAGGATTTGGAGAAAACGATTGCGGACGGTACCTTGCGGGCGCCGTTCTCCGGCACGGTAGTTTCCGTCTCCGCCCAGAAGGGTGCGGCGATTAAAGCTTACGACACGGTAGCGGTGTTGTCCGATACATCGTCACTGGTGGTAGCGGCTCAGTTTGCCAAGGAAGATTTGGCGAAGGTCGCCGTTGGCATGAAGGCGAAGGTCGACATCAATGCGGCCGGCGTATTCGACGGTAAAGTAAAAGTGATGCCGGTCGATACCGGTTCATCCGATAACGGAAACGGTAACGGCGGCGGGGGTGGAGCCACTCCTCCAGAGAAAGATACGATCGATAAATATCTGGTCGTTCAACTCGATAAATGGCCGGAGGGCATTGAACGCGGCCGTCCGCTTAGCGTGTCCATCGTGACGGAACGCAAGGAAAATGCCATATTGATTCCGATTTCCGCCCTGCGGACGATCGGCTCGCGCACTTACGTCCAGGTCGTAGAGGAGGACGGCACGAAACGCGAAGCCGATGTCGAGGTAGGCATTCAAACCTCGACCGACGTGGAAATCGTTAAAGGACTCACGCCGGGACAGAAAGTAGTGGGTCGTTAATGGGAGTACCTTTATTACGATTGCTGTTCCGCAAAATGTGGAACACGAAATGGCTGACGTTAAGTACTTTACTGGGCCTGATCGTCGCCGTCTCGTTTACGGTCAGCATTCCGATGTATTCCGACGGGTCGTTGAAACGGGTCGTCGCGACCACCCTGAAAGCCGAAAGCGAAGGGCTTCCTGCGGGTTCGCTGATCATGAGCTATCAGGCTTCGGGCGGCACGAAGACGGATCCCGCTGCTCTTGCGGCCGTTAATCAATATATCGTCGACGAGGTGCCGAAAGAAATCGGCTTCCCTCATGACGCCTACGTCAATACGCGGTCGATCCGGAGCACGGAGGTATTCCCGGAGGATCCAACCAAAGTGGATGCAAGCCGTACCCGGACGATGTCGATTGTGTCTATGAGCGGATTGCAGGATCATATTTCCCTATCCGGCGGCCAGCTGTACTCAGATCGAGCCGACGGCGATACGCTTGAGGCTCTGATGCTGGAGGAGGCGATGTACCGCCAGGACCTGCACGTTGGCGACGTTATGGAGTATCCTGTGTACAGCGGTGTTGACGTGACGCTGAAAGTCAAGATCGTCGGCACCTTCCAGCTGGCTAATGAAAATGATCCGTATTGGTACCAGGGTTTTGAAGGAATGATGAACAACTTCTACGTCCCGGATCAAGTGTTTAACGAAAACTTGCTGAATCGTTTATCGATTCCGCTGCATAATTCCAGCTGGTATTACGCTTTCGATCTCGGTGAGATCAAAACGAGTCAGCTGTCTCCATTGTCGGACACGTTGGACCGACTGAATGTGGAGTTGTACCAGAAGCTGAAAGACACAAAGGTGGACGTTTCCTTCGGCAGTCTGTTGAATGATTTCCGCAAGCAAAGCTTGCAGATGCAGACCCTGTTGTTTACGCTGGCGGCACCGATGATTGCTATGGTGTTCTATTATATCGTCATGAACGCCCGCCAAGCCCTCGACAAGCAGCAGAGCGATATCGCCGTGCTGCGAAGCCGCGGAGCTTCCACGAAGCAGATTATCTTGATCTATTTATTTGAAAGCTTGATTCTGGGTGCGGTCGCGTTGATCGCGGGCCCTTTGCTTGGTTGGTTTATGTCGAAGAGCATCGGATCGGCGGACGGCTTCCTGACCTTCGTGAATCGAAAGTCCATCCCGGTCGGATTCAATTTCGACGCTCTGGCGTTAGGCGCGGCGGCGGTCATTATCGCCATCCTGGCTACTTTGCTGCCTGCGGTCTCGTTCGCCCGATCTTCGATCGTCAAGACCAAGCAGAAGCAAGCCCGCTCCGATCGGGCTCCGTTCTGGCAGCGGTGGTTTCTGGATATCGTCCTGATGGGGATTTCGGGTTACGGCTATTACATGTTTAATCAGCGCCAGATGTTGACGTTCCAGACGGGGATGACGACGGATGAGTTGCAAGTACAGCCGTTTTTGTTCTTCGTTCCGGCGTTGGCGATTTTCTCGATCGGGCTATTTTTCCTGCGGGTATTCCCGTGGTTGCTGAAGTTGATCGGCTGGATCGGCAAGAAGTGGTTGCCGGTTCCGTACTACCTAAGCTTGACCCAATTATCCAGGTCGTCTTCCTCCTATTATCCGTTGATGATCCTGCTCGTGTTAACGCTGGGACTAGGGGTATATAACGCCTCGGCAGCCCGGACGATCGACTTGAATTCGACGGAGCGGACGCTGTATAAATACGGAGCGGACGTGATCATGCGGACGGTATGGGAAGGCACGCCTGAGATTACTCGCCCTTCCCAAGGAGGCTCTGGCCAAGGTCAAGGCGGGGGCTCTGGAGGTTCAGGCGGCGGCGGGAACCCGGGAGGTAGACCAGGTGGCGGACCGGGCGGCGGTGGGCAGTACCCCACTCCGACAAAGGTGAATTATTCCGAGCCTCCGTTCGAGGTCTTCCGAAAACTGGATGGGGTCGAGCATGCGGCACGCGTGCTGCAGACGAAAGGGAATATCATCGTCTCCGGCCGTTCGGCGGGCCAAGGCAACGTGATGGGGATCGACAATGTTGATTTCGCCCAGGTGGCTTGGTTCCGGAACGATCTGTTTCCGACGCACCCATTCAACTATTTGAATTTTCTCGGCATGAACGAAAGCGCGGCTTTGGTACCGTCTACCTTAGCGGAGAAATACAAATTGAAGCCGGGCGACGTGTTTACGGTGGCCTTGGGTGAGCAGACGGTGGAATTTGCCGTTTATGGAATCTTGCCGTATTGGCCTAGCCAATACCCGGATCAAACGCCGTTTATTATCGCAAATTTGGATTATATCTACGACCAGGTTCCTCTCATTCCGTATGAGGTATGGCTCAAAATGAAGCCGGGAGCCAAGGTTGCGCCGTTGATTACCAAGCTGGCGAACGAAGGGATCGAACTTTATTCGGTTGACGATGTACGCAGCGAATTAGCGGCCCAGAGCAAGCACCCGACTCGGGGCGGCGTATTCGGGATATTAAGCCTCGGCTTTCTCGTCTCGGTGATCGTTTCGTTAATTGGGTATGTGCTTTACTGGTTTTTCAATTTGTCGGGCCGGGTCGTCCAATTCGGGATCTTGCGGGCAATGGGCTTATCTCGTAAGCAGTTGACGTTTATGCTGCTGGCTGAACAAATTCTAACCGCAGGCCTGTCGATCGTGCTTGGGATCGTCATCGGGAAAATCGCCGGCAAGCTGTACTTGCCATTCCTGCAAACGGCAGACAACGTGACAACGCAAGTGCCTCCGTTTCGGATCGTGTTCGATTCCCAAGACACCCTACAGTTGTACGTCGTCGTGTTCGTGATGCTGTTGATGGGAGCCGGCCTGCTCTTCTGGCAAATCCGGCGACTGCGCGTGCATCAGGCGGTAAAAATGGGAGAGGAGCGCTAAGGGATGATTCATTGCGAAGGACTTGTCAAAATTTTTAAATCCGAAGATATCGAAGTTGTTGCGCTCCAAGGCCTGAACTTAACCGTAGAACAGGGCGAGATGATGGCGATCATCGGCAATAGCGGCAGCGGCAAATCGACGCTCTTGAACATCCTCGGCGGTTTGGATCGCCCGTCGGCTGGTCAAGTTACCGTCGGAGGTTGGGATTTACTCAAGATCCGCGATGACCAGTTGGTAGAGTATAAACGGAATACGGTGGGCTTTGTTTGGCAAAATAACGCCCGCAACCTGCTTCCTTATTTGACCGCACTGGAGAACGTGGAAATGCCGATGCTGCTCACCGGCAAGCTGGATCGGGCTTATGCAAGAGAACTGCTGGAACGAGTGGGTCTGAAAGACCGAATGCATAACAAGCTGCATCAGCTCTCCGGCGGGGAACAGCAGCGGGTCGCGATTGCCATCTCGCTATCCAACCGGCCGAAGTTGCTGTTGGCCGACGAACCGACGGGTTCGGTCGACACGGCAACCTCCGATCAGATCATGCAGATCTTTCGCGAGGTGAATCGGGAGCTTGGAATCACGGTTGTCATCGTCACGCACGATTTAACGCTCGCAGGGAAAGTGGACCGCGTGGTGGCTATCCGCGACGGATTGACGAGCACTGAATTCTTGAAGCGGAATCCGAATCTCGATTTGGCGGCGGCGGAACTCGGTGCGGGCGGACTTCAGGAGGTTCACGAGGCCTTCGTCGTTGTCGACCGCGTGGGGCGCTTGCAGGTTCCGAAGGAATATTTGGAATCCGTCGGGATCAGCGGTCGGGCGAGCATGGAATTTGATGGGGAGAAAATCATTATTACCGCACCTAAATCATTGGAGGGGGATCCATCATGAGGTTGAAAAAATTATTATCCGTTTCGTTAGCGGCAACGTTGGCATTAGGCCTGCTGGCTGGCTGCAACGGCAGCAAAGCAGCGGACCCTGAACAGGAGAAAGTGCTGCGTATCGGCGTGCTTTATGGCAGTTATGACGATTCTTATTTCCGGCAGCAATATACCGATGTCTATGAGTTTACGCATCAAAACGTACGTATCGAGGTTGTGCCTGCCATCGACCAGTCGCAATACCGTTATCAAGATAACTCGCAGCCTTACGTGCAACCCGATTATCTAGATAATATGAAGAAAATTATGACGGGCAGCAATCCAGTCGACGTTGTCGTAACCGACACATCGGTGCTGAACCAACTGATCAAGGAAAATATGGTGAAGCAGCTGGATCCCTTGATTCAGGAAGACAAATTCGATACGTCCGACTATGTCCCGGCAGTCATTGACGGAATTAAGGATCTCGGGGAAGGCAGCTTGTACGCCTTAACGCCTAGCTTCTCTTCTTCGGCTCTGTTCTACAATAAAAAGATGTTCACGGATGCCGGCGTAGAGCCGCCAACCGACAACATGACTTGGGATGATGTTTTCAACCTGGCACGGCGGGTGGCTAAAGGGGAAGGTAAAGACCGAGTATACGGATTCTCCTTCAACCGTTATGTAGGCAATGACCCGTTCTGGGATATGCAATACAGCTACGTAAATTCGCTTCAACTGAAGACGTTCGACGACAAAGCCGAAACGATGACGGTCAACACGCCGCAGTGGACCAAGGTTTGGGAAACGATCAGCAAGCTATCGAAAGACAAAGTAATTCCGGACAACACCAGCAATCCGATGGACGGTAGTGATTGGTCTTCGATCAGCAGCGATCTGTTCCTATCTGGGAAAGTCGCCATGACCATTGGCGAGAGCTACTACATCAATGAAATTTCCGATGCCAATAACAATGCTTCGAAAATCAAAAACTTCAAGCCCGTAGATTGGGATGTCGTGACTTTGCCGTCTCATCCAGAGAAGCCGGGCGTTGGCGGCAACATTTGGCTCAGTAATACGTTCGCAATTAACAGCGCGGCTCCGAATGCGGATACGGCCTGGGACTTTATCAAATTCATTAATGGAGAAGATTGGGCGAAATTGAAATCGCGCAGCAACTCGTATGAGATGCTGGCCCGTAAATCGTATATCAAGCCGAAATCCGGGCTCGATTACAATATCCAGGCGTTTTATTTGCTGAAGCCAACACCTCCTAACGATCCGAAGCAGGATAAGCTGATGAGCGAGAAACCGGGGCTTTACAGCGTGACGGACAGTGGGCGCAAGTTCTTCCAGGAGGTCCTGGAGAACAAGAAAACGCCGGCAGAGGCGCTCAAGGAATGGGAAGAAAAGGGCAACAAGATGCTGCAGGAGATTAAGAACAATCCGAAGACCCAATTCCAGGAGGATGGCACGCCATTCGTTCCGCAAGAAGGAGCTGCCGCTGACGGAACCATTATTAAAGGTTAATCCGCAGTTTCAGGAAAGAACAGAAATTACCAGAGCAATCCGAGGCCGCCGGGCAGAATCCGGCGGCTTTTTTT
>RCUU01000029.1_pt1 | contig 76009 bp, 70 predicted proteins | sample 2166211 | NCBI WGS metagenome assembly RCUU01 (sample SAMN09932620, study PRJNA488358) | compost metagenome | feature: garden; material: soil; isolation source: compost soil in phenylacetic acid-enriched culture | place: Germany: Experimental Botanical Garden Goettingen | collected 2016-01-27
AATCAAAAAAGACGCCTCCAGGCGTCTTTTCCTTCATAGCTCACGGCCCGGGTGGTGTAAGAAGTTACTGACCCGAAACCGGTACGGCATCATAGTACTCTTCCAATGTGATGTCCCGTTCTCCGATGTCAGCTGCGATCTCTTTCCCTACATAGCGTAGGTGCCATGGCTCATATTTATAGCCGGTAATGTCTTCCTTACCTTCCGGATAACGAATGATAAAGCCGTATTCGGTTGCATGGTCCGCCAGCCAAGCCGCTTCCTTCGTGTCGCCGAAGCAACTTTCCGCCGCGCATTTGCCGTCGCTACCCGAAACGTCGATTGCCAGTCCTGTCTCATGTTCGCTATGGCCCGGCACCGCGCTGTAAGTCTTAGCCAGTTCCTCGCCGTCCTTCTCCACATAACGGTTAAACAACGCCGTTTGTGTACGATGCGAGCGGTACGCCGACACGCCTGCCAAATAGACGCCGTCTTTCTCGGCTCCTTCGAACAACTCCTCAAGCGCTGCCGCAGCCTCTTTGCGCATCATACGTTTCTCAATTTTGTCTTTAAACGTGAATCGAACGTCTGGATAAATCAGATCCTTTGGTTCGTAGTCGTCTGGCAGAGCAAACTGTTTGTTAATTAACACAGCCACGCTCTCAGAGTCGGTCATCGCAGCTTTGTCCCCTCCGCTGCCCTTATCCGAATCGGCAGGATCCGGAGCTTGATTGGCGGAATTCCCGGTTTCGGCATTGCCGCCGTTGGCCGCATTGTTCCCTTCCGGCGCCTGATCATCCTTAGCGCCTCCATCGTTCACGGCGCCATTCTCCGAACCGGTATTTGAGCCGGCTGCGTTTGTACCGTTCTGAACTGGCGTCTGCGGTGCGTTTGCCGCTTGATTCCCGCAGCCCGCAAATACGACTGCCGCTAGCAATAGAGCAATCGTTGCGGTTACCGCGCCTTTCTTGCTGTACATCCTGGTTCCTCCCCTATGGCCAGTGCCCTGTCATGACGTATCAAGAGGCACCTCTGTAGTTGTTCCTTGATCCTATCCTTTTAAACGCATTAGGCGAGCAAGAAGTTACATGGAAAATAGCGGGGGCGCCGGCTACCGCCCCCGGCGCCCGCGCCCTCCGTCGCCGCGTGCGTTTTGACCGCGGCGGTCCGGCCCTTGCGCGCGCGAGGCGCCTCCGGCGGAGCCGCGCTGAGCGCGCGCGTCATCGCCGCGGCGGCTTCCCGCGCCGCGGCCTCCTTTGGCCGGCGCCCCTGCGCCGCCGGCCGAGCGGCCCCGCCCGCCGCCTGCATCGCTGCGGCGGCCTGCGGGCCGCTGTGCGCCGCCGCGCTCGTCGCGGCTGCGGCGGCCCTGGCCCCCCGCCTTGTCCGCACCCGTACCGGTGCGGCCTACGGCGACGATCTTCTCGGCGCCCGGACCGGCGCCGCTCTTCTCGTAGCGCTGCCGCTCCAGCTTGCGGCCGATGCCCCGCTCGATCTGACGCAGCGCCTCCAGGTCCTTCGGCGCCGCGAACGTGATGGCCACGCCTTTTTCCCCGGCGCGGCCCGTCCGCCCGATGCGATGGATGTAGCTATCCACATCGTGCGGAATATCGTAATTGAAGACGTGGGTAACGCCTTCCACGTCAATTCCGCGCGCCGCTACGTCCGTCGCGACGAGGAGTTCCAGCTTCGCGTCACGGAACGCGCGCATCACCTGCTCGCGCTTCGCCTGCGACAGGTCGCCGTGCAGCTCGTCCGACTGGAAGCCCGCGGCCTGCAACGCCTCGTTCAACGTGCTCGCCCGGCGCTTCGTGCGGCAGAAGATCACCGCTAAATATGGCCGCTGGCTGCGGATCGTCTCGATCAACGCGTTCTGCTTGGTCCGGTCCGTGCATTCCACGAGGATTTGCCGGATACTGTCCAGCGTAACGCGCGAGGTTTCGGCGATTCGGATGTCCCGCGGCTTGTCCATATAAGCCTTGGCCAAACGCTTCACATTATCGGGCATCGTCGCCGAAAACAGCATCGTCTGGCGGCTGCGCGGAACGAGCGAAATAATCTCCTCCACCTCGGTCAAGAAGCCCATATGCAGCATTTGGTCGGCCTCATCCAGCACCAGCATGCGGACCGCGCCTAGCGTCAGAGAACCCCGACGCAAGTGATCGAGCAGCCGGCCCGGCGTGCCGATGACCAACTGAGTGCCATTCTTCAGCTTGCGCAGCTGCCGCTCCACATCCTGGCCGCCGTAGGCGGCCAATACGGATAATCCCTCGCGAGCCTCCGCCAGCTTTCGGGCTTCCGCGGTAATTTGAATCGCCAGTTCCCGCGTTGGGGTAATGATCAACGCCTGCGCCTCTGGGCGATCAGGCCGGATTTTCTCCAGGATCGGAAGCAGGAACGCCAACGTCTTGCCCGTGCCGGTCTGCGCCTGTACGATAGCGTCTTCGCCTGACTGGAGGACGGGAATCGCCGCAGCCTGTACCGGTGTCGGGTTCACGATCCCTTGTCCCTGCAGCTTGCGGAGCAGGATGGGCGATACATTTAAATTTTCAAAAGTTGTCAACAGGTTTCACCTCATATTCTTCAGCTTCCTTATTGTAACACATCGTTAGAACCTTCCCGAACGGAAGATGGAAAAGAGCAGCCACAAGAACATCAGCGTTGCAACGATAAAGCCGATCTCGATCGCCGGAATGTCCCAGAGCAGGGTGGGCATTCGCGCAAGCGAGGAGCCGATGATGAGCCCGACCATAATAATGCTGAAGGCCAGCAGCACAATGCTGAACGACAAACGATTGCTGATCTGGTCCAGCTTGCGGAGAAACTGCTCCATCTCCGGCAAGTTCATGTCCATCTTTAGCTTGCCGCGGGCCAGCGTGCTAGATAGCTTGCGCACCTGATGCGGAAGATCAATCAGGGAGTCTGTCAGCTCGGCGGCCTCGTCAAACAGCTTCTTACCGAGCCGGCGTGCGGCGTATTTCTCGCGAAGCAGCTTGCGCCCAAAGGGCTCCGCCAAATCGAGAATGCGAAGGTGAGGATCGAGCGCCAGCGCTACTCCTTCGACCGTTAAGAGCGCCTTGCCAAGCAGCAGAAGGTCAGCTGGCAGCACGACCTGGTGCTTCTGCGCCGTGGCGAACAGATCCTGTAACGCCTGCCCGATCTGAATCTCCGCAAACGGAATGTCATAATATCGTTCACGAAGCCGTTCCAAATCCTGGCGAAGTCCGTCGGTATCGGCATCGTCTCCGACGAGGCCCATGCGCAGAATCGCCCGTACCATTCCCTCAGTGCTTCGCCGCATCAAGGCGATCACCAACGACGACAAATGATCCTTCATCTCGCTGCTGAGCCGCCCGACCATCCCGAAATCGATGAAGGCCAGCTCGCCTGTGCGGGTCACCAGCAGGTTGCCGGGGTGAGGGTCGGCATGGAAAAAGCCGCCCTCGAAGATTTGCCGAAGCAAAGCGTTCACTAGCCGCTCCGCCAGCTCCTTGCGGTCGTACCCCATCTCATCGATCTCCAGCAGCCGGTTCAGATGCTCTCCCTCCACGAAGTCCATCGTCAACACGCGAGAGGTTGTCAGGGACCAATGCACCCCGGGAATATAAATGCCTTCATCCGCTTTAAATTGGCGGCGAATCTTCTCCATATTCCGGCCCTCGAAGCTATAATCGAGTTCCGCGCGGATCGAACGGGCGAATTCCTGGGCCATCTGCGGAATCTGAAATCGGGATACCCAGGCCCAGCGTTTGTTTGCCAGCGCCGTCAAGTGCTGCAGAATATCGAGATCCAGCTCGATGACCGGCACGATGTCGGGCCGTTGGACCTTGATCGCGACCGGCTCGCCTGTCGTCAATCGGGCTCGATGCACCTGGCCTATAGAGGCGGCGGCGAGCGGCGTTTCATCAAAGCTCTCTAGCAGCTCACCCAGCGGCTGGTGGAATTCCGCCTCTAAAATTCGGCGGGCTTCCTCGGCCGGAAACGGAGGTACCTGGTCCTGCAGCTTGACGAGCTCTTGAATGATCGCCTCCGGCAGTAAATCCGAGCGCGTACTAGCCAATTGGCCGACCTTGACGAAGGTCGGACCCAACTCCTCCAGCACCAAACGGATCCTTTCGGCCAAGGTCGGGGAGCCCGGCTCGGACTTGCGTAATCGGCGCAGCGGCAGCCGAATCAGCCGGGCTAGACCGATTTCTTCGGCTAAATAGCCAAAGCCATGGCGCCCAAGCGCCATGGCAATTTCACGATAACGGCCGGTATGTCGGACAAAGCTGCTCATCGCTTACGGCTGCTGCATCTCGGCGAGCTTAATCTCCAGCTCTGCTACTCGCCGCGTTAATTCCTCCACCTCTTTAGCCGAGGCCAGACCCATCCCTTGCAGTGCAGACCGAACCTGCTCATTCACCAGTTCTTTGAACTTGCCCTGCTCCTCGGCACCGCGATCAATCAGCTTCTCCACGAGTTGCTTCGACTCGGAAGGGGCCAGTTCACCGCGTTTAACCAAGTCCTCCACGATACTCTCGACTTTCTCCTTACTCGTGATCGTCAAACCCCATCCCAGGGAAATCGCTTTTTTCAGTAAATCGCTCATTGCCCATCATCCTTTCCATCCGAGGTTTGGATATTGCCTACACTTATCATTACCCAATATCAGGCTTGGTGTGCATCCTATCCGTGCTTGGCCTTGAAGAGCGGCTCGGCTTCGCCCGCATAATATCGGGCCAACTCAACGATCATGCTGCCCATCCGCTCCTCCTTGGGCGCCAGTACCCGGGGCACCCCCGCTTCGTACAAACCAGCAGCCGTCACCTTGCCGACGGCCACCGCCAGCACCGGCCCCTCCAGCGCCGCCATCAAGGCTTCGAGCTGTCCCTGACGTTCCGCATGCTCCATCAGAAAACGCACCTGCGGTCCGCTTGTAAACGTCACGGCATCCACCTCGCCGGCTAGGATATCGCTCAAGAGCTGCTCCAGCTCTGGGGTAGGCGGAGCGATATGCCGGTACGGCAGAAGCTGACGGCACTGCGCCCCCTGTTCCTCCAGCCAGGCGACCAAACGCGGGGCCGGATCCCCATGCAGTTGCAACAACACGCTGGCTCCGCGCAGTTGATATTCCGACAGTCCACGAATGAGTCCCTCTGTACTCCCGTCGTCGTCGCGGACGATCGGGGTTAACTCTCGCTTTTTCAGGGCATTCACGGTCTTGTACCCTCGCGCTGCAATCCTTCCCGCCCGAAGATGATCTCGTAGACGTTCGGCAACGCCCATGTCCCCGGCCATATCAAACAATGCGTCCAAGCCCATCCCTGTCGTAAAAATGGACCATTCCGGCGGATGCTCCACCCAGTCGACAATGCCGTTTCGCAAGGCTACATCGTCCAACAGCACGGTTCCCTGTGCCGGACGGTATAGCGGCGTACCGCCCATGTTTTCCACCAGCTTACCTAATTCCTCCGCACGACGGGGCCCTGTCAGCGCGACTCTTTTCCCTTCCAGTCTCCGTGCCATCGTCTACCTCCCAAGTTTATCCTATTTCTACTACCTTCAGCTTATACGAGGGAGAGGGCGAAGTAAATTGCGGATTATCCCGCCTTCGGTTCGGGTTTACTCCGGCGCGGTCGAAGCAACGCAAAGAACAGAATCGGAAAAGCTAAGTCAAAGACGATGGCAATGACCGGCCAAACAAAATTGAAATCAAAGAGCTGCAGGGCGTTTTTGAAGAACCAGATGGAGCAGGCGAAGGCAAACGCCCCGACAGGGGCCGTCATCAAACGGCCGGACAGCTTGGGAACGACCATTTGCAGCGTGTAACATAATGCGTAAAGATCAAAAGCGATTTTCCCCAGCGCCATCGGATACCATAGGGCCATCAGCAGTAAGTCGAAGCGGTCGATGAAATCGGTAATCTGAATGTGGCGAATCATCTCGTAGCCCGGATGAATCAGCTTCCCTGACAACGGCACACCGAGAACAAGCTGCGTCAGGAGCAGCAAGACGATCATCATTCCCGTGCCCACTGCCAGACTGATGTAGCCTGCGGATGCCTTAAAGTATTTGCCGGAAATGACGAGCGGGAGCACTAGAATCTCGGCCTGATAAGGGAAGGTGCACCAGGCTCCCTTCAGGATGCCGGTCCAATCCGGCGAGAAATAAGGAACGAGATACTGAGGGTGAAAGTCCCTCGCAAGCACCAGAATCACGAAACCCAGCACCAAGATGAAAATGGGAACATAGACCTCGCTAAGCCCTAAAAAGGCTCGAATTCCCCCTTGACAGATATAAACCGCCGTCGTGGTAACCAATAAACCGAGGATCGGAATCGGCGTGCGATTGAGCAGCACCGTATTCGTGAAATCGGCGATGCTTCGAATATCCCTCGCACTGATAAACAACAGGAACAGCAGATACAGCGCCAGCAGTACCCGGCCCATAATCGGAAAACGTTCTGTTAAAGCCTGCAATAAATTACGATTGGAGAACCGCTTTAGCGTGAACGAAATGAGCCACAACGCGAAGAGACAAACCAATCCGCTGGCGATATAGGAGATAAACGCATGTTGATGCGCCGTTTGACTGACCATGGAGAAGGTTTGCATATACGTAATCGACCCGATGCACAAGAGTCCAAGCAGAAAAATTTGCCGTTTGGTTATTTTCATTACAAGGCTTCACTCCTCGAGGTTTCATACGCGAGCTCTAGGGTTTGGCGAAGGCAAGAGGCGCTAACGCCCTGCCCAGCCAATCCACGGGATTGAAGGGGCCGGTTACCCATGAGGTATAGATCAAAATCAAGAAGGAAACCGCCATAACGGTATAGAACACAGAACGGCTCAGCGCCCCTCCTTCCCTTAGTGCCTCTTTGTCCCGCCAGAAGCTGAAGGCAATCAACAGCAGCAACGAAATATGGGTACTAGTCATTCTCGAGACGATCCTCCCTCACTCCAAACGAATTGATGATTTCACCGCTGCTTTCCAGTCGGATATCGGAACTGACATTGACCTCAACTTCCGGCAGCAGGTCATGCCAACGATGATGAATCTTCTTCCACTCGTTAGGGTACTTATTATTCAAGGCAACGCCGAAGCCGAAAATATCGGACCGGTTCTTGCGTATCGCCTCACTGATCGCGGCGTGAATATCCTCATTAATCATCTCGTTGCAGCGTTTCTCGACGATCCCCATCATCGTCGACTGAATATTCTGGCGGGTCGTATTCTCCAGGATCAATCCTTTAGCCTTCACCTTAACATCAAACGAAATGGCGGAACCCTTTAGGTGAGGTCGGATTTTCGCTCCGGTTTGGGTTAGCACGATCGTAACCGCCTCATTCGGCCGCTTCTCATCGACCGTGACCGTCACTTTGGGGTTTATCGCTTGGCCCATTGCCATCAAAGCCATTTGGGTTTGATCCGAGTTCAAGTAACCCACCAGCTTGCTATCACGAAACATCCCTAGCCCGTCCAACTTGACCAAGCTTTGCCCATCCCCGACCTTCTTCGGAATACTCTCCTTGGTTTCCATGACGGGGATGGCTAAATCGATGCCTTCCGTCAGCAAGGTGTTGGCCATGGTTTGAATGCAAACCGGGTCCTTCATTGCCGATTTGGTCAGTTCCCGGATCATTTCCGAGGGCGATTGCTCAATGGGAGCGTCGACTCCCAACAATTTATAACCCGGGCCGCGGGTCAGTACGATGTAAGTCGTTAGTCGGTTTTGCGGAAACCGGGCGTAAGCATCAACCATCTCACCGATCCCCGATTTGGCGAACTCTTCTCCAAAAATCGTTACGCGACGATGAGAAAAGTTAAGGATCCGGGATAAATTGCTCTGCATGGATTTATTGGCCTGATACGGTGTCGGAGCCGTTTGGGACACCATCAGGTAAGTCTTGCTGCCTGAGGTCCCACCTCCTCCGCCTTGGCTGCCCGCGCCGCCAAAGGAGCTGGGTAAGGCGATTTGGGCGGTGGAGCGGATCTGGCCCTGATCTAGATCCGTCGAGGTGGCTAGTACAAAGGCCACGTCGTTCACTTCGATGCGATCCCAACAGCCTGTCAGTACGAGCGCCGGAAGTAAGATCGCTAGAATGAGTTTACCAACCCTCATTGGAATCACTCCCCAATGGTCTGGATTTTCCGATTCGTCGCGTATTGTTCCCGCTAGCGTCGGAAGGCCGATTCTTCATCTTCCACATCGGTACCCGGCTGAAGATGTCCTTCGTATCCCCGCGATCATAGGGGGCGATCCCGTTCATATACGGAACGCCAAACGATTTGAGTTGCGTCAGATGAACAACGATCCAGACCGCTCCAATCACAATACCGAACAGACCGAATGCGCTAGCCAGCAGCATGAGCGGAAATCGCAGCATACGAACCGTCACCGCGAGGCCAAACCTAGGGACTGTAAAGGAAGCGATTCCCGTCAATGAGACGACGATGACCATCGGGGCGGATACGATCCCGGCCTGTACGGCGGCTTGTCCGATCACCAGCGCGCCCAAGATGCTGACCGCTTGGCCCACGGTCTTCGGCAGCCGGATACCGGCTTCACGCAGCGCCTCAAACGAGATTTCCATAATAAAAGCCTCTACCAAGGCGGGGAAAGGAATCGCTTCCCGGGAGGCCGCGATGCTCAAGATCAAGGTCGATGGAAGCATATCCTGATGAAACGTAGTTACCGCAATGTACAGACTCGGCAGGAACAAGGCCAGGAACAGGAAGAAGAACCGAATCCAACGGATCATGTTGCTGATGAAAAACCGTTCGTAGTAATCTTCGCTGGCCTGCAGAAGCTGCCATAACGTTACTGGCGCGATCAGCACAAACGGCGTACCGTCCACAAAGATGGCCACTCTGCCCTCCAACAATTGGGCAGCTACCGAGTCAGGACGTTCGGAATACTGCATCTGCGGAAACGGGGAGGATGGATTATCCTCGATCCATTCCTCGATGTATCCGGATTCCAAGATCCCGTCGATATCGATGTTCTCCAATCGCTCCTTCACATCGGCGACCAGCTTCTCCTCGGCCAAGCCTTCGATATAGGCTAACGCGACGTCTGTCTTGGTCACCTTACCGATCACCATATCAAGCAGCTTCAGCTTTTCCGTTTTGATTTTGAACCGAACTAAGGCGGTATTGATCCGGAGCGACTCCGTAAATCCTTCGCGCGGGCCGCGGATCACCGCTTCGGTCTGCGGTTCCGTAACGCTCCGCCGCGAACCGCCTTTTACACTGAACAGCAGCACCTCTTCCATTCGCTCGACAAAAATGGCGACATTCGCCGTCAGCACTCCGTTAATCACCGCCGGCCAGTCGGTGGCGGACTGTGCTTGGCTCAAGGAGACTCGCGTGAACGACAACGGATAGATGTCCCCCTCCGCTTGCGGATGTTGGGCCAAACCCTCGATCAACGGACGCAGAATGTGCTGCTGAACATCCTCGACCTTGATAATCCCCTCGATGTAAACCAGTAACCCCCGAATCTGCTCGGTCAATTGAAGCTCGCGGTAGATCACGTCGGAGCAGTCCTGAAATACCTTTTTCACTTGCTTGATGTTTTCCGCCAAATCTCGGCTGATTTTATCTTCTTGTTTACGTTCCTTGGTTTTCATGGGCACACTCCTTGCCACTCTGCCGATTCGTCGTTGTCATGATGTAGAATGTACCATTTGGGGAAATCTATGTAGATAAAAAAAGCCCCCCGGCGATCCGCCGAAGAGCGATGTAAGAAAAAATGATCGATTACTTCATATCGACATGGAACTTGTCCACGATACCCTTTAATTGTTCGGCCATTCGGGATAAATCGGCAGCGGAGGACGCGATCTCCTCGACGGAAGCGAGCTGCTCCTCAGCAGCGGCGGAGATAGATTGAGTATTGCCCACATGCTCCTCGGATACCTGCCGGCTTCCTTTAATGGATTCCCTTGCAATTTCAGTCCCGGCGGCCATTCCCTTGGCATCTGCGACGATTCCTTCCATCTTGTCGGCAGCGCTGCGAACCGCCTTGCGAATCCGAGAGAAGGATCGTCCGGAAGTATCAACGGCGAGAATCCCCTCTTGAACGCCTTGCTTAGCGTCCTCCATGGAACCAACCGCCCGCTCAACCTCAGCTTGAACGCTGCCGATCAGCTCAGCAATCTGCTTCGCGGATTGCTCGGAGCCCTCTGCCAGCTTGCGTACCTCCGAAGCAACCACGGCAAATCCCCGGCCTTCTTCACCGGCCCGGGCGGCTTCAATGGAGGCATTTAACGCCAATAGATTGGTTTGCTGGGCAATGCCTGTAATTACTTCGATGATCCCGCCGATGTTAGCCGTATGCAGACCTAACGCCTGAATGACCTCTCCCAGTTCATCAACCGTTTGCTGGATGCGCTCCATCTTCTCCACCACGCTCAGTACGGAAGAGTTCCCTTCCTCTGCAGCTGCGGTCGTCTTCTCCATACTTTCGCTAACGGCATGAATTTGCTCCGACATCATGCTGGCCTGGTGGGACATCTCTCCCATGCCAAGGGCCCCGGCTTCAAGCTCCGACAGCTGCCGTTCGCTGCTGGCCGCCATCTCCTGAATCGACACCGTCACGTGCTCGATCGCTTTGGTTGTCTGTTCTGCCCCGGCCGACAGCTGCTCCGATGATAACACAACCTGATTCGTCGTATCTCGGACGTTTACGATCATCCCCCGAAGATGGTCCACCATCCGTTGAAATTGGTTCGCCAGAGCGCCGATTTCATCAGGCCGATTCAAATAATCTACGCGTTTGGTCAAATCCCCTTCGCTGATTTGGCGGGTGGTTTCCGTCAATCGATCAAGCGGAACGGCAATCATACGAATCGTAAACCAAGCCGCGAAGGCCGCTAGTACAACGGATATGCCCGCAATCAGATACCAGGTCGGCTCGATTTCACCGTTCAGCACCACATCTAGAATACATGGGATGATAGCCACAAAAATGGTTGTCAGTAACAGTGATAGCCTTACGCGTTTTTTCATAGCAGATCCTTCTTTCGACATATTAATAGGTTTATAACCAAAATTATACTCGCTCCTCTGACTCTTGAATATCAAAAAAACCGTTTGTCATTTGACAAACGGTTTCGTTTAAAACCCGATAGTGCCTTAATCAGCCAGTCGATAACCGACCCCACGGACCGTGGTGATGTAGGTCGGGTTCGTCGCGTTATCCCCTAGCTTCTTGCGCAGACTCTTGATATGAACGTCGACGACATTGCTGCCTCCCAGGAAAGAAGTCCCCCAAACCTCAGATAGAAGCTCTTCACGGGACAACACCGTCCCCTCCTGCTCAAGCAGCTTGATCAACAGCTCGTATTCCGTTTTGGTCAGTTCAATTTTAGCGCCGCTCCGATAAACGGCCATTTTCTTACGGTCGATCCACAAATCCTTGAAGATCGCGGGTGACGTGCCGGCGAGCAGACGGGATGATAACGGCCGCGGTCCGCTGCTGCGAATAATTCGCTGCGTATGGTAAACGATCTCCATCGGCCGAGTTGGCCATACCAGGAGCTCCTGGTTCATCAAGCCTTGGTCCAGTTGCCCCAGCATCGATTCTCTAACAAGTAAGAGCGATGGAGTCCCGCCGGTTTCCTGCCCCACAAGCGCGCGGATTGCCGCCATTTCTTCATCCTCCCGGTAGGAGGTCAGATCGAAGATCAACAAGTCAGCCGCCAAGGCGTTGCGAATCCCTTGCTCCCAGTGATGGAATACGAGGACGTCAAAACAATTTTCGGATAAATCTCGAACCAGTTCATGAACATCGCTCGGGAACGGGCTGATCAGAATGACACGCTGCGTGACCGGACATGCCACGCGTTCGGATGTTGTCTCCTCTTGCTCAGCAACCTCGACTCCCGCTGGCCTGCGAATGGGCACGGTTTTACCGGAAATGCTTTCCTTAATTACTTCTTCTGCTGACAATTCGGACACACCCCCCCGAATACGACATGGGCGTGGTGTACATCATATCCCGTTTCCTTAGCCACAGTATGGTTCCATTCCTCCGGCACATGAGACATCACTTCATCCACGCGGCCGCATACCTCGCACAGGATATGCTGATGATCGTCGAGCTTCGCATCATACCGGCTGGCCGCCTCACCTAGCTTCAACTCGCGAATCAGTTCCTTGTCGGTCAAATACCGCAGCGAGTTGTAGACCGTACCATAAGCGAAATTATATCCTCGTTCAACCAAACGGTTCATGACTTCCGCTGCCGTCGGATGGTCGCTGGCGTTGCGGACGACATCGTATACCGCTTGACGCTGAGTCGTCAAATTTAAGGCCTTCATATCTCATCAATCCCTGTAGTTATTTTTAGAATTAGTATAAGTCTTATTTTAGGATCCGTCAATTCCTCCATATTCCCCATTCCCTGCATGTTCCATAGTGCTTTCCCCCATACTAAAACCACACCATATCACCTATTGACGAGGGAGCGTTCCTCCATGCTGATTCGAAAATATCTGATTACCCTCCTGATTGCCGCGTTTACGATAGGATACACCGTTTACGTTGATGTACTAATCGGGCTTCCATGGAATAATTTCCTCATTAACTGGAACTATTCATTGACGGATCCGGCCGAACGCATCTTTGCCTATATCCTGATCCTCTTCCTGATTGTGCCGGATATTCTACATCTCGTAAGCCGTAAACGGAAAGGGAGCCAAAACCCTAGCAAAGAGTCAGGCTTACACGGAGAATCGTTGTCCGCCTCGGCAGGCAATGACTCCTCTACGGCGCTTAAAGATTCAGGCTCCGGCCTGCCTACGGGAGCGGAATCGATAAATCAAGGCAGCAATAATCAGAGCAGCGGGCAGAATAACGTAAAATAACGGATCCATTTTATATAAGACATCCCCGCCCTTTTTAACGTGCTCACTATAGGTTCGAGCGATGGTTAACGAAGAAAACAACACGATTAAGGCCAGCGGATACAAAACTTTGCGGTAGGGAATCTGCATGAGGTCCGAAATCCCGATCACCGCGGCATAAAAGTACACCGAGATTTTAAAAAAGTCGCCGATGATCAGCACCATCACCACTAAGATGTCCATCCGTTGAACAAAGTCACCTATGGAGGCCTTACCGACCATCGTCAGCAGCGGAAAAATCGAACGTCCCGCGATTTCCACGCCAAGCACCGAAATCGTTATCACCACCGTTGCCGACAAAATAAGGCCGGACAACAGGATGGATAGGAGTCCCGCTCGTAGCCCCGCTTTTTGATTGCTCAAAAAAGGCATGATCATGGTAAAGCATATAATCTCCCCAAACGGAAATTGATAGTTTTGGCGATAGACGGATTTCAGCACAGGCTGAAATCCGTTGCTGAGCACCGGAAGAATCCGTGTGAAATCCAGGATTCCGGAAAACAACACCAGCAGCAAGATGATCATCCCGATGAGAAAAACGACCCATAGAAGGATAAACGCGGTTCGGGCCAGCACTTCGACCCCTTTATGCAGGACGTAGACGACGGTCAGCATCATCATCGTATTGATGATGAAGAGCGGGGTTTCCTTCAAAGTCGAGGCAAATACCAGCAATCCGCCGTCCATCAAATCGCGCGAGGCCTTATTCATGTAAAAAACTGTGTAAGCAAAACCAATCGCCCCGCCCACATATTTACCGTATAGAATTCGGCTATATTGGGTGAGCAACTTATCCGGAAACGAAGTGTACAGGAAGGCGTACCCTAGATAGAGCAGCATTCCGATCATCATACCGGTCAATACGGCGATCCAGGCGTCCTTTCGGGCTTCCAGGCCCAGATTAACAACCAGAGCGGTCCCCAGTTGGAACAAAACGAGCAGGGAGAAAAATTGCAACGGGCTGAACTTCGTAGTTTCCATCGTATCCCGCCTCCTATTCTTGGTTCATATCGTACTTGAAGGAGCGGTCCCTCATTTGGGAATTGCGGACAATCGAATCGACGTGGTATTCAACCGTCAGCTCGGGGAAGAGATTGGACCATTGCCCTTTCAATTGCTTCCATGCCTTTGGATGCTGACGTTCGAGCGTCTGTCCGAAGCAAAAGATGTCGCTATTCAGGAATTGGGCCTTGTCGACGGCCGCTTTCATTTTCTTTTTGATTTCCTGATTAACATAGGTCTCCAAATCATTCAAGGCCGCCGGGTCGCGCAAATCGATGGTGCTGTCCATTTCTCGAACCGACAACTGGGCCGTGACCTTCACCAAGACGACGGGATGTTCCGGATCTTTGAGAGACACATGCATCGAGGTCTTGCTTCTACGTACGTCCAGCGTGATTTCTCCCAGGTCATCCGGTGTGATCACGATCGATGTCTTGTTAAGCTTCCCTTTGATCCAGACTAGCCCCACGCTTTCTTCCTCATTCAACCAACCTTTTAACCGATCCCCTTTAAACACCGCCAAATTGGACATCCGAAGAAGGCCAAGGGCGTCCGTTTTCTCCAAGTTACTTTTTTTTCGAGCATCTTCGACATTTCCCAAAATATCAACGCCGTTAATGATCGGACCCGAGTTGGGAACCAGAATATCCCGAATCACGTCATCGATTTCAATTGGATAATGGGAGCTGTATTCCTGAGAGGAGATGTCGGTTTTTTGAGCAAGGGTATACGCGGAGATCTTTCCCATAGCCGAAAGCCCGGAGAGGATATCACGCGCTCGTGCTTCCTTTTTCGCCACATAAATTTTGGCCGTGAGACGGATGTCCGAATCCCGGTCCAGAAAGTCGACAATATCGGAAATCCCCTGGCGAGCCAGCTCTTCCGATATAACGATAATCCGGGTGTGGGCGGTCGATACTTGGCGCGGCACTAGCATAGACACCTTGCGGGTTGCTTCCATAATTGAACGTCCTTGGGCACTATACACCATGGTCGGGGTTCCGCCTCTCCCGGTTTTTCCGGATATTTCATCGGCAATAATGACTTGAAAGGAGACGAAATAATCCTTCTTCCCGGGAGCCAGATCGACTCCGATTCCGGCCACAACCGCCCGACGGTTCAGTTCTTTCGCATCCCAGCAACCGGATAGGGGCAGCATGGCGCAAAGAATGACAATTAACCATAAACCTTTAATTCTCATTCGGCTCCTCCTGCTTTCCTTGTCTCGATTCAGGGCTGCCGCTGCCGCCTTGCTTCCGAACCTTCTGCCCCTCATTGGAATCTGTCTGATCCTCGCTAGACTTGGATTTGCCCGAACCCTGCGGTTTAATTTCCCGAGTTTTCTCTATATCCTGCTGGCTTGAAGTCATCAGCGGTTTCCATCCATGCATCCAAATCGGCAACCGCAGAATCACATCCTTTTGGGCTTGCGGTACAAACGGGCTAAACGGCGACAGATACGGTACGCCAAATGAACGGATGCTGTTCATATGTGCAACCATCAAGATGAGCCCCAGCGTAATCCCGTAAAACCCAAACAGACCAGCCAAAAGGAGAAAATAGAAGCGGAACAGCCTGCCTGCGATAGACAAGTTGTAGGAGGGTAAAGCAAAGCTCGCGATCCCTGTCAACGCTACGACAATCACCATGATCGGCGTGATGATCCCTGCTTCGACGACCGCCTGACCCAAGATTAACGCACCAACGATGGACACGGTTTGACCGATCGCTCGCGGCATCCTTACTCCCGCCTCCCGTAAGATCTCAAACACGACCTCCATAATGATCGCCTCCACGAAGGCAGGAAACGGCACCCCCTCGCGCTGCGCCATTAAGCTAACCAGCAGCAGCGTAGGGATCATTTCATAATGGAAGGTGGTCAGAGCAACATATACCGCAGGACCGAGCAGCAAGATCACGAAGCAGATGTAACGAATGATGCGCATCAGGATGCTGATGTCGAACCGTTGGGCATAATCCTCCGGCGATTGCATGAACTGGGCAAATACGGTCGGCAGGATCAGCGTGTAGGGTGTACCGTCAACGAGGATAACAACCCGGCCCTCGAGTAGATTCCCGGCGGCGACATCCGGCCGTTCCGTATTGAATATTGTCGGAAAGGGAGTGAAGGTCTTATCCTGAATAAACTCTTCGATATAAGCCGACTCCAGGACGCCATCGATTCGAATTCCTTTTAATCGGCTCCGAACCTCCTCCACCAAATTGGGATCGGCGCAGCCTTTCATGTACATCATCGCCACATGGGTATGGGTGACGGACCCAATCTTCATCGACTCCAGCCATAGGTCCGGCGATTTGATGCGGCGCCGGATCAGGGAGATGTTCGTCGCGATCGATTCGACGAAGCTGTCTTTGGGGCCACGCACGACCAGTTGCGACGTCGGTTCGTTAACCGCTCTCCATTCTCCGCCCGCCGTACCCGTGACGATCCCTTGATCGCTCCCCTCCACCAGCAGCACGGTGTCCCCCGATAAGACAGCCATCATAATGTCGTTCCATTCCTTCACGACCGAGGTTTCTCCCAGGCTGAGCGCATTCTCGAGGATATATTTCATGAGCCGATCGGCCTTGTACGCGTGAACTTTCTCGGGTTCCAGCCCCATTAGCGGTTTGATCACAAAGTTATTGATCATTTGCTGGTTACTGAGGGCATTCAGATAAACGATCGCAGCCTCCACAGGAACCGGAACGGGCCCCCCTAGCTTGAGATGGCGAATGACGATATCGGGGCTATGACCGGACTCCGCTAAGACGCGATCCAGCATTTGCTGCAAGTCACCGGTGATTTGGGATTGTGCGTTGCTTTTGTTCTGCCGGCCGGAACGGCCTCGGGAAAGGTGGCGCAGCATATTAGCAACTCCTGTTCTGCATATCTTATCTCCATTATTTGCTTCTCCTGCCTTTTTCATGCGACAGGAACCGAAGTCAACAACCTTCGTCGATTCGGCGGTTTTTCTGAACTAGAGCGGGAAATAATGTATCCGAAACGGCTCCCTATTATCAGGAGAACAAGTTGACAGGAGGAAGCTTAAAATGGAGGAAATCCCCTTCATGTCCGGTGGACTTCCGCGGTTCCCGGATTCGATGTGGCGAAAAACGACACCCTTGCCGGACTTCGGTAAGCTAAATGAGGACATTGAGACAGAAGTGGCCGTGGTCGGGGCCGGGATCACCGGGATCACCACCGCATATTTACTAGTACAAGCCGGCGTAAAAGTCGCCATCCTGGAGGCCGGCAAAATCCTGGATGGCACGACCGGGTACACGACAGCTAAAATCACGGCTCAGCACGGTCTTATCTACGACAAGCTGATCAACCACTTCGGTGAGGAAGGCGCAAAATTGTATTTCGAAGCCAATGAGGAAGCATTGCGTTGGATGACCGAGACAATCGAGGAACGGAAGATCGAGTGTCAGTTTCGCCAAGAGGACGCTTATCTGTATGCGGATTCGGAAGAGCAGCTCCAAAAGCTAGAAACCGAATGGCAAGCTTACGAACGATTGGGTCTGCCCGGTGAATGGCGGGATTCTCTCCATTTGCCGCTGAAAGCCAAAGGTGCTATCGTGATGAAAAATCAAGCACAGTTTCACCCGCTGCACTACTTGAAAGAGTTGCTCGCGTATATCACGTCCCATGGCGGCTCCGTTTATGAGAGTACAACGCTGCAGGATGCCGCCGAACCGGAGGCGGACGGACGTCTTCGATTAACCACGGAAGACGGGCGGCACATCGTTTGCCGCCATGCGGTATCCGCTTCCCATTATCCGTTCTTTGATGGAATGGGGTTCTACTTCACCCGGCTGCACGCGGAACGTTCTTATGTCGTCGCGATCGAACCGGAGAAGGCTTACCCTGGCGGAATGTACATCAACTGCGGCTCCCCCAAGCGCTCGCTCCGTTCCGCCGAGCTGAACGGGAAAGAGGTTGTCCTCGTCGGCGGCGAGTCCCACAAGACCGGCAAAAACGACTGTACGTTCCAGTCCTATGAAGCCCTGGAGAGATTCGGACGCGAGACATTGGGAATCCGGTCCATTCCGTTTCGCTGGTCAGCGCAGGATTTAGTCACGCTGGATGGAGTACCTTATATCGGACGGATTACATCTAGACATCCGAATATTTACGTTGCCACGGGCTTCTATAAATGGGGAATGAGCACCAGCGCGTTGTCCGCGATGATGATCCGAGACCTCATTCTGGAGAAGGAGAACCGTTATGCCGAGTTGTTTACCCCATCCCGGTTTAAAGCGGACCCCTCGATCAAGCATTTCGTGACGCAGAACGCAGATGTAGCCAAAGAACTCGTAACCGGCAAAATCGAAATCGTTCACTTGAAACCTGAGGACCTCGTTCCAGGTCAAGGCGGCGTCGTGAAGCACCAAGGCAAACGAGCTGGGGCGTACCGTGACGAGAACGGGCTGCTCTATCTGCTTGATACGACCTGCACCCATATGGGCTGCGAGGTCAAATGGAACGAGGCGGAACGTTCGTGGGACTGCCCTTGCCACGGATCCAGATTCGATTACAAAGGCGAAGTGATCGAAGGGCCGGCTACCGAAGCGCTCCCTCGTCTCCATCGACAGCCTGAGCAAGCACCAAGTTAACGAACGGCAAGCCCTTTCGGTACATCTACCAACCAGCGAGAACACCGATCCTAGGCTTTTCTGAACATGCTATGAAGCGCATCTGTCCAACCGGTTTCCTGGAACGTAAAGGGAACAAACGGAACAGATGCCTTTTTTTATTCACTACCTTGCTTTAATCAGTACCGTATGGTACTATGCTTTCAGAGATACTAATCAATGATCAGTACTAGTGAATCACAAAAACGAACATTCAATTTCAGAGGAAACGAGGCGAAGCATGGTTGGATATCAGCATCCAGTTTAAGAAAGGCGCCTTGGAGCTATGCGTGCTGGTGTTGATCCAAGGCCGCGACCGGTATGGTTACGAGCTGGCCCAATCGGTATCGAAGCATATCGAAGTAGCCGAAGGAGCCCTGTATCCTCTGCTCCGCAGACTGGTCAGTGAAGGCTATTGCACAACGTACTTGCAAGAATCCACAGGCGGACCTCCGCGTAAATATTACAAGCTGACTCCCGAAGGCGAAGCGTACACCCAGAAACTTGTCGTAGAGTGGAAACAGTTCGTGCACAATGTTTCGACATTAATCGAGAAAGGAAGCCGTTTATGAATAAAAGCGAGTTTTTGGCGAATCTCCGGGCCCATTTGTCGGTTCTCCCACCGGAGGAGCAAAACGAATTGCTAGAGGATTATGAGGCCCACTTCGCATTTGGCTTGGAAAGCGGCCGGACCGAGGAAGAAATCGTTCTGGAGTTAGGCGACCCGGCGGAGCTGGCGAAGGAGGCCATTGGCAACCGTTACGTGCCTCGGGAGCATGTGTACTGGTTTGGAGGTGCGGAGCCCGCTGCGGTGCCGGATGCTCCAGTTGCCTCTACAAATGCAGGAGTTTATGGGAACGGGGGCGGCGTCCGGCAACGCAGCGGATTTGCCAGCGTGATGGTTTACATCGGCCTGTTCTTTATGAATATCATCGTTGTTCCGCTGTTGATCTCCTTCTGGGCCGTAGCCGTCAGCCTAGCGGCCAGTGCAGCGGCTGGAATAATCAGTCCCCTGCTTCTCGGACTTGAGTATATATGGCATGGGGATATTTTCACAGCAAAAATCTTTGCCTCGGTCGCAGCCGTCGGATTAGGCATTTTGCTTGCTGTCGTCACGCGATACGTTTATAAAGGATTGCTCCGGCTGAGCGCCGCTTACCTGCGCTGGAATGTCCGGGTGGCGAAAGGGGATCACTAGGCATGAATACGAAGAGATGGTCGTTCATTGGAATTTTGCTGATTTTGGCCGGATTTGCCGGCATGGCTTACCAGCACTTTGATTTTGGGGGACAACTACCAACTCACCAGCAGAAATGGGCTTTTGAATCAGGCGCGTTAAAGACGCTGCTTGTCGGTAGCGACTATGACGTTGAGTTGGAGTTTATCGACAGCCCCGACGGGACGAATTACGTGGAAATCAGCGGGAATATGGAACAGAAGACGATCGACACGTTGAAAGCAACTCAAATCTCCGGAGACACGCTGAAGTTAGATCTGCAGGATGATTTCGACTGGAGCTTCTTCTCGGTCAACTTCCAGTCCACCAAGCAGCGGATCACGGTAGCGCTAAGCGACAGGAGCGAATTGGATCGGATCGACTACAAGTCCAATTCCAGCAACGGTACGTTCCGCGGTCTTCGCGCCGGCAACATCGACTTGTCCATCAGCTCTGGAAATCTCCGCGCAGAGAATGTCACGGCGGGTCAGCTGAAATTGGCCAGTACGTCGGGCAATATTACAGCGGAGAACATTCAAGGAAATACAGAGATAAAGTTGACTTCTGGAAACATCCGTATCGATAAACTAGAAGGTGTATTAACCGCAAAATCGACCTCTGGCAATATCACCGCCAACCAGGTGCAAGGGAACGTCCAAGCTACAGTCAGTTCGGGAAATATCCGATTCGAGCGGTTTACGGGGGACGGTAGCTTCAAAGCAACTTCTGGAAATATTACTCTGTCGGAACAACGTTCGGATAACCTGGACATTTACGTAGGTTCCGGTAATGCGACGTTATCAACCGATGCGCAGTTCAAGGGGTTCTATGACCTGCATACCGCATCCGGGGATACCACGGCTCCGGATTCCTTGCGCCAGACGCAGGACCTGATCAAGGTTCGGGCGACTTCCGGTAACATTCGCATTCGCTAAGAACATCAAGAGGGGGCGGAGTTCATGTGAACTCCGCCCCCTCTTTGTTATTCGATTTCCCTCTGCGCAATTCGGTTCAGGAAGGATCGTGCCCGATCGCTGGATGGGTGATTCAGTACCTGGTCCGGCGTCCCCGATTCGATGATGATACCCTCATCCATGAGCACGACCCGGTCGGCAACCTCGGCGGCGAACTTCATCTCATGGGTGACCACGACCATGGTCCGGCCCTCTCGCGCCAGCTCCTTCATCACCTTCAACACCTCGCCGACTAGCTCCGGATCCAGCGCCGATGTGGGCTCGTCAAATAACAACACGTCTGGGCTTACGGCCATGGCTCGCGCAATCCCAACTCGCTGTTGTTGGCCACCTGATAGCTGATGCGGATAGAAATCGGCCCGATCGCCCAGCCCCACCTTATTCAGTAGCTCCAAGGCGACCCGGCGCGCTTCTTCCTTACTCTTCTTCAGCACCTGAACCTGGGCTTCCATCACGTTCTGGAGCGCCGTCATATGCGGAAATAAGTAATAGGCCTGGAACACCATCCCGGTCTTCTTGCGCAGGGCCAGCACTTCGCTTGGCTTCGGCTTACGGCCTTCGCCAAATTCCAGTTGGACGTCGCTGATCCGGAGAATCCCCTTTGTCGGGGTTTCCAGCAGGTTCAGACAGCGCAGTAGGGTTGTCTTCCCCGAGCCGGAAGGCCCGATGATCACCAGCACCTTACCTTGCTGGACCTCAAGATCTACCCCTTTTAGTACCTCTTGCGTACCAAACGATTTGTGCAAATTTTGGATTTGTATCATGATTGTCAGGCCTCCTTATCGGGCAGTGAAGCGATCCAGCCGCTTCTCTAGCCGATTTTGCAGCGCCGAAAGGATGGTGCTGAAGAATAAATAGACCAAGCCCGCTTCGGTGTATACAATCAGCGGTTCATAGGTCGTCGCCGTGATTTGCTGAGCCGTACGGAACATCTCCGTATACGTGACAGTGGCGGCCAGCGAGGTATCCTTGACCAGGCTGATGAAGGAGTTGGCCAGCGGCGGTACGGAAACTCGCGAAGCCTGGGGCAATATAATCCGCCGCAGCGCCTGCAGCCGGGTCATCCCCAGGGAATAAGCCGCTTCCCATTGACCTTCATGAATGGACAGGATCGCCGCACGCACGATTTCTGAGCCATAAGCGCCGACGCTGAGCGTAAAACCGATCACTGCCGCCGGAAACGGGTCCAGTATAATGCCGATCGACGGAAGACCGTAGAAAATGATAAATAGCTGGACAAGCAGCGGCGTCCCCCGAATAATCCAAACGTAGAATCTGGCGAGCTGCCGCAGCGGCCCGATGCTCGACAACCGCGCAAGCGCGGTCAGGACAGCCACCACCAGCCCTAGCGCAAACGTGATCAACGTTAGCGGTACCGTAAAAGCTACCCCTGCTTTGAGCAGAGGCAGAAAAGAGTCCACGATAATATTCCAAATGCGTTCATCCATCGCTCAAGCATCCTTTTCCGAAAGAAGCGGCCCTTGCGGGCCGCATCCGTAGTTTAAGCACTTATTTCGAAACGTCTGCTCCGAAGTATTTCTCCGAGATTTTCAAGTAAGCCCCGTCGGATTTCATGGCCGTCAGCGCCTCGTTTACCGCTTGCACCAGTTCTTCGTTGCCTTTGTTAAATAAGGCCGCGCTCTCCGCCGCATCCGGCATTTCGTCTACCACTTTCAGCTTCACGTCCGGTCTTTGCTTCTTCAGGTCCAAGAAGGACAAGCCGTCATTCACCGTCGCGTCAATCCGTTTGGACAACAGCAGGTCAATGGCCTGGTTAAAGCCTTCCGTCGCAACGATTTCCGCCCCGTTCTCCTTCGCGATATCCGTCAAGTTACTGGTTAGGGACTGTCCGGCTTTCTTCCCTTTCAAATCGGCGAAAACCTTAATATCCTCGTTGTCCTCCGGGACGATCAATACAGCGCGGGATACGATATAAGGATCCGAGAAATCATATTTCTCCTTACGATCATCCCGAATCGTCACTTCGTTGAACACGGCGTCAAACCGTTTGGCATCTAGTCCGGCAAAAATACCATCCCACGGCGTCTCGATAAATTCAGGTTCCACTCCCAACCGTTTAGCGACCTCTTCGGCGATTTCTACGTCAAAGCCTGTCAGCTTGCCATCCTTGTCATGGAACGTAAATGGCGCATAGGTTCCTTCTGTACCGATCCGCAGCTTGCCGCTGGCTTTCACGGATTCCAGCGAGTTGGTTTCCGCCGGCTGTTCATTGGCCGCATTCCCTGCGCTGCCTTGGCTCGCCCCTTCATTCCCTGCCGCCTGATTATTTGTATTATTGTTGCCGCAGGCTGCAACCACCACGGTCAACACCAGCGTCAATAATAGTAAACTCCATTTTTTCATCGAGCTCATCCCCCATCTATCTATTTCGTATTTTAATTCCCTACAAAACAACTAGGTTTAATTGAATATTACACATTTCGCTACAAATCGTCAAATGTTTTTTCTGCCTTAGTATGCTCAATAGATGAAGACTTGATTTCCCAAAAGTTTACGAATATAATTGTCGTAATTATTTCGTGAAGGAGGTGGGTAGAGTGGATCGCAAATTTGCGTGGAGTCGAGTGAGCCAACTGCCGATGGCAATGTTTGGCAATGTTCATGCAGCAGCCGACAATGGGAGAAGTCTGTCCTTTTTCGGAAACTCGATATCCAAACCAAATTGCGAAATGCCGCTCCTACCTTAACCTCACTTACGCGTGAGCTTTGAAGGCAGCAGGATTTCCTGCTGCCTTCTTTTTTTGTATGGACGGCATGGGACTGAAGGAGATTACGGTTCATGATGATCCAGGGTCAAAATATACAGAAGTATTACGGTGCCGAGCTGGTGCTGTGCGATGTCACGTTCGAAATTAAAACTGGCGACACGGTCGGACTGATTGGCCGCAACGGTGCGGGGAAGACCACTCTGATGAAGCTGCTGTCCGGCAGCGAACGGCCGGATCAAGGGCTATTATCGGTTCGAAAGAATGCCCGAATCGGAAGTTTGGCGCAAATCCCTGATTATTCTCGGGAAGAAACGGTGTACGACGTCCTGCTTGGAGCCTTTTCGGATCTTCGTAGCCTGGGAGCAGAGATGCGGCGGCTGGAAGCCGACATGGCGGGAGCCGGTGAATCCGGAGCGTTAGATTCGCTTCTCAAGCAATACGGCCAGATGCAGGAGGCGTTCGAACGCGGCGGCGGTTACGACATCGATACATCGATCTTCCGGGTCGCCGGTGGTCTCGGCATCCCGGAGGAGCAATTCACCCGTCCGTTCGCCTCGCTGTCCGGCGGCGAGAAGACGAAGGTTGGTTTAGCGGTGATTTTGCTGCGGGAGCAGGATCTATTGCTGCTCGACGAGCCAACGAATCATTTAGACATGGCGGCGACAGAGTGGTTGGAGGGATACCTCCGTGCGTTTCCGGGAACCTGCGTGGTCATTTCCCACGACCGCTATTTCCTCGATGCCGTTGTCGGCAAAATCATTGAGCTGGAGGACGGAGAAGCTTTCACGTTCCACGGCAACTACAGCTACTACAAAGAGGAGAAGGAACGCCGGCTGCTTCAGCAGTTTGCCGATTACGAGGAGCAACAGAAGAAGATCAAGAAGATGCAGGAAACGATCAAACAGTTAATCGAGTGGGGCAACCGCTCAAACCCGCCGAATCCGGGCTTTCATCGGCGGGCGGCTTCGATGCAGAAAGCCTTAGACCGTATGGTCAAACTCAAAAGGCCGATACTGGAACGTAAACGCATCGGCTTGGAGCTGGATCATGCGGATCGCTCCGGCAAGGACGCGATCGTCCTCAAGGAGGTAGGCGACGCCCGCGGCGGGCGCGTCTTGTACCGCGGCCTGACCCACACGCTGCGCTATGGCGAGGCGGCCGTGCTGATCGGCGACAATGGAGCAGGCAAAAGCACCTTGCTCAAGAACATCTTGGGTCAGGAACCGCCGCAGGAGGGCGAAGTCCGACTCGGCTCGCGCATCGAACCGGGTTACCTGGCCCAGCAGGCTGCCCCCGCCGATCATGACGAGACGGTGCTGCAATATTTCCGCGACGAGATCGGTCTCGAAGCGGGCGAAGCCCGCGGGCAGCTGGCCCGCTTCCTGTTCTACGGCGCCGATGTGTTCAAGAAGGTGAGCAGCCTCTCGGGCGGCGAGTGGACACGGCTTCGGCTGGCGGTACTGATGTACCGGAAGCCTAACCTGCTGGTGCTCGATGAGCCGACCAACCACCTTGACATCGATTCGCGCGAAGCGCTGGAAGAGGCGCTGGAGGAGTACCCGGGCACGCTGCTGGCGGTGTCCCATGACCGCTACTTCATCAATAAAGTAGCGGGGCAGGTGTGGGCGCTGGCGGGCGGCCGCCTGACCGTCTCCCTCGGCGGATACGAGGATTACCGGGCGGAGCTCGCCCGGAAGACCGACGCCTCCGGGGACGCGGGGCCTGCGGGCCGCGCGGCCGATCGGCCCGGCGCAGCGGGGCCGGCCGCCACGGGCGGCAGCGCCGGCGGCACGGACGCGCCGCGCGCGAGTGCGGGCGCCGCGGCAAGCGCCGCCGGCGCGGGGGGCGATGCGGCCGCGGGAGCGGCGCGCAAGCCCGGGGCGGGCCCGGCCTCCGTGCGCAAGCTGGAGGCCGACTACGCCGCCGCCGAAGCGGAGCTGGCGGCGGTGGACGCGGCAATGCAGGCGCCGGAGGCTGCCTGCGACGCCGCGCGGCTCGCGGAGCTGCAGGAGCGGCGAGACGCCCTGCAGCTCCGCGCCGACGAACTCCTCCAGCAGTACGTGACGCTGCTGGAGGAGAATCCAAACTGAAGGAGGTTATCCCATGAACCACGGGAAACCCGTATTCGAGCTGCACCCGAACGAACGCCGGGTCCAGGCGCTAGCCAGCGCCGATCCCCGGATGGGCCGGCTGATCGCCCTGATCGGAAGCCTTGCAACCAAACCGCAAGGCCCCTTGTTCACGGAGCTGGCTCGATCCATCATCAGCCAGCAGATCTCGGTCAAGGCCGCTTCCACCATTCGCGGCCGCGTCATCGAGCTGGCCGGGGAGCTATCCCCGGCCGCCCTGTTGGCCCAAAGCGACACCGACCTGCGGGCGGCCGGGTTGTCCGCTTCAAAGGTCGCCTACCTGAAGGATTTAAGCGATAAAGTACGATCCGGGCAAATTGACCTCGACAGGTTGCAGGAGCATGACGATGAGGAGGTCATTGAGAAGCTTGTCTCCATCAAAGGCATCGGTCGCTGGTCGGCCGAAATGTTCCTCATCTTCGCCCTGGGCCGGGAGCATGTTGTGTCCTACGGGGATGCCGGTCTACAGAGGGCCGCCAAATGGGTGTACGACATGGAAGAGCGCGCTGACCGTAAATACTTGCAGCAAGCCGCCACGCGGTGGCCGTCTTACGGTTCCATTGCCTCGCTCTATTTGTGGGAATCCATTAATCGGGGCCACGTCGATTCGGGGGAGACCTTCAGCGAGCGGCTAAATGGCGTCCAAATAGATTGAGCTTGTCACAGGAAGATATTGGATATAATATAAAATAGAAGGGGATCATGCCTGTTTTTAGAGATAAAATAAAAATTAAAGTGGGGTTGAATCGCTGTGTTCTCGTTATCCGAAGTCCATCGCCCGGTCAAGTGGTATCTGTTCGGTCTGATGGCATTTGTGGGAATTGTATCGTGTCTTGTCGTCCTGGTGTACAACGATTACTTCCTATTAGGCGACCCGGTTCGCCCGAACAACGATGACGTGAAGTACATTCAGACCTCCCGCCTTCTGCTGAACGAAGGTGTACTTGCTTACAATACCAAAGAGGCGCCTTCCGCCTTCATCATGCCCGGGCTGCCGCTCATGCTGTCCGGGTTCATGGCCGTTTTCGGCCAGGATCAGGGCGGCATTATTGCCTTTCGCCTGTTCCAATGTCTTCAGCAAACACTGTGTATTTACCTCATCTTCTGGATAGGCCGGCGGATCTTCAACACCCGTGCGGCTTTGATCGCCTGCACGGTGTCTGCTTTGTATCCACCAGATTACTTCTCTTCCGGGGTCATTCTCTCGGAAACGACTTTCCGCACCTTACTGCTGCTCCTCGTCTGTTGCACGATCCTGGCCAAGGACCGAGGCGGATCTGCCCTATACATCCTCATCGGCGGCCTTACTGCCACGGCGGCCTATTTGAAGCCTCACGCTTCTCTGTACCCTGCCGTTCTTCTGGTCTTATGGCTACGAGTGAAGCTTCCTTGGCGGACGATGTTGAAATACACTCTGCTAATGGGAAGTACCTATGCATTACTGCTGACGCCTTGGTGGATTCGCAACTGGGTGACGTTTCATGAATTCATCCTGTTTACAAATTCCGGCGGAAGCCCGTTCCTGTTGGGCACCCGAATCCGTTGGCAGTTGCCTCCGGCTGGCTTCTTCGAGGCCTACCCCCAGTATGATCCCAAAACGATATTCGAAGGCGCCGATTCCGCGGCGATCCGCAAAGGTTTGGACATCCTCCGTTACGGTTTTGCGCATGAGCCGATGAAATACTTGTATTGGTATACCCTGGGGCGATGGGTGGAGCTCTATGTCCATCCGTTTTATTCCCGGCCGTTTTGGCCGGTGAGCCGTCCCGTGATGAACGTTGTCCAAGAAGTGCTGATGTACGTGAACACGGCTGGCATCCTGTGGGCCGTAACAACGCATCGCTTGAAGCTGGACCGCTTGCTGCCGCTCTTGTTGGCTTTAGCTTACTTCACGTTAATTTACATACCGTTCGTTGCGTTTAACCGCTACGGTTATCCTAATATGACCATGCTGATTCTATTCGGATCTTTTCTTCTCGGCGACCTAACCTCCCGATTCAAGCGCCGCTCTCATCATCGGCCGGAACGAAAGGAGGCCGTCGCCTCATGAACTTGGACTCACAGCACATTCTCGTTATCATCCCCGCATACAACGAGGAAGCCAGTATCGGCTCAGTAATCCGGGATGTCCGGGAGCACGTACCGGAGGCCGATATCCTCGTGGTTAACGATGGTTCCTCCGACCGCACGGAAAGCTGCGCCCGAGAAGCCGGAGCCAAGGTGCTGACGCTACCTTACAACGTGGGAATCGGCGGGGGGATGCAAACCGGTTATCTTTACGCCAAACAGAGGGGCTATGACATCGCCGTGCAAATGGACGCCGATGGCCAGCATCCGGCCGGAGAATTGCGAAGATTGATTGCCGGAGTTAAGGAGCAGGACCTCGTCATTGGCTCCCGATTCCTGGGGGCCGCGTCCTTCCGGTCATCTGCGGCAAGACGGGTGGGCATCGTCTTCTTCTCCCGGCTTGTCTCCTGGGTTACCGGCGAACGCTTCACCGATACGACCAGCGGGTTCCGCGCCGCCGGACGCAAGGTCATCGAGTTGTATGCCGGGTATTATCCAACCGATTATCCCGAAGTGGAGTCGATCGTGTATTTGAAACGCCAAGGCTGCAGGATAGCGGAAATCCCAGTCGAAATGCGTCCCCGAACAACCGGGAGATCGTCCATTACACCGTTGCGTTCCGCATATTACATGGTGAAGGTGACCTTATCCGTACTCATGAGCGCACTGCGTCGCCCGCTCCAGCGAACGGCGGTGACCGAATAAATGGCGATTTATATCCTCTCGGTTTTTGTTGCCGCGTTGTTTCTCCTATTCGTCCTGGAGCTGGTCCGTCGGCAAAAGCTGCGGGAGCAATATTCCCTGCTCTGGATCCTGTTCAGCGTGATCCTGCTGATCTGCTCGATGAACGTCCCTCTCATCGAATGGATCGCTAAACAGTTAGGTGTTAAGTATGCTCCAGCCGTGCTGTTTCTGTTCGGCTTGCTCTTCTGCTTTGCGTTTATCTTGCACCTAACGATCGTCATAACCCGGCTGACGACCCAAGTACTGCGCTTAACTCAAGAAATCGTCATCCTTAAAGAACGTGAGGCGGTCCACGAACATGGACAAAACCATTAGTTACTTCCTGCTATTAGGCAATATTCTGCTCCTCGTGACCGGGCAAATCCTGTTCAAAATTGGTCTAGGGCGTTCTGGCGGCCTTCACTGGGGGAAGCTTGCGACCTCCCCGGCGGTCATCGGAGGCGTTGCGTTGTACGGCATAGCTACGTTGTTATGGTTCGCGGTGTTGTCCCGCCTTCCGCTAAGCGTCGCCTACCCGCTTCAAGCACTCGCTTACGTCCTAGCGTTGATTCCGGCCTATTTCCTGTTCCACGAATCGATCACCCTAACCAAACTGGCCGGTGTGGCTGTCATATTACTTGGCGTGTATTTGCTGGCAAAGTAACGAACACAAACGGCCTGATCCCTAGGATCAAGCCGTTTATTTCTAAGCATATCCTTTTATGATTACGCCTGCGATTTCATTTCGACCAACTGTTTGACAGCCTGGTCGGTTTCCTCGATCCGGCGAACCATCGGCAGGTTTTGCGAAGTCAACGTATCGACGGTGGCTAATAGTTCTTGCAGGGTAGCTGAGGACTGTTCCACCACGGCCACAAAGTCGTTGACCGCCTGCTCGATCTCGTCAGTTTTCTCATGCACCGAACTGGCAACGCTGCTGATGTCGGCCGCTCCCTGCGCGAGATCCTCCACATTAGCGTTGATCGACATAAACGCGCCTTCCGTTTTTCTGACCAATGCCAAGCTTTGTTCCATGTCGTTGACGTTTTCCTCCAGCCGCACCTGGGACAAATCGGCCTGACGAGTAGCTTGCCCCACGTTGTCCGTAATCTGTTTCGCGGATTCGTTCGTTAAATCGGCCAGCTTGCGAATTTCATTCGCCACCACTTCAAACCCGCGACCCTGCTCACCCGCTCGAGCCGCCTCGATGCTCGCATTTAAAGACAGCAGCCCCGTCTGTTCTGCAATTTCACGGATGGAGGCAGTGAGCTCGGCAATCAGGTGGATATTTCCGATCAGCGCTCCGATATCTTCCTTCATGCCATTCATGTTTGTGTGGAAACGATCGATGGTGCCTGTCAATTGCCCGATCACTGCCGCCCCTTCGTCGGAAGCCGTTTTCGTTTCCGACACCGTTTCGACCAGTTCGCCCAGGGCAGTCGTCATCCGGTTGATATACCCGTTAGAGGTGACGATATTCTCTGAAATCCCCCCGATAGTCTCCGTTTGTACCGCCGCACCCGAAGCCATCTCTTGAAATGCCGTAGCCATCTCTTGAAACGCCTGGTAGTTATCCTGACTGTTCCCCCGAATCTCTCCGATGCTGGCCGCGATCGTCTGGGTAGCCTCGGAAGTCACTTTCTCCCGTTCCAATTCACGTGCTAAGAGTTCCGAAGTTTCCTTGAACATACTTGCAGAATGTGCATGCATTTTGCGTCCCAGCGAGGATTGGGCCAACAATACCCAAGCGGTCACGATGAAGAAATACATCAGCACCGCAATATTGGAACCTTCCCCTGCCGGTTCATGGAACACTGTATATTTGACCAGGATGACCACCAATGCCGCGACTAAACCCGTCATGGTTACCTTAAAATCATGGTACATGATACCAACGCTTAGGACGAAGAATGCGGATACTGCTCCAAGCGGGCCTCCGCCTCCTTGAAAAACGGTGATCATCGCAGTAATGAATATGCCCACGATAGAGATATACGGGATCCAATGTTCCTTCTTCCGGGTCACGTGCCCCCCCCAAACCAGCAACAATATCAACAAGTTCGGGATAACGATCAATGTGATAATCTTTGCGCTCGTATGTAGTCCCAAAAGGATGGCGAGGCTGAGAATTACCGTCGTCGTTAAAGTCGAACAGATCAACAGGTTCCTCTTTCGTAAATCTTTGTACAGAAAATCGTTGACATCTTGACCTGTCATTTCCATAACCTCCTGCGCTTCTCTTTAGAAGTATTGACGTATGAAATCAATATCGGCAGGAGGTGTCGGATTATGTAGAATAATTTACTTTATTTAGCGTTTTATTCGACATAATTCGATTTTATTCATAGATCCGGATTTCGTACTCGCAGTGTTCGTCCCCGCAAACATTACATTTCGTTTCCCGTACGCTAACCTTCCGGTTTAACATTTTGCCGAGCGCCCCTTCCAGAATCGCACCCTCCAGATCGCATACCTTCTTCTCCTCAATCAAAGGCAATCCCTTGCAAAAGCAATCGTCTATGGCGATCCGAATCAATCGTTCACCCTGTTCCAAAACCCGCGGCAATCCGATACGCAGTTCTGCGAATAAGCCAAGCAGCTCATCCAACGATTCCACGGGCAGGCTTTCGCCGATTTTGCGTCCGATCGAAGCGGTTGTCCCTTTCCCTTCCAAAGGTAGCCCTTGTTGCATACCGATCAGGCGGATCGCCCGAAACAACTCCAGCGGCACCTCACCTCCCAGCCGAGAACGGTCGATTTGTTTCAATTCATTAAACGTAAATCCTCTCATTGTACTTCCCCCTATCCTTGGATAACCGGCGCATGCCGTTGATAGGTTTAATTTGCCATATCTGCCCTCAATACACCTTGATTTGGATCAAGAATTCGACAGAAATATTGTGATAATGATCACTATACCTTGACCGATAGACTGTTAAGTTATAGGTAAAATACGCTGTCATTTTAAGAAAGGAAGGGGTCACGAATGAGTTCCTGCGCTTGCCACGCCCAAAATGCAGCCAACGCTCCATCCTGTCTAGCACACGTTCCCGTCTTTGCGCAGCTGCGCGAAGCGGAGGTCGAGTTGCTCCATTCCGTGATGCGTACCTCGCAGTACCACAAGGGCGAGACCATCTTTCGAGAAGGCGACCTCTCGGATGCGCTGTTCGTGGTCAATCGCGGAATCATTAAGCTGACCAAGCTGGAGGATAACGGCAAAGAGCATATCATTCGACTGCTGTTCCCCGGAGATTTCTTCGGCCAGTTTGCCTTACTGCAGGAGAAGCCCCATTACGCCAGCGCCATCGCAGCCGATTCAACTGGCGTCTGCCGGATTCACCGCAGCGATTTCCTCGATATCTTACGACGCGATCCAGATACGGCGGCCCGATTCATGACCGCACTCAGCACGCAGCTGGAGGAAGCCGATGCTTGGGCGGCCGTATTGACCTTGCTTGAGGCCGATCGGCGTTTAGCCAAAATGCTGTTATATTTCCATCGCAAAGCCGCTCCGGATTCTCAGGAATTCGCACTCCCTGTGTCCAAAAAAGAACTCGCCGGCCTGATCGGCGCCACGCCGGAAACGCTAAGCCGCAAGCTGCGTCAATTGAGCAATGACGGTGTGCTTACCGTCTCGGGACGGCAGTTGCTCCTCCGCGATGAGGCGGCGCTACGCCACCTGGCCGGGGAAGCCTGAACGCAGTTGTAACTAGGACGGTTCGCGAGCAGATGATATCCTCTGTCCGGGCCTTTGCACGATTATCCCGATGGATCAGCTCGCTGCGAACTGAACCGGATAGGGTAAAGACGACACCCCACACTCCATGTTCCCTTAACAAAAGGGATAATGATGCAAAGGGGCCATAAAGGTACACCCGGCCCCGGCCCACGGCCCCTGCGCGAAGAGTGCACGTCCATAGCAAACGCCCCCGCATATGCGGGGGCGTTTTTTGTGAATCGACAGCTTTATACCGCTTCTGGCTCGAAGTCGCCTTTGGTGAATTGGCTGTTGTACAAATCGGCATAGAAGCCGCCAAGTGCCAGCAGTTCTTCGTGCGAGCCCTTCTCGATCACGGTGCCATGGTTCATCACGAGAATGAGATCGGCGTCCCGAATCGTCGACAACCGGTGGGCGATGACAAAGCTCGTTCTGCCTTTCATCAGCTCGTTCATCGCTTTCTGGATATGCACCTCGGTCCGGGTATCGACACTGCTTGTTGCTTCGTCGAGAATTAAGATCGCCGGATCGGCAAGGATGGCGCGAGCAATCGTCAGTAATTGCTTCTGCCCTTGCGAGATGTTCGACGCTTCCTCATTCAGGACCGTGTTATACCCGCCCGGCAACGTACGGATAAAGTGGTCGGCGTACGCCGTTTTGGCGGCACGCACGACTTCCTCCTCCATTGCACCTTCGCGGCCGTAGGCGATGTTATCGCGGATCGTACCGTTAAACAGCCACGTATCCTGCAGGACCATCCCGAACAGGTTGCGCAAGTCGCCGCGTTTCATCTCGGCAATGTTGACCCCATCCACCGTGATCGATCCGCCGTTCACCTCATAGAAGCGCATCAGCAGGTTGATCAGCGTCGTTTTGCCGGCGCCGGTTGGCCCGACGATGGCGATCGTTTGGCCCTGTTTCACGTCGATGTTCATATCTTCGATCAACAGATGTTCCGGATCGTAACCGAACTGGATATGATTGAACGCCACATCGCCGCGAGGCTGTTCCAATACAGTGGGATTCGCTGTTTCCGGTACCTGTTCTTCCTCATCCAGGATTTCAAACACCCGCTCCGCCGAAGCTACGGTCGACTGGATGATGTTGGCGATGTTCGCCGTTTGCGTGATCGGCATCGTAAATTGGCGGGAGTACTGGATAAACGCCTGTACATCACCGATTTCGATCGTTCTCTTGGTCACGAGAATCCCGCCGACCACAGAAACGAGTACATATCCGATGTTCCCGATAAAACTCATAATCGGCATGATGACGCCGGAGATGAACTGAGCCTTCCAGCCCGCCTCATACAGGCGTTCATTAATGTTGTCGAACTGCTCCAATGACTTGGTCTCGCGGCCAAACGCTTTGATAATCTTGTGACCGGTATACATTTCCTCCACATGACCGTTCAGCTGTCCGAGTTCTTTTTGCTGGCGGACGAACTGTTTCTGCGACCGCTTGGCAATTGAGGTGATCGCCACGACGCTCAGCGGTAGTGTCAGGACCGCAATCAAGGTCATCAGCGGACTAATGGACAGCATCATCGCGATAACGCCAATGATCGTCAGGATCGACGTGATCAACTGCGTCAAGCTTTGCTGCAAAGTACCGGCGATGTTGTCGACGTCATTGGTGACCCGGCTTAAGATTTCCCCGTGCGTCCGGGCGTCGAAGTATTTCAGCGGCAGCTTGTTCAGCTTGGCATTGACGTCCTTCCGCAGGTCGTAAACCGTCTTCTGGGCGACGCCGGCCATTAAATACTGTTGGACATAGCCAAATAGCGCGCTCAGTACATATAAACCAATTAGGATCATAATAATTTGCCAGACATACTGGAAGTCGATCTCCGCACCGGGAACGCGTTGATACTTGGCCACGATCCCTTCGAACAGTTTGGTGGTCGCTTTCCCCATCACCTTCGGGCTGAAGATGCTGAAAACGGTACTCAAAATGGCCATGACCAGTACCGCGGCTAATTGAACCTTATGCGGTCTTAAGTATCGGATCAACCGTTTTAAGGTTCCTTTGAAATCCTTCGCTTTCTCCACTGGCATTCCCATACCAGGACCCCCGTGTCCGCCGGGTCCGCCGGGTCCGCCGGGTCCACCGTGCCCGCGGCGAGGGCCGCCGAATCCGCGTTTTTTCTCAGTTTGCTCTTGACTCATGCGATCTCCTCCTCCGAAAGCTGTGAATAGACGATTTCTTTATAGACGTCGCAAGTTTCCATCAATTCTTGATGCGTACCGACTCCGGCGATTTGGCTATCGTTCATCACGATAATTTGATCGGCATCAAGCACGGTACTGACGCGTTGTGCGACGATGATGACGGTAGATTCCTTCGTTTCCTGTTTCAAGGCGGCCCGCAGCTTCGCATCGGTCTTGAAGTCGAGCGCCGAGAAGCTGTCGTCAAAGATATAAATTTCCGCAGGCCGCACCAAAGCGCGGGCAATCGATAGCCGTTGCTTCTGTCCGCCCGACACGTTGGTGCCGCCTTGGGCGATGGGCGACTCGAAGCCTTGTTCCATTTTGCCGATGAAATCTCTCGCCTGAGCAATTTCCGCAGCGCGCCACACTTCCTCGTCGGTCGCATCTTCCTTGCCATAGCGGATGTTCTCGCTGATCGTTCCCGAGAAGAGCACCGCCATTTGCGGGACAAAGCCGATTTTGCTGCGCAGTTCCTCCTGCGTCATATCGCGGACGTCTACACCGTCAACCCTTACGCTGCCAGCCTGCACGTCGTAGAACCGCGGAATCAAGCTGATCATCGTGGATTTCCCGGAACCCGTCCCGCCGATGATGGCCGTCACTTGGCCCGGCTTAGCGGTAAACGTAATGTCCTGAACCGCCGGTTGTTCCGCCCCGGGATAGCTGAAGGAGACGTTTTGGAACTCGACAAGTCCCTTCGCTTCCGTCGGCCGGCTGCTAGCTGCCGAATCCTTGATCACCGGCACCATGTCCAGCACCTCGTTGATCCGGATGGCCGAAGCCGAAGCCCGCGGAATCATCACGAACATCATCGACACCATGACAAGGGAGAACATGATTTGCATGGCGTATTGCAGGAACGCCATCAGATCGCCGACCTGCATATCTCCAGCGTCAATCCGCAGCCCTCCATACCAAATGATCGCCACGGAAGACAAGTTCATGACCAACATCATAATCGGCATCATAAAGGCCATGATTTTGTTGACCTTGATCGATGTATCCGTCAAATCGAGGTTCGCCGCGTCGAAACGCTTGCTTTCGTAGTCGGTCCGGTTAAAAGAACGAATGACGCGAATCCCGGTCAGGCTTTCGCGCATAACGAGATTCAATTTGTCGATTTTCTTCTGGATCGCCTTAAATAAAGGCAACCCTTTGCGGGCGATCAGGAAAATCGCCCCGGCCAGCACCGGCAAGATAACCACCAGCACCAGCGACAGCGTCGCGTCTTTGGAAACGGCCATAATGATCCCGCCCAAACACATCATCGGCGCCATAACCATCATGCGCAGGATCATGATCAATACCTGCTGCACTTGAGTAATGTCGTTGGTCGTGCGTGTAATCAGCGAGGCGGTGCCAATCGTGTCAAACTCCTCCAGCGAGAAGTTCGAGACATGCTTGAATACCTTGCCCCGAAGCAGCTTCCCGAAGCCGGTTGCGGCTCTAGACGAGAAATAGCTGGCTGCGATCGAACAGGCCATCCCTCCGAGCGCAACCACCAGCATGAGCCCGCCGATTCGCCAGATATACGGCGTATCTCCGTTCACTACCCCTTTATCTACGATGTCCGCCATCAGCGTTGGTAAGTACAGCTCTGATAACGTCTGGAAGAAGACGAAGATAAGCACCGCGGCCACAAGCCAGCGGTATGGTTTCAAATTGCGGAATAGTTTAATCAATTCCCATCAACTCCACTTGTTCTATTCATTTCATTCCTCTGACTCTTGTCTGTATGCAGCTTCATATCTACGTAATCGTACACCTGCTCCAACAGCTCAATAAGCTGCCGGCTCTTCTCTTCGCCTAGAAACTCTACCAACCCTTGGATTTGGGCCGAACGTTTCTTGGCCGTCTCCTTGACATGGTCCAGCCCTTGCTCCGTCAGCTTAACTCGAACCGCCCGGCGATCCTCCTTGTCGTTGTAACGCAGGACCAGTCCTCGCTCCTCTAAACTGCGAACGAGCGGCGTGACGGTCGGAGAAGCAACCTCCATCATCGCGCTGAGCTCTGACACGGTTACCCCACGTTCATCCTTCTCCATGCCATGTAAGATGTAAAACATCAATCTGACTTCGCTAGGTTTAAACTCCGACGGCGTCAGTTTGCTGAGATCGAGCCTCCGAAAGCGGTGAAAAGCCTTCAGTAGCCTATGCGCCTGCGGGTTATCACCGGTGAACAAACCAATCCCCCCTTATTTATTTTCATTGTTTAATAATTAGTGCGACTATTAATTTGCATGCCTAATTATAAGAGCCTGCAAATGTGAAGTCAAGCGCCGTCAAAATTCAGACAAATAAGGCAAAAAAAGACCGTACATCGGGGCATTTCGCCCGCCTGTAACGGTCTGGATTTTAGGATTGTGGACGCGGTTGTTCCGGCTTCATCTCGTCCAGGCTTTTGAACTCATACCCTTGCCGGCGGGCTTCGTCAATGATCGCACCCAAGGCTGCCGCATTGTCCTTGGAGACGGAGTGCAGAAGGATCACCGCGCCGGGATGCAACTGCGATACGACCTTCTGGTAGGCATAATCCGCCCCGTGCTGGTCGTTCACATCCCAATCCTTATAAGCGACGGACCAAAAAACGTTCGTATACCCGAGCGTCCTCGTCACGCGCAGCGTCCGTTCGCTGAAAATGCCGCGTGGCGGGCGCAGGTACTCCATCTTGGACTGCCCCGTCACCTGGGCGGTTGCACTTTTTACCTTCTCCAGCTCCTCCCGGATTTGCGCGTCGGAAATCGTCGTCATGTCCGGGTGGCTCCAAGAGTGATTGCCGATCAAATGGCCCTCTGCAGCCATGCGCTTCAGCAGCTCTGGCTGGTCCTTAATGTAGTGGCCGGTCACAAAGAAGATCGCCGGGACCTTCTTCGCCTTCAGCGTGTCGAGGATTGGGGCGGTATAACCGTTCTCATAACCGTTGTCGAACGTTAAGAACAATTCTTTGCGCGAAGGATCTGCGAGGAAAATCGCGCCGTTCTTATCGATAATATCTTTGAACCCTTCCTCGTTAATCGAGGGAAGCTGGCCGCCAACGCTTTTTTTGAATCCGAAATGGTGGGTAACGTCCGCTTGGGCTGATGCAACGGGTAATCCCGTTCCGAACAGCAGGCTGACCAGCAATGAACAGATTAAGGCATACTTCACGGCTGTCTCTCCTTCGTAGCTTTAGGGCTATGCAAATTTCGACATGCCCCTTTACTATCTGCTAAATTCCCGGGAAATATGCAGCCGCGATGCCGCTGTGTTTACTTCGAGAGCTCGCTATGTTTGTAGCCGTAGGCAAAGTAGACAATGAGTCCGATAACCATCCAAATCAGGAAAGCGATCCAAGTCACCGCCGGCAGGCTGATCAGCAGATAACCGCAGGTCAGCACGGCCAGCACCGGAATCCATGGTACCAATGGAACTTTAAACGACCGTTCTAGATCCGGACGAGACTTGCGCAAAATAATGATGCCCAGCGACACCGAAATAAACGCGAACAAGGTCCCGATGCTGACGAGATCAGCCAGCTTGCGCAACGGAATCAAACCCGCAAAAATCGCAACGATAACTCCCGTCGCCCAGGTGCTGTTCGCCGGGACGCCGGTCTTCGGATTCAATCGAGCCAGCGGCTTCGGCAGCAGGCCGTCGCGTCCGATGGCGTAGAGCAGTCGCGTCTGTCCAAACAGGAGCACGAACAAAACGGTTGTGATCCCGACGATCGCCCCCAGGGAAATAAAGCCGGCAACCCAATTCTGGTTGATATATTGCAACGCAAAGGCCACCGGGTTTTTCACATTTAATTCGGCATAAGGAACAATCCCTGTCAGCACACCCGTCACGAGAACGTACAGGAGGGAGCACACGACCAAGGACCACATAATGCCGCGTGGCAGATCTTTTTGCGGATTCTTCACTTCTTCCGCGGCGGTGGCCACCGCATCGAACCCGATGTAGGATAGGAACGCCGTCGCCGCCCCAGTCACAACTCCGCTGAAGCCAAAAGGCATGAAGGGCGTCCAATTGCCCGGTTTGACGTAGAACGCACCCACCACGATAAAGAGGAGGATCACAGCGATTTTCACGATAACCATGATCGAATTCAACCGCGAAGACTCCTTGGAGCCACGGGAGACGATAAATGTCAACACCAGCACGATCAAGATCGCCGGGACGTCAACATAGGTGCCGTTCGCCGGATCAAAGGCGCTGCTGAGCGCCGTCGGCAACGTGATTCCCATGCCGGAGATCAAGCCTTGGAAATATCCCGACCATCCGCTCGCCACCATCGAAGCGGCAAAGCCGTATTCCAGGATCAGGTCCCACCCGAGGATCCAGGCGATCAGCTCGCCAAAGGTGGCGTAACTGTAAGTGTAGGCACTCCCTGACACGGGGACCATGGAGGCAAATTCGGCATAACACAACGCGCAGAACGCGCAGACGATACCGGCCAGAATAAAGGATAAGATTAGGCCTGGACCGGCGTGTTGGGCGGCAGCCACTCCGGTAAGCACGAAGATTCCCGTACCGACGATACAGCCGATCCCCAGCATAGCCAGGTCAAAAACGCCCAACTCTTTTTTCATCCCCCCCGTACTGGAGCCGGCCATCTGTTTCTCTTGCAACATGAAAGAAATCGATTTTTTTCGCAGCAAACTCATTTATGCTTTATCCCCTAATCAACAATTTGTGAATCATTTCGCTATTATAGGCAGGCTCTACAGGTTGCACAAGTAGTCTGGCGTCCCATTGTTTGTCAGAACTCAGACAATTCGGGTATTTTTACCCAATATGAGGCGCCAACACTTCCTGAGCAAACCGAATCCATTCCCGAGTGGCAAAAGACTGATATCGATCGTCACGCCATACGATGCCAAGCTTCCAAGGTATCACCGGCTTCACGAGTGGGATGATCCGTACACCCTCGTCGTCGATCTCGCGGCAGATCGTTTCCGGCAGCAGCGTGATGCCGAGGCCAACGGCCACCATCTCGCTGATCAGGTCCCACTGCGAGCTCTCGTAGATGACATGCGGCTGAAACCCGGCTTTCGCGCATTCCCCGATGATGCGGTCATGCAGCGTAAAGTCCTCGCGGAACAACACGAAGCCGTCCTGGGACAGCTCGGACAATTCCGCCGATTCCTGCTCCGCCAGCGGATGCGAGGGATGTACGACCAGATTCAGCTTCTCCTCGACAAAAGGAAAACAGCTAAGCTCCGCTTCCACCGTCGGCAACACGACAACCCCCACATCCAGCAATCCGCCGGCGACGTCCTGTTCTACTTTTTTGGCCCCGTCCTCAAAAAGCTGGATCGTTATATCGGGATAGCGTTGATGAAACTCCCCAATCACCTTCGGAAAAAAGCTCGCCCCCACCATCGGCGGAAGCCCGATGCGGAGATGTCCTTTCTTCAAATTACGCAAATCGTCGAGCTCGGCCATCAGGTTCTGGAAGGAGGTCACGATTTGCTGGGCCTGCGTAGCGATAATCCGTCCGGCGTCGGTCAGCTCGATTTTTTTGCCGACCCGATCGAACAGCACGACCCCGAGTTCCTCTTCCATGGCTTTGATGGTTTTACTGATGGTCGGTTGGGTAATGTACATCGCTTCGGCTGCCTTGGTAAAGCTTCGTTGCCGTGCGACTTCTATTAAAACTTGCATTTGTCGGATATCCAACAGCCTGCGCTCCTTTAATTCATTTTATCTATAACCAAATGGAATGCTTCTCATTCAGTATATTCATTTTACTCATGAAAACAATCGGTGTAAGATTTCATTACCAACCAAAAACAGAAGGGAGCTGCTCATATGAACAAGATGAAAGAGATCGGCATGGGGATCCTTCAGATCGCCATCCTGTTCTTCGTCTCATTGGCCCTGAACAAGGTCGCGGAGCTGCTCCATTTACCGATTCCAGGATCAATTCTGGGTATTGCCGTCTTGTTTACCCTATTGAAAACAGGCGTCGTTAAACTGCATTGGATAGAACGAGGCGCGAACTGGCTGCTAGCCGAGCTGCTCCTGTTCTTTGTTCCTTCCGCTGTCGGCGTCATGCAATATATTCCCTTGCTCGAAAGCGAAGGCGTTCGGATCCTGATCGTCGTGATCCTCAGTACCGTTATCGTTATGGCTTGTTCCGGGCTGATCGCCTCGCGTATCGAAAAACGAAAGGAGGGCCGAATCTCATGATTGTAGGCATATTTTGTTTAGCTTCTACCCTGATCATCTACGGTTTATCGAAACGGTTGTATCGGATTCGGCCGAAGGTCTATTTGTCCCCTCTGCTGATCACCCCGTTGGTTCTCGTCATCGGCTTGCTGTGGGCACAAATTCCCTATGAAACCTATCATTCCGGCGGTAAGTGGCTGAGCAGCATGCTGCAGCCGGCCACGATCGCGTTTGCGATTCCCTTGTACAAATACTACAATGTGCTGAAAAAACATGCTGTGGAAATTCTCATTAGCGTGCTAAGCGGCTCCGTGGTCGCCATGTTCTCCTCGGCGTTCTTGGCCGAATGGCTGCATCTGGACGACCAGCTGATTACCAGCTTGATTCCCCGTTCCGTCACGACGCCGATTGCCATGAACGTATCGCAGGTGATCGGCGGCGTACCGAATATAACCGCCGTATTCGTTATTCTGACCGGCTTGCTAGGCGCCATGCTGGGGCCATTGGTCATGAAGTTGTTCCGCATCGAAGGCGAAGTTGCCCGTGGCGTACTGTTCGGCACCAGTGCTCACGGCACGGGGACATCCAAAGCGTTCGAGCTAAGCTCCTTGACTGGAACCATTTCCAGCATCTCCATGATCTTAGCCGCCCTGTTTACGTTAGGGGTTGCTCCAATGCTTATCGCCGTTCTGCACTTTTAAGCTTTATTCCTATGTGGTTCCTCCTAATTTTTCATATCTTGTTTCTTTGGCTCCGCCTTGGCGGGGCCGTTTTTTTTGTCGACTTCTGGGCGGAAATGTCATTGCCGCCCCTCATGATCTATTATATGATTAATTAGTTATGATTCTCGCATTGAGAGAGGTGCCGGTAGTCTTGCTTTTTAATTCCTACGAATTCATTTTTGCGTTTTGGCCGATCTCGTTTATCGTTTACTTTCTGTTGAACCGGCTATGCCCGCCCGTATTCGGCAAGCTCTGGCTCGCCGCGGCTTCCCTGTTCTTCTACAGCTATTGGAGCATCAAGTCGCTGCCGCTCATTCTGGCGTCGATCGCCTTCAACTACGTGATGGGGCGCTCGATTAACCATTCCGCCGACAAGCCGATCCGGCTGCGGAAACTGCTGCTTACGCTGGGCATCACCGGCAACGTGCTGTTGCTCGGCTATTACAAGTATGCCGATTTTTTCATTACAAATATCAATTCGCTGTTTGCCTCGCATATCAAGCTGCTGGAGCTGGCATTGCCGCTTGGGATCAGCTTCTTCACCTTTACGCAAATCGCTTACCTTGTCGATGCCTACCGAGGGAAGGCGAAAGAATACAGTATTGTCAGCTACGTGCTGTTCGTTACGTTTTATCCGCACCTGATCGCCGGCCCTATCTTGCACCACAAGGAAATGATGCCCCAATTCGATCGGCCTCGGAGCAAACGGATCATTCCGGGCAATGTGGCTCGCGGGTTCTTTATTTTCTGTGTCGGGCTATTCAAGAAGGTCGTCATCGCCGATACGTTGGCACCTATTGCCACCCAGGGCTTTGATGTTTCGAACCATTTGGGATTTGTTGAAGCCTGGATCACTTCGTTGTCCTATACCTTCCAGCTGTATTTTGATTTCAGCGGCTATTCGGATATGGCCATCGGGATCGCGTTGCTGTTCAACATTAAGCTGCCAATCAACTTCAATTCGCCTTATAAAGCCTTGAGCATTAAGGATTTCTGGAGCCGTTGGCATATGACCTTAAGCCGTTTCCTGAAGGATTACATCTATATCCCGCTTGGCGGAAACCGCAAAGGGACGTTCCGCACTTATTTTAACCTGGTGGCGACCTTCCTGATCGGCGGTTTCTGGCACGGCGCAGGTTGGACATTTATCGTCTGGGGCTTGATGCACGGCATCGCTCAGGTCATTCAGCGGTTATGGCAAAAGACAGGCGTCGTCCTGCCGCGCTGGTGCGCCTGGCTGATCACCTTCTTGTTCATCAACTTCACCTGGGTATTCTTCCGAGCTACCTCTTGGGATGATGCGCTTAAGGTATTGCGCGGCATGTTTCGTGTCGGAGACATTAACGTGTCCCTCACTTTGGCCAGCCAAGCGCTGTTGGTCCTCGCGGCTTTTGCCCTGGCGTTGTTCGCGCGGAATTCGATGGAGCTCAAGCTGAAGTTCAAGCCGAACTTGCGTTATGCCGCCTTTATCGCCGGACTGTTTGTGTTTTCAATTCTGTATTTCAACCAGGTCAGCGAATTCTTGTATTTTACGTTCTAATTTTTGACGTTGGTTAAAGGAGAATCTCCCTTGAAAAATATTCGTTTCGTCGTCTGGTTCATGGCTTTTGTCCTGTTGTTCGCAGTGCTGGTCGGCTCATTCGTGTATGCCGTGGATCCGTTGCAGCTCTACCGAAAGGCTTCCTATTCACCGCTGTTCACCAAGCAGCAACGATACCAAAACCCGGGTCTGGCCAAAAATTACGCCTATGACACCATCATCCTCGGTAGCTCCATGACCGAGAACTTTGTCCCTTCGGAAGTCGGCGCACGGCTTGGCGGCCAGGTCATGAAGTTGTCGATGGAGGGCTCTACCGCCAAGGAGCAGCGGATGATCGCCGATGTCGCGGTCGGAACCGGCCAGGTGAAGAAGGTGTTGTGGGGGATCGACTATTTCTCGTTCCGGGACAATGCGGTGCGGGACGAGGCCAATTTCCCGTTTTATTTATACGACGATAAGATCTGGAACGATTATAAATATCTGCTCAACGTGTCCGATGTTAAGCACGCCCTCGGCGCATTGTTTCTGCCAAAAAGTCAAATGCCCCAATTGCGCAATCTCGACCTGCTGAACAATTGGGACGTCTCTGCCAGCTACGGTCCAACCCAGGTGTTTGCCAAATGGCAGGAAGCTAAGCTGTCAGAGCAATTGACGGCAGATTACGAGCCCGCTTTGGAGGTCGTAAAGCAAAATTTCGAGGACAATACGATGAGCTTCATTGAGGCGCATCCGGATATCGAGTTCATCATCTACTATCCGCCTTACTCCGTATTACGCCAGCAAATGTGGTACAGTCTGAACCCGGATCGTTTCGAAAACCAGCTCGAAATGAAGAAATACATGTATGAGCGATTTAGCGCCTTTGCCAATGTCCGTGTGTATGATTTCCAAAGTGACAGTACCCTAACTTATGATCTGGACGAATACAAAGACTTGTCGCATCACTCCGCCGCTATCAATCGCCGGATCATCGAGGAAATCGCTGCCGGCACCCATCAGGTCACCGCAGCAAACGTGGAGTTGAACAACAAGTTGCTGCAGGAGCAGGTGCAAAGCCTCGTAATCAACGAGGATGGCCCGGTGTATTCTGTAGTCGTCAATGTGAACGGCCAGGAGATCACCTTCGATGAGCTGCCGCCAGCCGATGACGATCAGGTTCGCGTTCCGCTCAAGGACTTCGCTTTGGCCGCCGGCATCGAATTCAACTACAACGCCGCCGACAAGACGGCCAGTTTGACCCGAGGCGAACGTGAGGTCAAGGTTGCTGTCGGTGCCGATACGGCCACCGTGAACGGCACGGAGACGCCTATAGAGGCGCCTACGAAGATTTACAACGGCCGCCTGACCGGTCCGCTGCTCCAAATCATTCACCTGCTGCAAGGGGATGTAGAGGTGGACCAATCGGAACAGGAGTCCTACATCGTAACGTATAACATCACGTTGGAATAAAATAAATAAAACCCCTCGCCAGTTAGCGAGGGGTTTTATTTTGTGCGTAAAGTTGGACACAGGGGCCTGCTTCCTACGCCGGCTGTAACGCTTATGAGCATCGTTATTTGCCGCAAAACCCCATCTAAAAAGATGTAACGCTTGTCACAACGCTTATTCAACCATTTTTATGCTAAAACGGCTGGTTTCGCACCCATTAAGACTCCCGATCAGCGTTAGAAATAGATCTACCCTGATTTCGCCCAAATAAGGCTTCTGGCAGGTGTTAGCGCTCACCCAACTTGCGAAGTAAGTGCATAACGACTCGATACCTCACCCTTGCTCGAGACGCTTCAGTTCCCGGCAATGGGGGCAATTCTCCTTGACGCACACCTTTTCCTTCAAAGCCTGCAAATCTCGAACGACGAACCCTTTGCGGCTGACCTGAACGATGCCTTCCCTGCGCAGGCTAGTCAACAGACGGCTCACCGTCTCCCGGGCAAATCCAATCGTACTGGCCAACTCCTGGTGCGTTACAGGGATCGGTACGACGACTTCTCCTCCCCGCTCTATGCCAAAATGCTCCGCGAGGTAAATCAGAAACGAGATCCCCCGATCTTCTACGCTCCGCTGATTAAAATTCAGCAGTTTGCCTTGCAGCTCGCGGATTTTACCGCTCATCAGCCCCATCATTTTAAATGCCAGCTCAGGCGAGCCCGCCAGAAGCTGCTCGAAGGAGCGGAGCGGGATCGCGAGCAGGCTGGTCTCAACGACGGTCGAGGCCGTCACCGGCGAGGCTTCCGCATCGAATCGGCCGGTGAGCGGGAACATGTCGCCGTGCTTCAGAAACGAGAAGATTTGCTCATTGCCCTTCTCGTCCGTCCGGCTCGTCTTAATGAGCCCGTTCACCACAAAATAAACCGCCTCTACCTCGTCTCCTTCCCGGAATACGGCCACACGCCGTCCTAGCAGCCTAGGAACAGTAAGCGCTCCGATCCGAGCCACCTCGTCCAGGGACAGCCCCTGAAATAAGGGGAAGGAGCGCAACATATGGGTTGAATGCTCCATACTCCCCGCCCCCTACTCAAATACTTCTTCTTCAGCGACGTTCGGTTTGCGCAGGTGGAACATGGAACGTACAACCACATAAACCAGCGGCAGAATTCCCACTACAATAAAGATCGTATCCGGAATCATCCGCAGCCACAGCAGCAGGCTTACCGTATCCTGCTGATAGAACGAGAAGTCTCGCGCCGACCAGAAGCCAAAATCAAACGAATGCTTCAGCTGGATGAAACCCACTGGCAACAGGGTAATCACGATCATCCCCGTTAGACCGATATTCAGCCCCCAGCAGGAGATACGCAGCAACTTGTCGTTCCACTGCTCAGGTTTCACGATATTCCGCATTGTATACAGCAGTACAGCGATCGCAAACATCCCGTATACGCCCATCATCGAACCGTGGGCATGAGCCGTCGTCAACGTAGAGCCGTGCATGAAGTAGTTCACCGCCGGCAGGTTGATTAAGTAACCGAGTACCCCTGCGCCAACCAAGTTCCAAATGGCCGTCGATACCAGGAACCGGAAAGCAGAAGTGTACGGGAACGTCTGCCCCCCGTCTTTCATCATTTTGTATTGGTCGTAAGCCTCCAGAATTAACAGCGTCAGCGGAATCACTTCCAGCGCCGAGAATACGGCACCCAAGGCAATCCAGATTTCGGCCGAGCCATTGTAGTAATAGTGATGGCCGATCCCAATCACGCCGCTACCCAGCAGCAAAATTAACTGGAACAACAAGGAGCGCACCGTAGATTCCTTAGTAACCAGCTTCATTCGCACCATGAGGAAGCCGATGACAACGACGGCGAACACTTCGAAAATCCCTTCCACCCACAAATGGATGATCCACCAGCGCCAATAGTCCGCATAGGTGAAGGATGTCGACGGATTAAAGAAGAACGCAAAGATATAGAAGAATGGAACGGCGATCGCCGAATAGAACAGCAAGTGCGTTAAGCCACCCTTATCGGTTTCCTTCCGCAAAGCGCTTCGAATGGCGCGATACACAATGAACAGCCAGATCCCCATCCCGATAACAAGCAGGACCTGCCAGAAACGGCCCAACTCCAGGTACTCCCAGCCTTGATGACCCAGCCAGAACCACAGGTTGCCGAGATAGCCTTTCGCTCCGAGCCATTCGCCGATTGTACTCCCCGCTGTGAGCACTACCAGCGCCCAGAACAGGATATCCACCAGTAACCCCTGATGTTTCGGTTCCTTGCCGCCAACGAGCGGGGCTACATAAATCCCCATCCCCAGCCAAGCCGTCGCTACCCAAAGGATGACCAACTGCAAATGATAGGATTTAGCGATATTGAACGGGAATAGTTTGACGATCCAGTCCAACCCGAAGAAGCTGTTGGGTTCAACGTAATAATGCGCCAGCAGCGCGCCGAAACCAACTTGAATCAGAAATAGCAGCACGACAACGAGAAAATATTTTGCCGTCTTCACCTGGCTAGCCGTCACCGGCATGCGGTTCAGGTCCAACACCGGGAATTTGCCCGGTTCATAGGCTTCATGCATGTGCAGCTTATAACGGTTGTAGAAATACAACACCAATCCGAGCACCAAAACGAAAAGCGTCATACTGATGCCGCTCCAAAGAACGGCGGAATAACTCATCGTGTTGCCCGCATCTTCGAAATACGGCCAGTTATTCGTATACGTAATCGTGTCGCCCGGCCGCTCTGTACCGGATAACCAAGCGGTCCAGAAGAAGAAGTCGGCGATTTGCTTGCGCATATCCCCCGGCGCCACATAAGCGCGCCCTTCCTCCGGCATCGTTTCGTTTTCGAACAAATTCGGCTGGATGCCGCGTCCGTCACCTTCCGTGAAGACCTGGTCATAATAGGCGCGGACTCGCTCCAACCCTTCGGCCTGGCCATCGGTCAACACCAAGGTCTTGGCGTTCTTGTCGTAGCGGTTCTGCTTCATCTCCGCCTTAACCTTCTCAAAAATCAACGATTGCTGCTCCGGATCCAGTTCGGCGTAAGTCGTACCGTACTCCGCTTGCGCATGTTGATCGTGCATGGCGTCCGTGACCATTTTCAGCGATTGGGCCGTGTAATCCGGTCCCAAATACGAACCGTGTCCTAGCACGGTGGCGTAATCCATCAGGCCATACTTCTGAAATACCGCTTGCCCGCCGGTTATCTGCTCCTGGGTCGTCAATACCTCGCCTGCGGTATTCACGACTTTAAGCGGCGTAGGCGCTTGCGATTTAAAAATCCAATATCCTCCGGCAATGAGCACCGTGAAGCTTAGTAAAAGGACACAGATCAGAATCCCTTTCAAAAATGAGTTTTGGGCTTGATTTCTCTTCATCCCCTCGTCTCTCCTTTCCTTCTAGACAGACTCAGGATAAGATTTTGGCACGAGGGGAATTGTGATTCGGATTACAATTGCGTAATTCTTTATCTTTCCACAACGAAAAAAATCACATTTAGTTCAAATTTTCTTTTTACTCGTGAATAGATACGGGATTCCCCGTCCGAGCCGACTCCAAGGCGGCGCAGGTGATCCGCTGAGTTTTCACGGCATCGGCATAATCAGACAAGATCCGCGAGGTGTCGCCGGTACGCAGGCCATGGATAAACGCCTCGGTCTCAGCTACATAGGGATTATCCTGTCCGGTGTAGGCCGTCTTGGTTCCCGGGAGATGGATCTCCAACCGCTCCGGGCTCCAGGCCAGAATGCCAGAATCCGTATATAGATGCAGCCCTACTTCGGATACGCCCCCCGGTAAGATGCAGGTATTGGAGATCGTGGCCACCGCCCCGCTTTGAAGTTTCATCGTGACGGTACCGACGTCCGGCACGGTCACGTTATCAAAGTGTTCCTGTACAACGCGATTCCCATAGGCGGCATAAACCTCCGTAACCTCTCCAGCTGTATAGCGAAGCAGGTCAACGATATGGGTCGTCTGCTCCACGAACTGCCCTCCTGAGCCCTCTTGGCTTCGCCACCAGGCCACCTGCGGCATATCGCCCATCCATGCTCCCAGCGCCATACCAATCGTCCGGCCCTCCAGCGATTCCTTTAACCTGCGTATCGATTCTTTATAACGAAAATGATAGCCTACCGCGTGGACGAGCGGCTTTTGCTCTAAACGCGCAAGAATTCCCTGAGGTGTGGCCAGGTCCGCAGCAAGCGGCTTTTCCACGAAGAAGGGAATGCCTCGTTCGATCAACTCGGCTTCGATGTCTCCGTGCGCCATAGGCGGGATACAAAGATAGACGGCATCCAGCTTCTGCGAGTCCAGCATATCCGTTAAACTGCCAAATCCGATCGCCCCCGGATAACGGTCGGCGAGGGCCTGCGCTTTGGCTGCCGTCGTTCCGGTAACGGCCGTCACCCGGACGCCGTCCATTCCTGCCAATATGTCACCATGCACCTTGCTAAACCAACCCGTACCTACGATTCCGATCTGCAATGTCATGTGAAACCTCCCTGGAAATAAATTTCGAAGTCGATGAACTACCTCTTTAAGATAATGGTTATCCTAACTAACCACAAGTTTCGAATCCTTCATTCACTTCTAACTGTACTTGTGTTTATAACAGTTGAGAATTATACTGATCACATGAAGAATGAAATATAGAAAGGGTGGAGCCTGAAAATGAGCACGCTCAATCAAGTTGATTTAAATGATTTTTATACCGTACTGCAGGAAAGACATTCCGTTCGCGTTTACGACCCATCCGTGAAAATTTCCAAGGAAGAGCTGAAGGAAATCGTAGAGCTATCCTTGTCCGCTCCGTCCTCATCCAATCTGCAACCTTGGCGTTTTCTGATTATCGATGAGCCTGAGCTGAAGCAAAAGCTGCTCCCGATCGCCAACAATCAGCAGCAGGTCGTTGATTCCGCGGCCGTGATTGCCGTACTGGGCGATCTCCAATCCTACGAGCGCGCCGAGGAAATCTACGCCGAGGCTGTTAAGCTTGGCGCCATGACGGAAGAGATCAAAACCAATTTTGTCGAGCGTCTGCACAAAGGTTATGGCGGCATGGGCCCGGAACGATTGCACCAAATCAACTTACTGGACGCCGGATTGGTGTCGATGCAGTTGATGCTGATCGCCAAAGCCAAAGGCTACGATACGGTTCCAATGGGCGGATATAACGCCGAAAAATTCGTTGAAGCTTTCGAGGTCCCGGAAACCTTGAAACCGATCCTGCTGATCGCGATCGGCAAAGCGGCAAAAGCGGCTCATCCAACGCCACGCCTTTCGGTAGATCAAGTCGTGAATTGGAACTCTTTCCAGAAATAATCAGGATGACCCAAAACGGCCAGTACCGCATCCATCGACCTTGCGGAACCGGCCGTTTTTTCGTCTGAACCCCCGCTTCCCCGGGCATAATACTCCTGGATCATCTGGCCGCAAGGCCGTCCATCCGCTCCAGTTCATCTCATGCGATCATCAACTTGATCTCAAATTAGCTTTGTTAATAGCTTACATCAATATTACAATAGAGGTCATAAATATCGTGAAATGGTGAACGTACTCATCCGATAATACACACAAGAAAGGTGGAGTGGACAATGGCTTTAACACAGCAGCGCGAAGCAGGCCTGGAGGCAGCTCGCAATTATGTAAATCAGGTATATGAAACCGTCCAACAACGGAATCCGGGGGAGCTTGAGTTTCACCAAGCCGTCAAAGAAATCCTCGACTCCTTGGTACCCGTATTCGCTAAACATCCGAAATATCAGGAGCAAGGGATTCTCGAGCGGATCGTCGAACCGGAGAGAATGGTCAGCTTCCGCGTACCTTGGGTTGATGATCAAGGCAAAGTACAGGTAAACCGCGGTTTCCGGGTACAGTTCAACAGTGCAATTGGTCCGTACAAAGGAGGCCTCCGCTTCCATCCGTCCGTGAATGCCAGCATTATCAAATTCCTCGGGTTCGAGCAAATTTTCAAGAACTCCCTGACGGGTCAGCCGATTGGCGGCGGTAAAGGTGGATCCGACTTCGATCCGAAAGGCAAATCCGACCTTGAAGTGATGCGTTTTACCCAAAGCTTCATGACGGAGTTGTCCAAATACATCGGCCCAGACACCGACGTACCGGCTGGTGATATCGGCGTTGGTGCCCGCGAGATCGGCTACATGTTCGGCCAATACAAACGGCTGTACGGCAATGAAACCGGCGTATTGACCGGTAAGGGCCTCACCTACGGAGGCAGCTTGACGCGGACCGAAGCTACGGGCTACGGGCTGGTCTATTTCACGAGTGAGATGCTGGCGAGTCGGGGCGATAGCTTCGCAGGGAAAACGGTCGTCGTTTCCGGTTCCGGTAACGTATCGATTTATGCCATCGAGAAAGCGCAGCAGCTTGGCGCCAAAGTCGTCGCCTGCAGCGATTCGAACGGCTATGTGTACGACAAGAACGGCATTGATCTCGAAACGGTGAAACGCTTGAAAGAAGTGGAACGGAAACGGATCAGCGAATACGTAAACGAGCATCCATCTGCGGAGTATGTAGAAGGCTGCCAGAAGATCTGGAGCCTCCCTTGCGACATTGCCCTGCCTTGCGCGACCCAAAACGAAATAAATGAAGCTGCAGCGAAACAGCTTGTCGCAAATGGCGTCAAATATGTGGCTGAAGGGGCGAACATGCCGTCCACGCTGGAGGCCATCGAGGTTTATCTGAACAACGGCGTATACTTTGGACCAGCCAAAGCTGCCAATGCCGGCGGGGTTGCCGTCTCTGCGTTGGAAATGGCGCAGAACAGCGCTAGACTCGCCTGGACCTTCGAAGAAGTGGATGCCAAGCTCAAGGACATTATGCGCAATATCTACCAAAGCAGCGTGAACGCGGCTGAGGAATTCGGCCATGCCGACAACCTGGTTGTAGGTTCCAATATCGCCGGCTTCCTGAAGGTCGCTAATGCGATGCTGGCTCACGGTATCGTATAAACAATCCAATGAAAACAAAAGAGTCGCCTGAAGGATTCGTCCTTCAGGCGACTCTTTTGTTTATCGACTTGAGTTTAGTAAGCCAAAGCGTCCAGTGCTTTGATATGAGACAAATACCGGATGTTGCTCGCTTCCTTCATCATCGTTGCTGGCAACCCGCGCAGCTGGGTATTGCTCGCGCCGATCGTCGCCACGGCGTCTTTGCGTCCCAGAGAGGCCAGCGTACCGGAGTTAACCGGGCTAAACCCGTTCATTTGCTTGCCGTACAGGTACGCGAACAAGTTGTAGCCGATCAGCTCGCCCATTTGCCAAGCGATTTGCGCCGTTGGCGGGTAAGGGCGGCCATCCGCGCCCATGTAAACGGCGCTGTCGCCGGCAACGAACACGTCCGAATGCGAGACGGACTGCAAGAAATCATTGACCGAAGCACGGCCACGGTTCACTTCAAGCCCCGATTCGCCAACGAGCGGATTCCCTTGCACGCCGCCCGTCCAAACGAAGGTGTTTGCCACGATTTTTTGCCCGTCTTTCAAATCGATCGTGTTGCCCTCCACATTGGTTACCGGCAGACCCGTCAAGAACTTCACGCCGCGTTTCTCAAGGCTGGCTGTGGCGCGTTCAATCAATACGTCCGGCAGTACCGGCAAAATCTTCGGTCCCGCCTCCACGAGCATTAGCTTAATGTCGCTTTGATTCACGCCATATTTCTTCGTCAATTCTGGCAGCTTGTCAGCGATTTCCCCAACAAGCTCAACGCCGGTCAATCCGCCACCGCCGATTACGATAGACGCGTCCGCTTCATTACCGGAAGCAGCATATTCACGAATGCGCGATTCAATATGCTCGTGAATCCGTCTGGCGTCGTCCGCCGATTTCAGAACCATGCTGTACTTCTCCAAGCCCGGAATGCCGAAATAAGCGGTAATGCTGCCCAGACCCACGACAAGAGCGTCATAGGACAAGACGGTGCCGTCGGAGAGTTTCACTTCTTTCTTATCGACCGAAAAATTCTCTACCTTGGCGATCCGCAAATCAATGTCTTTCCCCTTGAACAGCTTCTCCAGCGGCAAAGATACTGCGCGTTCGGAAATACTGCCCGCCGCAAGGCGATGCAGTTCGGTGATGATCTGATGCGTCGGAAATTGGTTGACCACCGTGATCCGAGCTTGTGATTTATCCATGAACTTACGGGCCGACAATGCGCTGAGTACGCCGCCGTAGCCGGCGCCCAAAATTACAGTATGTTTTGACATAATCGTATTCCTCCGTTAGTTTTGATGACGGTCCCGTTCACCGGAGACTTGAAGATAAGCGTTCATGAAACGAAGCAGCTTTTGGGTTTGCGGATCCTTCAGCATTTTCATCAACCCAAACACGCCGATCACTTCTTGACTGTCCTCGGCGCGATCCTTCGCTTCGATCACGTTCGCCGCCAGGTGCTTCACTTTACCAACGACTGGCCCGGCAATTTCCGAAATCGCACCGACGGTGTCGCTCTTCAGGACATCATCCGCAGCCACCCCTTTGGCAAAATCATACGATTTCGTCAAAAACCCTACGAGTTCATTCAATTTCGGAAGCTGCTCTACCAGAGCCGTCAACGATTGCTGTACCTCCGGCTTCAAGAGCTGCTCCAGGAGCTCCTGCTGTCCGCTTGCGTTCGGGGCTGCAGATTGCTCCGCTTTCGTTTCAGTAACTGTTTCTGACATACTCGATTCTCCTTTGCGATAATCTGAGGACTCCCTGCCGAACTTCAGTTCATGCATAGTGTTCCTCCTTTGGATGCCTCTAACCCGTTTCGAGTTAGTGAAAATTTGCACATCTCAACCTTGAACAATCCGAATAAATTGTAACATATTTTCAATAAAAAAGGACCGTGTAAGTGATAAAATTCACGGCCCTTATTGATATCAATTTTCGATGAATTCTAAACTCCATAAGTAGAAGGTAATGTCTCTTTCAAAAAATCGCAAAATAGCTTTTCGGTCGGCGCAAGCTCCCGATTCGCCGGAATGATTACCCCGACGTCCCGGGTCACTTGCGGCTCCATCATTGGCAGCGACACCATCGTGGAGGGAATATGCTCCCCTAATGCGATTTCCGGAAGCAATGTCAAACCTAGCCCGGCGGCCACCAGTCCCTTGATCGCGTCCAGATCGTCCCCTTCAAACGAAACCTTCGGTTGAAAACCCATTTTGTCGCAAGCGTCGACCACGATTTCCCGCAGGATAAATCCTTTAGGAAATAAGACGAACACATCCTCCCGCAGGTCATCCAGCCCTACCGAGTCGCGGCCGGCCAATCGATGCCCAGCGGGCAACAGCACCTTGAAATTTTCGCGGAATAACGCCTCGCCTGTCACTTGCTGTTCCCCTTGGGGGACCGGGCCGATCATGGCCAGATTCATCACGCCGCCGCCGACCCAGTCCAGGAGTTCTCGATACGATCCATGCTGCAGTTGAAAATGGACCTCCGGATACCGGCGTCGGAAAGCCGATACAACCGTTGGTACCAGGTTTGCAGCGAGGCTGCTCGGAAAGCCGATTCGCACCGTCCCGCGCTCCGGATCGAGATATTCGTGAATCTCCTGCTGCGCCTGCTCGATTACTTTCATCATCTGTTCCATATGCTGCAGGAACTGCCGGCCAATCGGCGTCAACTTCACCTTGCGGCCTTCATGGACAAACAGATCGACGCCCAGCTCTGCTTCCAGCTTAAAGATCTGCCGGCTGACCGCCGACTGCGACACATGCAGCGCATACGACGCTTCCGTCACATGCTCCAGCTTAGCCGCCTCCATAAAGTATTGGATTTGCCTGAGCTCCATCCCCTCACCCCGTCCGCTGCATTTTGGTTTCTATCCGATAGAGTGCGTGTAAAGCTTACACCTTGTGAAATATATTAAACACCATTATATCGACTCCCCTTCGAAAACGGAAGCACAAAAGGCATATGCGTAAGGAAAATAGGAGGTTTACTGCGTTCTTTTCAGCTATTCAGGCCGTACTAGGTCGATTAGGTTGAAATCAACTGCACATTTGCATCTCAATAGGCTCATATGGAGAATTTCACGGAAATGAAATGCACTTTTGCAGTTCAGCCAACCTTGCTGCATAAAAAAACGGCGACGCCGGTTTCCCTAGCATCGCCGCCTACTCTCAGTATGTGTCTTACTCCTCCGGACAATCCAACCGGTACAGATTGCGGTACCGCGGCTCACGAGCCAGCAGCTCCGCATGGCTGCCGCGCATGACGACCCGTCCATGCTCCATGAACACGATCTCGTCCATCCGTTCAGCGCCGACGAGGTGATGCGTTACCCAGATCAGCGACTTGCCTTGCGTCGTGCGGAAGATCGTCGCCAGCAGCTCGCGTTCGGTGCGCGGATCGAGACCGACCGTCGGCTCATCGAGGATGAGCACCGGCGTATCCTGCAGGAGGATCCGCGCCAGGGCCACGCGCTGCCGTTCGCCGCCGGAGAACCGCCGACCCGTTTCACGCATCGGCGTGTTCATCCCCCGCGGCAGCGATGCAACCAGCGGGCCGAGCTGCGCCGCCTGCGCGGCCCGGCCGATCTCCTCGTCCGTCGCCTCCGGACGGCCGAGCCGAATGTTGTTCGCCACCGTCGTGTCGAACAGGTGGGGGCTTTGGTTCAGGACGGAGATCACCTCCGGCATCCGGTCGCCGAAGGCGGCGGCTGGGATACCGTTGATCTGCACCGTCCCGTGGCTAGGGGCAAGCGCGCCTTGGATCAGCTTCAGCAGCGTCGACTTGCCGGCGCCGCTGCGGCCGATCACCATCACCCGCTTGCCCTGCGGAAGATCCAGCGAGACGCCGTCTACCGAATCGGCGTCTTCCGCCGCGTAGGCGAAGCGGACGTCCCGCAGCCGCACGTCAGCGGTGCGCGAGACGGCATCGCCCGCCGCAGCGGGCACCGCATCGCCAGGCGCGCTGACGCTGGCACCCTCGCCCGAGATCCGGGCGAGCCGGTCCAGCGACACGCGGTACTGCGGCGTGCGCTCCACCGCTTCGGACACGGGCAGAAACGCGTCCGACAGCGGGAACACGATCAACACGAACGCCGCGATCAGCGTGGCGTCGATCCGTCCGGCTGCCGTTTCGCCGCCGGCCCAGTATACCATCGAGATCACGACGAGGCCGACGACGAGATGACCGATGAAGCTGCGCCAGCGGGCCCAAGCCCGCAGTTTACGGTCCTTGCGAGCCACTGCAGCCTCATCTTGCTCATACGACGCGAGGAATTCCGCCGTCCGCCCGCTGATCACCCAATCGCCGATCCCCATCACGGCATCGGTCAACTTCTGGTACAGCCCGTTCCGCTCGCGCTTAACCTCCTCGTTTGTCCGCCGCGTTAACCGCAATGAGAGGTAAGGAAGCACCGCGACAAGCACGAAAATGTACGCTGCCAACAACAGCGCAAACGCGACGTCGAACACGCCCATGGCAATCACTGCTGCGGCATACAAGATCAGCGCCACAACGCTAGGGAACACAGTGCGGATATACACGTTTTGCAGCTGCTCGATATCATCGGCAAGGGCGCCAAGAATATCCCCCGTCCGAAAACGGGAGCGGATGAACAACGCTTGCGGTTCCAGCACGCGATAGAGGCGCACGCGCATTTTCGCCAAGATTCGCAGCACGGTATCATGACCAACCAGCCGTTCGACATAATGGATCACTGCCCGACTGATTCCGAACGTGCGCACGCCGACGATCGGTACATATACAAGCAATATATTATAAGGCTGCATCGCCGACTTGGAGATCAAGAAGCCGGAAGTAAACATCAGCATCCCGGCAGAAAGCAGCGTGAGCACGCCCAGAATCAGATATAAGCTAAACCTACCGCTATACCATCGAAAATAGGGCCGAATCCAGGATTCCTGCTTCATACGATCTCCCCCCGCTGCGCCGATGCCAACCGATAATACGCTCCCCGCTTGGCCATCAGCTCGGTATGCGTCCCCACTTCCGCCACTCGGCCCTGTTCCATCACCACGATGCGGTCCATTTCACGCATCCAGTGCAGCCGATGGGTCGCGAGGAGGACCAACTTTCCCTCAAACAGAGGCAGCATCGTATTCTTAAGTTCATATTCCGTCTCGATATCCAAATGCGCCGTAGGTTCGTCGAGCAGAATGATAGGCCGCCGGCTGAGCAAAGCCCGGGCGAGCGCCACGCGCTGTTCCTGGCCGCCGCTCAACGGCCGGCCGCCGCCGCCAATAAGCTCGTTGAGCCCACCCGGCAAGCCGCGAATGAGCCCGTCCAATCCGGCCGCCGTTGCCGCGCGCTCCACCTCTTCCCGCGTCGCTTCCGGCGCGTTAAAGCGGATATTGTCCGCCAATGATCCGCTGAAAATATACGGGTTCTGAGGGATATAAGTGATCTGCTCCCGCCAGCCCGACGACGTCAAATCGCCCAGCTCCGTTCCGTTCAGCGCGAACCGGCCCGAGGTCGGCCGCAAGAAGCCGCCGAGCACGTCGATCAACGTTGATTTACCGGCACCACTTTCGCCGATAATCCCAATGGTGCCCATGCCGCCCAGCGTCAGGTTCACCTCCGTCAACGACGGATGGGCTTCCTCCTCGTGGATCACCCCAACCCCACGCAAACTCAGCGTGCTCTCCGGTGTCCAGGTCCAGTCCGTTTCCGCCGGAACCGGCGCGGCTTTGGCTGCCTCCTCGTCCGCTGCAGCGATGATCTCATTCATCGCTGCGCCGGCGGCTTTGCCGTCCTGAGTCGCGTGGAAATCGGCGCCGACCATCCGCACCGGCAAGAAATATTCCGGCGCCAGAATCAGCACGGTTAATGCCGGAAGCAGCACCATATCGCCATCAACCAACCGCAGCCCCAAGCTGACTGCCACCGAAGCGACCGATAACATCGTAATGAAATCCAAGGCAAATGAGGACAAGAATGCCACCCGCAGCGTTCGCATCGTTGCCGACCGATAGGAGTCGCTAACCCGCTCGATCGAAGTCACATGCGCTTTGCTGCGCCCCAAGAATTTCAACGTTTCCAGCCCGCGCAGCGAATCAACGAAATGATTCGATAAGGTGCGGTAGGATTTCAACTGACGTTCGGTTTGCTTGCGCGCCGCTAGCCCGATCAGGATCATAAAGGCGATTAGGATCGGCATTGTCAGCGTCAGAATAATCCCGGAAGCCAGATCCAACTTGTAAACATAGGCCAAAATCAGAACCGGCGTTAAACCCGTTGCCAGCATGCGCGGAATAAACAACTCCAGATAATTACGATATTTCGTCACGCCTTCCAAGACGAGAGTTACCAAATTTCCGGTTCCTTCCGTTCCGGCAAACCGCGGCCCCAACTGGAACAACTTCTCCAGTACCCGCTCCCGCAGGGTACGACCCGTTTCCTCGGCAAAAGCGTACGCCGTTCTCTGCTGCAGCATGCCACAGACCTGCCGCACGATAAAAGCAAGCAGGAACAAACCGGCCCCGCCGGCTTGTTCCTGCAGCTTGGCCCCGGCAAACAGAGCGGAGACGATCTCCGCCAACCATTTGGCCTGCCAGATGATTGCAAAGCTTTGAACCAGGGTCAGCAAGGCCATGAACCCCATGACCTGCTTGATCCCCGTGATTTTCATTAATCCGCGTCCCATTAATATTCCAAATGCTCCTTCTCGTGTACGCGTTTATGGAAGACGAAATAACTCCAAATTTGATAACCCAGCACGAACGGCAGCAGGCTTAACGCCACGATGGTCATGACCTTCAGGGAGTAGTGCCCGGAGGCCGCGTTATCGATCGTTAAGGAGAAGGCATCGCTGATCGAGCTGACCATGACCCGTGGGAACAAGCCGACAAATACCGCAGCGATCGACAACACGATCATCGCGCCCGTCATCCCAAACGCCCAGCCGTCTCTTTGTTTACGGATGAACCAGCCAGCCAGCACGAAGGCGGCGACGCCCAGGACCGCTACTAAGCTGATCAACACACCGCGCACTTCAAACACGTCGGTTTCGAAGTACGTCATCACGCCGAAGATCACAAACAGGGCGGCGAGCGGAATGAGCAGCTTATGAGCTAGCTTGCGGGCCCGTTCCTGCAAGCTCCCGGTTGTCCGCAAGGAAGCGAATAGCAGCCCATGCACGAGGCAAAGCATCACGACCGTAATGCCGCCAACCAAGGTATACAGGTTAACGATATCGAACAATCCGGCTTTCATTTCCATGTCTTCGCCGATCGGCAACCCTTTCAGCAAGCCGGAGAATACGACGCCCAGCAGGAACGGAGGCAGCAGGCTTCCGATGAAAACCGCCCAATCCCAAGTCCCCTTCCATTTCCCGCTATCCACTTTACCGCGGAACTCAAAGGCAACGCCCCGTGCAATCAAAGCAAGCAGCAATACGACCAGCGGAGTATAATATCCGCTAAACAACGTGGCGTACCAGTTCGGGAAAGCGGCAAACATTGCGCCGCCGGCCGTCAACAGCCAAACCTCGTTCGCATCCCAGAACGGTCCGATCGAATTGATCAGGACACGTCGTTCCATATCATTTTTAGCCAAAAACTTGGTACTCATTCCCACCCCGAAATCAAAACCTTCCAGGAAGAAGAAACCGATAAACAACACCGCGACAAGGACAAACCAGAGCTCATTAAGAGACAGCATGATATCCCTCCTTACCGAATGGATCCGCCGAATGATCCGCGCCGTCTCCCGTTTCGTCATTCGGTCCCTTCTTGATGACTTTCACGAACAGGTAAACCAACACGGCACCGAGCACCGAATAGATCGCTGTAAAGGCAATCAGCGAGAACAGGATCTGTCCGCCCGTTACGCTTGGCGAAACGCTGTCTTTCGTCTGCATTAGCCCAAATACCGTCCACGGCTGACGTCCGAATTCCGTCATGATCCAGCCGGAAGTGTTCGCGATAAACGGCAATGAAATCGACCACAACATAAAGCGGTAAAACCAGGTGTTCGGATTATCGAGCTTTTTGCGCCAAGCCAGATACGCGCCGTACAACCCAAGCACGATCATCAAGCAGCCGGCGGCGATCATGATCCGGAAGCTCCAGAAGGTCGTCCGAACAGGGGGAATGTAGTCCCCAGGACCGTAAGCTTGCTCGTATTCGGCTTGCAGCTCGTGCATGCCTTTGACCTCGCCGGAGAACTTGCTGTAGGACAGGAAGCTCAGCAGGTAAGGAATTTTGATTTCAAAATTGTTCTTGCCATCGTTCGAATCGATATGGGCATACAACGTCCAAGGCGCAGGGTCGCCCGACTTGCCCCAAAGGCCTTCAGAGGCGGCCATTTTCATCGGCTGCGTCTTGACCAAATATTGCGCTTGTTGGTGACCGAACAACGCCGTCCCAAACGAAGCGATCAATGCGACGATGATGCCGATCGTAAACGATTTTTTGAAGAAGGCGGTATCCTGACGTCTTAACATTTTATACGCACTGACCCCGGCGATCAGGAAAGCCCCAGTGGCAAAAGCGCCCAGAACCGTGTGCGGGAACTCCACCAGCAATTGTCCATTGGTGACCAATGCGAAGAAATCGTTCATCTCCGCACGTCCATTATTCACCTCAAAACCGACCGGATGCTGCATAAACGAGTTGGCGGCCAGAATCCAAAGCGCCGAAACCGTCGTTCCCAAAGCGACCAGCCAGATGCACAGCAGATGGACTTTCTTGGATAGACGGTCCCAACCGAAAATCCAAAGTCCGATAAACGTCGATTCCATAAAGAAAGCAAACAGCGCTTCGATCGCCAGCGGCGCACCGAAAACGTCCCCGACGAACCGGGAATAATCCGACCAGTTCATGCCGAACTGGAATTCCTGAAGAATCCCCGTCACGACCCCTACCGCAAAATTGATAAGGAACAGTTTCCCCCAGAACTTCGCCATCCGTTTGTATTCTTCTTTCCCCTTGGTAACGTACATGGTTTCCATGATCGCGATGAGCAGCACCAGACCGATGGATACCGGGACGAAGAAGAAATGAAAAATCGTTGTCACTGCAAACTGAAGGCGAGCAAGCACAATCGGATCCAGCATTTCTTTTCCCTACTTTCTAATGATTATTATCTAATGTGAATTCTATCACCGGATGATGAAAACGAACGGACAAAAAATAATAATTTTGTGACAGAAATCACATGAGAAATGTCACAATTGCTAATTTTGCGAAAAAAACCGCATCAGATCAACGTTTTTTGGTAGTCGCTGAATTTTGACATTCCTGTGAAATGGCTTTCTTTTGCCCATCGAGCAGGTGTCTCACCGCTAAAATCGGGTGATGCCATAACATCCGCGGTCCGGCAAAAGCCATCACCCTGCGGATTTGCTCCCGCTGGATGGCCGCATAGCAGTGCACGGGGCATGCCAAGCAGGTTGTCTTGCCTTCCCCGAACCGGCAGCGGTCCAGCCGCTGCTCGGCATATCGGTGAAGCTCGGCGCATTCAGCGCATAAAGAGGTTGCTTCAACACGGGCCGCACGCGGTTGCCGCAGGTCGGCCTGCCCGTTGGCACCGTGCATTTTACGGCAATACAACGCGATCATCAGGGCCACGGTTGTCTTTTCGCGACGAATCCGCGGCCCGCTGGCGTTAGTTGCCATTTGGCGCTCCCTCCTTTTCCGTAACACGCATCCGGAAGGCCATCCTCCAACCCAACCATGCCCCTGCGATCATCAGGACGCCATAGGCAACAACCCCAAATGGAATGATCGTCGCCAGCCAGTGCAGCAAGCCGAACCCGCCCAGCAGCAGCATGAGCCCCATGATGACGAAAGTTTGATTTTGTTGCCCCGCCGCTTCGAACGGCTCCGAGAAAGGGAGACCCTTGCGTAGGAATAGAAAACAAAGGATGGCGAAACATTGCATCGCCAGTCCCGCTACGATCAGGTCCGGCAGAATGGAAACTCCGAACAACACTGCGAATATCGCAGCCTCCACCAAGTACAAGGGCAACATCAACCGGACCAGGCAGGCCTTCAAAGCCCCCTTGTAGATCGGCGCTTCACCGGAAATCGGGGCCGTCTGGTAGATCCAGGCCGCCTTATATCGGCTTGAGTAGCGCAGCATCATGATGATCGTGGGCAGCATGATACCGCTAAAATAAATGAACAAATACATCCGGGTGCCCGATATCCCCTCCAACCCTTGATCGAGCCCATTCGAGAATAAGAAGATAAAGGGAAACACGATCGCAAAGCCCAAGGAAGGGTATACCTTCAACTTAAATTCCCGCTCTGTGCCCATCAATGACCAGGCAAATCGGAAAAATGCGCTTTCCTGCGGCGTAGAGCAAAGAAGATCCGCTATTCGGCGCAGCGCCTTCCCCGAACCCTTCGTGCCCTTGGCACTAGGCTCCGCCAGCTTCTGCAGGTTTCGCTCCAGCGCCGGCATCAGCTTCAGGTACAGCAGAAAGGCCGCCAACGGAACAAGGATGGACAATCCCGCCAGCCCGGCATAGCTTAAACCTCCCCCCGGATGCAACACCGTTTGAAAGGAGGCACCGACCCATACCGGAGGCAGCAGGTACTGCCACCACGCCGGCTTAAAGACAACATCCATAGCCGTAAAATCAAATAGTCGGACCAACACCTGATACCCCACCGCAATGGTGATCGTCATGCCGATCTGCACGTAATTGATCATATCCTTCAGCTTCTCGCCGTCAAAAAAGCGCAAAACAACCAAATATAGCAGCGCGGTCAGCACCACGATCAGCAAGTCCATCAGGATCAGTTCCAGCAGCATCAAGGCAAAGAAGCCGATCCCCTGCCGAAACAGTCCGACCGCCAGCGGAATAATTGCGATCGCTCCGGTCAGAAAAAACAAATAAATAAAAATATGTACTGTCTTCGCCATCGTAATCGTGCGGCGGTTTACCGGCTTGGTCGCCAGGATACTCCGATCCCGGATGTCCAGCAGCACCGAGGAGAAATCGGAAATCATCGCGGTCATGACCATAAACATCATAATGCCGAACAGGATGCTCATCTGAAACAGCAAATTGTCCCCCATCAATACAAACATCGAGCTGAGTCCGCCAAAAATAACGTATAACCAAAGCGAACGCAAGAACTGATTCCCGTCCTCGGCTTCGGCTTGCTGCTTCTTCCTCGATTTATTCACCATCGTTGGCACTCTTCTAGCGTCCATCGTCAGCTTGACCTGAAGAATTCGTCGCATCACGGGGTAGTCCACGCCCATTTTCACGAATAATCCGCGGAATCGGTCCAACACTCGCAAGCTCTTCATCTCTTCCATAAGCTACACCTCTTGCACGATAGACACGAGACGTCCGGCGATATCCTGATGCTCGTTGAACCCGGTCAATTGGTTGAAAATCTGTTCCAACGACCCTTCGTGGTTTTGTTCCTTCAACTCGTCAAAGCTGCCGTCGGCCACAATGCGGCCTCCATCTAACAGGACGATTCGGCTGCTAATCTTCTCGACCACGTCCATAATATGAGACGAATAAAAAATGGCTTTGCCTTGAGCAGCCAGTAGAGCAAGCATTTCCTTAACAACCATGACACTGTTGGCGTCAAGGCCGCTCAGCGGCTCGTCCAGAAACAGCACGTCCGGATTGTGCAGCAGACTGGAAATGAGCAGCACCTTTTGCTTCATCCCTTTGGAGAACGTCGTAATCCGGGAGTTAAACACGTCCCCCAAACTAAACTCCGTCATCATTCGCCTAGCTTTCATCTCTGCGTCATCGGCGGATAACCCGTACAGCTCGCCAATGAAGGTCAAATATTCTCTTGCCGTCAGCGTATCGTAAAGCTCGGCGATTTCTGGCACGTATCCGATTCGCTTCTTGTAATCGATGCCGCCGTCTCCGGGATGCTGCCCAAAGATTTGCACCTCCCCCTGATAACCTTCAACCAGGCCAAGCATAATCTTGACCGTCGTGCTCTTACCCGCTCCGTTTGGCCCGATGTAACCGATAATCTGCCCCGGATACACCTCCAAATCAACGCCGTTCAGAACTTGGCGTCCTCCGTAGCTCATACGTAAATCCGTCAGTCTAATCACCGGATCCTTTGTTGTAGTCATCGATTCATCCCCTTTCCACTGCCCCCAGTTTACCATAGATTTCCTAATGAAAGCGGAAGATTCCTCACACAAAAAGGCATTCCCCGAACCTTATGGGTGCGGAAAATGCCTTCTTTATTTAAAAGGGATTCGTTATCCCTGGGAATTGGAGGGAATAAAGCTACTGATATCCACGCCGAGCCCTTGCGCAAGACGCATGCCGTATTCCCTGTCCCCGCGGAAGAAGTTGCACACGGCACGCAATTGGACTTGCTCCGGCGTCTGCTTCAGATCGTTCACCAGGTTGGCGATAAGGTGATCCTTCTCTTCGGCCGTGAAACTCCGGTACAGCTCGCCTGCTTGGGTGAAATCGTCGGTTTTCGCAATTTTCTCGCGACCGATATGTCCGCTGACCGGTACCACGCTATCTCGGTAGGCCGGATCTTCCTTGGGACTGCTGTCGAAGCTGTTGGGTTCATAGTTGATCGGCGACGGATCTTGCTTGATATTCATGAGGCCGTCCCGCTGATGGTTACGTACGGAAGCATACGGGCAGTTAACCGGAATTTGCAGGTAGTTCGCACCGAGCCGATAACGCTGGGTGTCCGGATAAGAGAATAACCGGCCCTGCAGCAACTTATCCTCGGATGGTTCGATCCCGGGAACGAGCACGCTTGGCGAGAAAGCCGACTGCTCCACCTCCGCGAAGAAGTTATCGGGGTTACGGTTCAGCGTCATCGTACCGATCTTCACCAGCGGATAATGATCCTCCGGCCATACCTTCGTTGGATCAAGCGGGTCGAAGCTCCAGAGGTCCAAATCCTCCACCGGCATCAATTGCACGTTCAACTCCCATTGCGGGAATTCTCCGTTCGCGATATGCTCGTGCAGGTCACGTGTCGCATGATTAAAATCACGGCCTTGCACTTCTTGAACTTCGGCTGCCGAGAGAGTTTTCACACCCTGCTTCGATTTCCAGGTGTATTTTACATACGTAATCTTGCCTTCGGCATTGATCCATTTAAATGCGTGGACGCCAAAGCCATCCATTTGGCGGTAATTCGCCGGCGTCCCATGGTCCGAAAATACCCAAGTCATCATATGAGTGGATTCGGTCGACAGGGTCATAAAATCCCAATACCGCGCCGGGTCCTGGATGTTCGTATCCGGTGCAGGCTTCAGCGAGTGAACCATATCCGGGAATTTGATCGCATCACGGATAAAGAAGACCGGAATATGGTTGCCCACCAAATCGTAATTGCCCTCCTCCGTATAAAATTTCACCGCAAACCCTCGCGGATCTCGGGCCGTCTCTGGGGAACCTTGACCGTGAATGACCGTAGAGAAGCGGACAAACACCGGAGTTTCACGACCGGCCTCCTGCAGAAAATGGGCTTTCGTGTACGCTGCCATGCTGCGATCCGCCACGAATACGCCATGGGCACCCGCCCCACGTGCATGTACGACGCGTTCTGGAATCCGTTCGCGGTCAAAGTGACCCAGCTTCTCGAGCAGATGGTAATCCTCCAGCAACGTGGGGCCGCGTCCACCTGCCGTACGTGAATTTTGATTATCGCCTACCGGGGCTCCTTGATTCGTTGTCAACCGGTTATCCATTCAATCTATCATCCCTTCAATTTGTTATTGCACTTAGACTTATTCTAAAATCTATAATAAATAGTAACATGTCCCCTTCCGGGCTGCATGAAGGTTCCATGAGGGCTCGATGAAGAATCTACCGCCGCCTCCGATTCACCTCCGCCATTTGAAAACCCTATCCGAGAATGCTATACTCACCCTGAAATGAAGTAAGCAGACAGAGAAGGAGCGACACCGATGGATTTCGTAACATTAAATAACGGATTTCAAATGCCCCAACTGGGGTTTGGGGTTTGGCAGGTGCCGGACGAAGGAGCTACAGCCGCAGTGGCCAAGGCGCTGGAGGTAGGCTATACCTCGATCGATACGGCGATGATTTACCGCAACGAGGTTGGCGTCGGCAAAGCGATCAAGCAATCCGGCATCGCTCGCGAGAAGCTGTTCATTACTACGAAGGTATGGAACAGCGATCAAGGCTACAATAATACGCTGCGCGCTTATGACGAAAGCCTGGCGAGACTTGGGCTTGATTATGTCGATTTGTACCTGATTCACTGGCCGATGCCGCAAGTGGATCAATATGTAGAGACATACAAAGCGCTTGAGAAGCTGTACCGTGACGGACGCGTCAAAGCGATTGGGGTATGTAACTTCGAGATCGAGCATCTGGAGCGCCTGCTGAAGGAAACGGAAATCAAACCGGTGTTGAACCAGGTGGAATGCCATCCGCATCTGGCTCAGAACGAGCTGAAAGCTTTCTGTGCCACACACGACATCTTCGTTGAAGCCTGGAGTCCGCTGGAGCAAGGCGGCGAGGTGCTCTCTGATACGGTGGTCAAATCCATCGCTGAAGCTCACGGGAAGACGCCGGCTCAGGTCGTGCTCCGCTGGCATCTGCAGAATAACACGATCGTCATTCCGAAATCGGTCACCCCAACGCGGATCGAAGAGAACTTCAACGTATTTGACTTCAACCTTACGGATGCCGAAATGGAGCGGATTAGCGACTTGAACCTCAACCGCCGCAAAGGCTCGCATCCGAACGAGATGCACGTGCGCTAACATCTCACTCGTCGATTTCTCTGCTAACGGACCCCAAAGCCCTTATTGGGTCCTTTTAAGAGCTAATTGACCGTTGCTGGCCGGAATAAGGGCTCCTGAGTCCGTTAGCAAACAAAAAAGCGGGTTGCAATGGGAATTCCCATGCAGCCCGCGTTTTGATTTACTGAATCCCTTCCTGCACTTCCTTAATCATTTCCGGCACAGAGATCAACCCGCCGCCGGAGAGGTACCAATAACTCGGATCAAGATATACGATCTTGCCGTCTTTATAAGCATTCGTCTTCTTGACGAGGTCGTTCTCAACGATTTCCTTGGCAGGTGTCGCCTGTTTGCCTTCCTCCGTGACGACCGCATCGCGGTCTACGACAAAGAGGTAATCCGGGTTCTTCTCGGCCACGAATTCGAACGAGATCGAGTTCCCATGGGTATCGACCTTAATGCTCTCATCCACCGGCGTGACACCCAATACATCATGAATAATGCCAAAGCGCGAACCTGGACCAAACGCGCTGACCTTACCGCCGGTCGTCAGGATGATCAGCCCCTTCTTGCCGCCAGCCGAAGCCAGATCACTCACCGCTTTAACCGAATCATTGATGGCTGCCAACTCCTTCTCGGCTTCCGCTTCTTTGCCGAAGAGTTCACCGATCGTCTTCACGTTCTCCGTGAAGGACTCCATATAGCGCCGCGTATCCACGCCCAAGAAGATCGTCGGTGCGATCTTGTTCAACTCCTCGTAAGCTTCGGAAGACCGTCCGGAGATGAAAATCACGTCCGGCTTCAACGCATTCAGCTTCTCGAAATCCGGCTCGAACAACGTACCCGCGTTGGTGTATTTGCTGTCGTTATATTTCTCCAGATGGCTTGGCAAATTCCCCTGAGGTACGGCCGCAATCTCTACGCCAAGCTTATCGAGCGTTTCGAGCGTACCGTAGTCGAATACGACGACCTTCGCCGGATTCTTCTTCAAGGTCGCTTCCCCGAGTTGATGCTTGATCGTCATTTCCTCATTCTCCGCAGGCGCTGCCGTTACCGGCTCCGCCGTATTGGTGCCGGACGCCGTTTCATTACCGCCGCCCTTATTCCCACCATTACTGCTATTGTTGTTCGCGCCGCATGCCGCAAGCGCAAATACCAACGTTAATGTAGCAAGCATAAACGTAATTTTCTTCGCCTTCACTTTTCAAACTCCCCCTAATCTAGTCATATGGAATGAAAATACACGCATATTTTGTTGCCGCCGATCTCCTGAACCGGAATGTCCATATCGTAAACCTCCCGAAGCACGGACGGTTCGATAATTTCATCTGTCGGGCCTTCCTTGACCACCTTGCCCTCTTTCAGCGCCACGATGTAATCGGAGTAGCAGGAGGCAAAGTTGATGTCGTGGATGACCAATATCACCGTTTTCCCTAATTCGTCCACCAATCGGCGCAACACCTTCATGATTTGCACCGAATGGTTCATATCCAGATTGTTTAAAGGTTCGTCGAGCAGCACATATTCGGTGTTCTGCGCGATGACCATGGCAATGAACGCCCGTTGCTTCTGCCCGCCGCTTAATTCGTCCAGAAACTTGTGCTGCATCGATTCCAAATGCATGTAACGGAGCGCTTCGTCGACATAGGCTTCGTCTTCCTTCGTCAGGCGCCCCTGCGAATACGGGAATCTCCCGAAATTGACGAGATCCCGCACTGTAAGCCGAATATTGATATGGTTGGATTGCTTGAGAATCGAAATTTTCTTGGCAAGCTCCCCGCTTTTCCACTTGCCGATTTCCCGGCCCTCGATCTGGATCTCTCCCGCGTCCTTGGCAATGAGCCGGCTGATCATGGACAGCAGGGTGCTTTTCCCCGCTCCGTTGGGTCCGATAAAGGAAGTGATCTTGCCCTTGGCAATCTCCAGCGACACGTTGTCGACGACTTTTTTGCCGCCATAATGTTTGGTTAATCCACTGACCTTTACCACGATTTATTCTCCTTTAGCAGCAGATAGATGAAGTACACCCCGCCGGCAAAGTTGATGATGACACTAAGCGAAGTGGAGAAGGTAAACACCCTCTCAACGATCAGCTGCCCGCCAACCAGAGCGATAAAGCCGATCAGGGAAGCGCCGAGAATCAACGTCTTATGGCGGTAGGTGTTCAGGAACTGGTACGCCACATTGGCAACCAATAGGCCAAGGAACGTAATCGGTCCGACCAACGCCGTCGAAATCGAAATCAGAACCGCCACGACGATCAGCATCCGCTTGACGACATACTCATAGCTGACGCCGAGGTTTACCGCATGATCCCGTCCCAAGGACAGCACATCCAAATATTTCGCGAATCTCGTAAAATAGAGCGCCACCAACAGCACCCCTGCCAGCGAAATCAACAATAAATCGGAATTGACGTTGTTAAAGCTGGCGAACATTTTGTCCTGGATGACCAGGAATTCATTCGGGTCGATCAGCTTCTGCAGAAAGGAAGTCACGCTGGAGAAGAACGTCCCGAAGATAATCCCGATCAACAGAAGGTGGTAAATGTTGCGCCCTTCCCTACGAAACAGCATGCGGTAGAGCAGCATCGCAAACACAACCATCAATCCAACCGCCATGACAAAACGCAAATTTTTGCTCATCATCGTCAAAGCCGTGCCGCCGATCAGGAAGACGATCACCGTCTGCAACAGCATGTAAAGCGAATCCAGCCCAATGATACTCGGCGTCAAGATCCGGTTGTTCGTAATCGTCTGGAACACGACCGTGGAAAAGGCGATGGCGGTACCCGTGAGAAGGATGGCAAATAGTTTCTTGCCCCGCCGCGGTAATATGTAGTCCCACTGTCCTCCCGCATCGATCGTCATAAAAACGATCGCAAGCAGAACGGCGATGCCGACAAGGGTCCATAGTTTGGCGTTATGACTCATAGGTCCTTCTCCTCATCAGCAGATACAGGAAGATCCCGCTTCCGACCACCCCGACGGTCAGGCCGATCGAGATTTCGTACGGATAGATGATGACTCGACCCAAGATGTCGCAGGCCAGCACGAAGACTGCGCCCAGCAAAGCTGTATGGGTCAAATTATCTTTCAGGTTGTCTCCGCGGAACATCGTGACCAGGTTTGGAATGATGAGTCCAAGAAAAGGAATCGACCCCACCGTTAGCACGACAACAGCCGTCACCAGCGCCACCAGGCCCAATCCGATATTGACGACCTGTTTGTAGTTCAATCCGAGATTGACGGAAAACTCCTCACCCATGCCTGCCACCGTAAATTTATTGGCGTAAACGTAGGAGAGCACCACAAGCGGGACACTGATATACAGCAACTCGTATCGGCCCTGCATGATCATGGAGAAATCTCCGTACAGCCAAGCGGACATGCTCTGAATCAAATTGTATTTGTAAGCGAAAAAGGTCGTTGCCGATTCCACGATGCCGCCGAACATCAGCCCGACCAGCGGGATGAAGATGGCATCCTTGTATTTCACCCGATTGAGAATCGCCATAAAAAGATACGTACCCAGCAAAGCGAACCCAAAGGCGACGGACATCTTGACGAGCGGCCCTGCGGTCGTAAAGACAAGCAGCGATACCATAATGCCAAAGCTCGCCGAGTCCATCGTTCCCGCCGTCGTCGGGGATACGAATTTGTTGCGGGTCAGCTGCTGCATAATCAAACCGACGATGCTCATGCTGACTCCGGCGATGAGAATACTGATTAACCGGGGAATCCGGCTGATGCGCAAGAGTTCCCATTGTTCCGGATCGAAACGCAGCAGGGCGGCTAGGGACAGCTCCCCGACTCCGATAAACAAAGAGACAAGGGATAGAGCAACCAGCAGCACTGCCATATAAGTTTTCTTCATAATCTTCGTCCTTACTGTCCTTCCTCTGGCCATGAGGAAGTTCAAGTTTCTCGCTGCCGGCAGGACAGACGATTTATGATAATGATATTCATTATCAATTAGTTTGAATTATACCGTCTCTTTTTTGGCACTGTCAACCATTTTAAAATTGAAATGCTATATGACAAAAAGGCATTCCCTCGAGCCCAGCCCCCTACCGGAGTGTCCTGAGCCGAGCGAATGCCCGGTGTTCCTTCACTCAAATCATCTACAACTCGACCCGCCGTCTCTCTCTCGCCGAAGTCAGGCAGGCTTCCAGCACGGCCATGCCCTTGACGGCGTCGGCCGGGGCGAAGCGCTGCGGACGTTCGCCAAACACAGCGGCGGCGAAATCGTCCAGCTCGGCCACGTAGGGATTGACCGCCTCCGGCTTCTCCGTACGTTTCTCCCCGCGCACGGTGACGGTAAACGCGGCGTCCTCTCCGCCGGCGGTGAAAGCCAACGGCAGCTCAATCGTCCCTTCCGAGCCGACGATTTCCAGCAGCTGACGGTGTTCCGTCCACATGCCGCAGTCGAACGTCAGCCCAACGCCGCCGGGGAATTCCGCGAGCCCGGAAGCCATCATGTCGACGCCGCCGTGCCGGTCGGAGAACTGGGCCAACACCGTGACCGCTTCCGGCTCTTGGCCGAGTAGGAACCGCGCCGCGCTGAGCGGGTAGCAGCCGACATCGTACAACGAGCCGCCGCCCCATTCCGGCTTCAACCGGATGTTGGCTAGATCCTCGGCGTTGTTGAACGTAAACGCCCCGCGGATCGCGCGGAGTTCGCCGATCTCGCCGCTGTCCAGGATGGCGCGAATTCGACTCCAACGCGGATGATGGCGGTACATAAACGCTTCCGCCAGCACAACGCCAGCTTTGGCGGCGGCTGCCGCCATTTCTTCGGCCTCGGCGGCCGTCAGCGCGATCGGCTTCTCGCATAACACATGCTTGCCGGCCTCGATCGCGCGAATCGCCCATTCTTTATGTAAATGGTTAGGGAGCGGGATATACACGGCGTCGATATCCTTATCCGTAAGCAGCTCTTCATAGCTGCCATATGCTTTAGAGATGCCGAATCGATCGGCAACCTCCCGGCTTTTGTCCAGGTTGCGACTGGCGACCGCAGCAAGGCTACCCGTGGCAGACTGCTGAATCGCCGGCATCACTGCATTGATCGCGATGCCTGCGCCGCCGACGATCCCCCATCGCAGTTGACGATTGTTGCTATGTTCCATGGTTTGCACCCTCTTTTCCCGTAGTTGTCCCCTTCATTGTACCTGTCCGGCGATAGCAAGTATAGAGTCCCTCGCCTGATGAAAAACGCGGGAACGGGGAATAGTAATCAAGGAAAATGGGATCACAACTACACTTCAGCCAAGGAGACGATCGACCTCATGGAAAATCTGCACGAATTCGTCGAGAAGGTTCAGGATCAGCAACAGAAGCAAGCCAAGAATAAAAAGCGCGGCCACGGTAACCCCGCCGGTCAGCTTTCGACCAAGCAGCATAGCACGCAAAAATAACCTGCGCAAGAAAGCCGCTCACAGGACCCTGTGCAGCGGCTTTCGGCTTTTTTCCACTTATCCCTCGTACTTATCTTCGCCGGAAATAAATTCGTTTAACGTCTCTCCGCCTTCGGTACGGTGGTTCTTGATCGTGGCCAAGCGGCCGTTATCCGCTTCTCCTCCATTACCGGTCGTTTGGTTCTGCCCGTTGCTGCTGCCGTTTCCGGTGCCGGGTTTCCGTTGTTGCTTGTTATTTTCCATGTCGTTCTAACCTCCTGAGCGTTTGATAATGGATGGGAAAGGTCGCTCTGCCTATTCCTTAGGTTAGCGTTTCTTCCCCGGGCCGTTTTTATTCTGGCAGTTAGACTGGACTTAGGTCCAGTTTCTCGGCTCCCCTAGAGACTGAAGTCATCCTTGCGCTTTTGTAGTATGCTGATATCAGTTAAGTACATAGGCAAAGGAGATTGGATATGAATTTGAATAAAAAATCATGGATCGGTCCCGCGCTCATCTTGCTCGGTATCTACCTCCTCTTCTTCCGCAAGGAAGCGATCAGCGCGGGAACGCTATTCGGCAACTTCTGGCCCACCTTATTTGTCCTTCCGCTCGGCTTGTTCTTCCACTGGATGTATTTCTCGGTGACCGATCGCAAGGCAACGGGACTCCTCATCCCCGGAGGAATCCTGTTCACTGTGGGTCTCGTCTGCCAACTGGCGACGTTGTTCAACAGCTGGGAGTATTTGTGGCCAGGCTTCATTCTGGCCCCGGCCGTCGGTTTGTTCGAGTTCTATTGGTTCGGCAACCGCAACCGGTACCTGCTGATCCCGATCAACATTTTGACGGTGCTGTCGCTGTTGTTTTTCGCCGTGTTCTCGCTAGGTTCGCTGTACAATCGGCTGATCTTCGGTCAGCCCGTTCTGGCCATCGCCTTGATCGCCATCGGCGCAGGCGTCATGATCGCCCCAAGGAAACGACACTAACCGTTTCGTCAAAACGCAGAAAGAGCCGTCCGGCATCAACCGGGCGGCTCTTTGTTTGCGTTTAGGGTTTAGGGTTGCCTTGTTGCCCAAGGCTGGCGTTCGGTTCGCACCGTCTGACCGGATCGAACGGCTTCCTCAAGCATCAGCGAGAGGTATTGGTCCTGTGCGGCCTCCGCTAGGCTATAGAAAGAGGGGCCTCCCTGCACGTAACGTCCCATCCGGTCCAGGCTAGTGGCGATGGCGATCTCTTCGTCGCTGAGCCGCCCGGGACGGAACGGATTCTCGTAGACCCAGTCCGGGCCGGCCAACACACCTTCGTGGTAATAACCCAAGAGGCTGCCGTCTTGGCCGGCATCCACCCGGCGCAGCTGCAGCTCCACCGGGGTGCGGTAGTCACGGAGATAGCGCAGCTCCGTGCCCTCCATTTCACCCCGGGCCCCGCGCACCAGCAGGCGATGGCGCCGGATCGGCGAGAAATATTGATCGTAGGTGAAATCGAACAAGGCCGTCCGCTCGCCGAAACGCAGCAGCGCGATCGTCTGGGCTGAGGAGACGATCCGCTCCTCCTCCGGCCATCCGCCTCGGCCGGGGCCTTGCACCAGCGGGGAAGTAATCTGCTCCCCGCGAATCTCCGCTTCCTCGAATCCCACTCCGAGCAGCTGCCGGATCAAGCTGATGCCGTGGTAGCCATGCCCCGCGGAGACCTGCACATGCGACACCTCGCCCAGCAGGCCGGATCGTGCAATGGCTAAGCGGGCCGCATGCATCGGCTGGAACAGGAACTGCTCGGCCACCTGGTTTTGTGCTGCGGGGCCCACCGCTTCATAGAGCCGGTGCAGCCCGTCCAAATCGGCCGCCGGCGGCGTCTCCGTCAAGACGGGGATGCCCGCCTCGCTGAGCCGGATCAGGAAGTCCGGCGTGACTGCGCGGGGCAGCGACAACACGGCAAAATCGAAGTTGCGCCGCTCCAGGAACGCCTCGAGACGCGAAGTAACCGGGACGCCCCAGATTTGGGTGGCTTCCCGGCCTTTCGCTTCGTCCCGCATATAGATCTCGCTAACTTCAAAACGCTCCGGCAGCGCGCGGGCAATCCGCAAATAAAACTCTGCCCGCCAGCCTCCGCCGATTAGGCCAAACCGAATCTTGTCCATCTCGTCCTTCGCCTCCGCCTCATGTTAAGCTAACGCAAGCGGAAGGCAGGGATCGCGAGGTTGCGCCGCCATCGTTCAAAGGGTCAGAAGGTGAGAACGACAGCGATGCCCAGCGCGACAATGCGCGCCGCATTGGTCAGCAGGAAATTTTGCACCGACAAGCCAAACGTAAACTGCTTAGTAGGCTGTGCGGTAAACGTTTTGATATTTTTCGACACCGGCACCACGGTAATAAGCACCAGCAGCAGGATGAACGGATTAACCCCCAGGATGGCTAGTACAACTACATCCACGTAGGCCGCATAATAGAGCAGCTTAAACAGGATCAGCGCCGGTCCTTTCCCGATGTACACCGGCAAGGTGTAGCGTTTATTTTCGATATCCTCTTCCATATCGCAAATGTTGTTGGCCAGCATGATGTTCGCGATCCCGAGGATCGCTGGAATGGAGATCAGGAATACCAACAGTGTCTCAACTATATGGACCTGCAGCGTCACCGTGCCGCCCTCCAGCGTCAACGACGCCAAACGGTCGCCCGCATGGACGTAAGCCGATACAAATATAATAACAAATCCCATGAACAAGCCGGAAAATATTTCGCCCAGCGGCATTCGGGAAATCGGAATCGGCCCGAAGGAATACAAGATGCCCACCGCAAAAGACAATCCGCCGAGCAACAGCAGCAGCCACCCGGTTTGAAGGAACAGGATCACCCCAGCAGTCACCGCGATGAGAAACATTAAGATAATCAAGGTCAGCACCGCCGCCGGATTCATGTTGTATTTCACGATCGCGTTGTGCGTTTCGTACCCGTAGCCATGCTTGCGAGCAGCTTTTTTGTAATCGTAATAATTATTGATCGCTGTCGTGGTCATGTCAAAGCTTAACAGGGAAATTAGCATGAGCACAAAATGCCAAGTTTCGAATACATGGAACCGGTAGACGGCGTAAATCGTGCCGAACAACAGCGGAATCATGCTTGCCGCCTTGGTCTGGATTTCGACCAGCTTGAGAAATTTGGTGATCGCCATTCTCCATCATCCTCTTTTTTGTCTAGTTAAAAAGAAGATATCTTATTTTTAAAATAATGGCTGTTGGATATGTCCTTGACAAACGCGCATGCCCAAGGCTTGAACTCCCGCCGGTTTGCCAGACCCGATTGGTTAAGCTAAAATGCAAAGTAAGTCGTACCTACAACCGATTGAAGAGGGGTTCGCATATTGTCTATATTTTCTAGAGAAGATTGGATCGGATCATTGATTTTTCTCCTCGTTCTGGGCGTCGTCGCCGTTTGGAATCTACGGAAAATGAGTTCCGGGACGTACGACCTCAAGGCGCTGCGTAAACGTGGCCTGATGTGGACCGAGGTGGCAGTTGCCCTGTTCCTTCTGCAACTGCTGCTGCGCAAAGGGGACAACCGTTTTCTGCTGATCCTCGGTATGGTAGTGCTGTTTGCCGCAAGCCAGTGGCTGGGGGCTGTTTATTTAGAACGAAAAGAAAACAGAGGCACGAAGAAGTAGGTCAGCTGGGCAGCGGCATGTTCCGTTCGGCGGTAAGCCGGATGGAGTCGCCGCCCCGTTTAACGTCATACATCGTGGCATCGGCAAGTCGGAGCATGTCCTCCAAGCTGGCATCCCCGTCCGGCGACATACTAATGCCTATACTTGCCGAAACGCCAACTTGGATTCCGCGGTATATATAACCTTCAGCCAGGCTTGTCCGAATGCGTTCCATGACTTTTAAGACTCCGTCCTCACTCAAATCCACTAATAAAATGACGAATTCATCCCCGCCCAAGCGGCACACCATATCCTCGGACCGCACCAAAGAAACAAGCCGGCCAGCGATATGCTTTAACAATTCATCCCCGGCTTCATGCCCAAAAGTGTCGTTCACTTCCTTAAAATTGTCCAGGTCCAGAAACATCAACGCCACCGGCTCGCCCTGCCCCTTCACTTCTGCAAATCTTGAGGCAAACTTCGTCCGGTTCGCTAGTCCGGTCAGCTCATCGTGAAACGCCAAGAAATGAATCGTTTCCTCCAGATGCTTCCGCTCGGTAATTTCGATGACGACTCCTTCCAGGCGCACGAGGTTCCCAAGCGAGTTGAAATGGGGCCGCCCTCGGCCCTGAATCCATTTGATCTCCCCGTCCGGCCGAACGATCCGGCACTCGATCACCGAGCTGGACCTTTGGATAATCAATTCCTGCTGGACCTCGTAGAACAAGCCTAGATCCTCGGGGTGGATCATCGCCTGCAAACGGGTGACCTGACCCTTCAAGCTTTGGTTCGAATACCCGGTAATTTGCTCAAAACCGTCGGAGACCTCAAGTTCCATTGTACTGAAATCATAGGTCCAGATTCCAACGGATACGCTTTCAAGGATATCGCGCAAACGCCGCTCGCTGTCTTCGGCGCGTTGGGACAATTTCTTGGTTACCAGAATATAGATGGCCGTGAACAAAAGGATAAACAATCCGTAAACCAAGAAATACATAGCGTCGTTCAGATTCAATTGTCCGCTGAATAACAGCTCCCTGTGGGCAAAAACATAATATAGCCCCGATCCCAAGTGAAGCGTGCCTGCCAAGACAACCGCCGCATAATTGAGATAAATCAAGCTGAGGAGCGGCAGCAATCCCAAAAATATATAACTCGTCACGGTCATGTCCTTCATGACCAT
>RCUU01000030.1_pt1 | contig 75707 bp, 68 predicted proteins | sample 2166211 | NCBI WGS metagenome assembly RCUU01 (sample SAMN09932620, study PRJNA488358) | compost metagenome | feature: garden; material: soil; isolation source: compost soil in phenylacetic acid-enriched culture | place: Germany: Experimental Botanical Garden Goettingen | collected 2016-01-27
CCTAAATTGTCTAAACTGCCTAAATTGCCTGAACTTCCTGAACTTCCTGAACTTCCTGAACTTCCTGATTTGCCTGAATCGACTGTATCGACAGAGCAGTCCCAATTGCCTGCCGAGCTGTCTGAGCTGCCAGAGTTGCCTTGGCTGTCGGCTGAATGTATGGCAGTTAGCAGAGAAATTTTTCAGGTATACGGTGGAATGGTGGACGGATTTAAAAGCAAGGAATTGGAGGCTGCCGAGTTTTCTTTAAGACTGTGGCTGTTGGGTGGCAGGTGTGTGTTGGTTGAACGTGTATCATTGACTCAAGTACATCGCAACAATTTTCCATATGATGATAGTGCGGATCGATGGGAAGAGGATTTGCTTATGCTTGTTCAATTGCATTTCAATGAGCAGCAAATCAGCCGTTATGAGCTAATGCTGACGGATGCTTGCTGTGCTGCCAGTAGTGAGGCTTCCGAAGAGACCATAAGTCCTTCAAGAGAACAATATGCTTTACGAAAAATACATGATGATTCATGGTTCAAGGAAAGATTCAGCATTCCGTTATGATGGTTATACTTTTAATAAGCTCTGGAATAGTCGGCGTGGCATAACCTTGGTTATGCAGGACCATGCTATAGTGGTCAGCAGTATATTTCCCTGATGGAAGCTATATATGTTGAACAAAAGAAGAGGACGGGAAAGGCAAGAGTGTAAAATGATTCTGGAAAAGCGAAGCGGTCGCCTTTGTTCCCGGATTTCTACTGTGTCTGAATGTAGTCCAATCCATGAAATCCGGGAACAACAGCGATTGAAAGAACATTTTACACGGCTGCCTTATGCGTACAATTATTAGTTCAACTTATATAGGTTGGTGCTTGAAAGGGGCAAGGTAAGCTGAAGGAACTTACGGAAGGCTAATCCAGAGATATGCTGTAGTCCGGACAGATTGCAGAGAAGCTCTGACTTTGCAGCAACTTAGGCCCACAACTTCGCGTTAGGAAAGGAGCAACCAGAAATGTCAGGAAACGAGCAAGCAAAAAAGACAATGCCTGCACAGCATCAGAATCATCAACCTGGAATCGAGAAAAACATGGATCCGCTGCCGCATTTTGAAAGAACCAATCAAGCCTCGGGAAGGCTGCTGGGCAAAGTTGCGATTATCACAGGAGGTGATAGCGGAATCGGGCGAGCGGTAGCAGTAGCATACGCAAAAGAGGGTGCGGATGTTGCTATTGTTTATTTGAACGAGCATGAAGATGCCAAGAAGACGAAAGAGGAAGTAGAGCAGGAGGGGAGAAAGTGCCTGCTAATCTCTGGGGACATCGGAAATGAGCCTTTTGCACAAGAAATTGTAAAAAAGACCATGAGTGAGTTTGGAAGATTGGATATTTTGGTCAATAATGCGGCTGAGCAGCATCCCCAGCAAAATTTTGCCGATATTACTGCCCAACAGCTTGAAAAAACGTTTCGAACCAATATTTTCTCCATCTTCTATTTAACCAAGGCCGCTCTGCCTTGTCTTGATAAAGGAAGTACGATTATTAATACAGCATCAGTTACAGCTTATAAAGGCAATCCGCTGCTGGTTGATTATTCTGCCACTAAGGGAGCAATCGTAAGCTTTACGCGATCGTTATCCATGAATCTTATTAGCAGCAAGGGGATTCGTGTGAATGCCGTAGCACCGGGTCCGATTTGGACACCGCTGATCCCATCCTCCTTTGATGCCAAGAAGGTGTCGGAGTTCGGTGGTAACACACCGATGAGCCGCCCCGGTCAGCCGGAGGAAGTGGCGCCTGCGTACGTTTTTCTCGCCAGTGACGACTCTTCCTATATGAGCGGGCAAGTATTGCATATCAATGGAGGAGAGATTGTGAACGGGTAAATATAGATGTAATTATAGGGGCCTGCAAAGGCCCTATTTTAATTTGGAAATAGTAAGCAGTAAGCTTTGGGTAGAGGCAATAGGTATAGGTATAGGTATAGGTAGGAGAAGAGGTAGGAGAAGAGGTAGGAGAAGAGGTAGGGGGTAAAGGGAGTATCAGCAGCAACAGTCGGATTAACATTGACAGCAACAGTAGCAACAGCTGAGAGATGCAGGTGTAGCGTCAGAGTAACATTAGAGCATCACCAGAGTATTATTATTTTAGAGCACTATTGGAGTATCATTAGAAGAGCACTATAAGAGCACCATTGGAGCACAATATGAGCACTATAAGAGTAGCATTGGGTAGTATTGAAGCGATGAAAATGCTGATGTGATGTGAATGGTGATGTAATAAGTTGATGTAGATAGCGCAGGCGGCAGTAGCAGTATTGATAGGAAGTATGGTAAAAATCCCATTAAAACGGGAGAAAGTGACTGAAGAATCGAAATAGTGGGAAAACTCCCATTGAATTAGGCTAGAATAGGTGAAATGGTCAAAAATAATGGTAATTTTCCCCTAGAAACGTTCAATTAATCAAAAACAGCCGGAAATAACGGTAAAAATCCCATTAATGCAGCGGATTATATCCTTCAGCCTATTTAAGCTTATGAACATAACTAATTATCCACTTTCGGTAGGCGTTTCAGGTTTCGATGACTACTGACTTCTTCAAAAGAACAAGATTAAGGAACCTATACGAGCACATACCCATAAGAAACCGATCGGAGCACATACAGATCATATATGGACCACGAACGAACCACGAACGAACCACGAACGCACAAGCATATGGATCACATACGGAGGTACCAATGGAGCACATACGAAGAAATACGGATCACGTACGGGAGGCACCAATGTAGCACATAAGGAGAACCTGCGGGACACCTACTGAAAAAACCACAAGGTTATTAGATAATCAGGGCCTCTCATTTTCAGGACTATGAGGAGAATCGGAGGCCTCAGATTCTCTTAAAGACTCCTAAAGTCTCTAAAGTCTCTAAAGTCTCTAAAGTCTCTAAAGTCTCTAAAGTCTCCTAAAGTCTCCTAAAGTCTCCTAAGTCCCCTCACACGATCTACAAAACATCCTCATACGATCTTACAAAACCTCCAAATAAACCAGAGATCTGAGACTTCAGAAAACCCAGAAAACCCAGAAAACCCAGAAAACCCAGAAAACCCAGAAAACCCAGAAAACCTAGAAAACCCAGAAAACCCAGAAAACCCAGAAAACCCAGAGTCCTCAGAAAACGCTCAAGCTTCCTTCCTAAGACTTCTCAGACAATTCATCCAGCGTCATTTCAAAGCTGGGAGCAAAATGCTCAAGGAAATATTCGACTTCGGGTAAGTTAAGCTTGGTTAATTTATCGTGCAGCTGATTTTTTGCGACAGCAAATTCGCGATTTCCTGCGGTGAGCTCCCATGCACATTTCAAGTATGCGTCGAGGCTATCGGCAGCTTTTACATATTTATGGAGTTCCACATCCTCGGGATGCCCACCGTGGCCGTGACTGCCAGGGAAAAGAAGCGGCTCATAAACGCCGTTTAGCTCTGCAGGCACCATAGATAATAGTCGTTCTGCAGCGATTGATTCCATTTCTCTGAAATTAGTTAACAAGCGTGGATTATGATGCTTGACAGGAGTGGGAATATCTCCGGTAAAAACCTCGGTGGCATCGTGAAACAAAGCTAATGTTGCTGCCCTCTCCGAATTAAGGCTGCGGCCGAACAGGCCGTTGCCAATTTCACAAAGCAGATGGCTCAGCAGCGCTACATGAAAGGAGTGCTCAGCCACATTTTCAGTTGCGGTACTGCGCATCAGACTCCAGCGATGAATGGCTCGCAGCCTATACATGTAAGCAGAAAAATGATAGCTCATCAGTGATATACCTCTCTTTTTATAGATGTACTATGTTATTATAAAGCTATTGAATGGAGCAGCGCCAGCCAGCAAAATATGCGATTTAGTGAATCCGTAGACGGAGAGGGGATTTAGTTACATGCATCAGTTCGAAGAGAGCATATATCAATTGATCGTGGAGACTTCTACAAATTTGCCGGGAGATGTAAGGCGTGCGGTAAATCATGGACGTTCCTTAGAGAATGAGGCTACCCGCGCCGGTCTTGCGCTAACGACGATTGCTCGCAATATTAAAATGGCCGAGGACCAGGTCTCACCTATTTGCCAGGATACCGGAATGCCAACTTTTATTGTACATACCCCTGTGGGTGTAAATCAGATTGAATTGAAGAAAAATATAAAGGCAGCGATTCAAAGGGCAACCAAGGAAGGCAAGCTTCGTCCGAATTCGGTGGATTCACTAACCGGGGAAAATACGGGAGATAATCTTGGTGCAGGCACACCGGTCATTCACTTTGAGCAATGGGAAAAAGATGTAATTGATATGCGGCTGATCCTTAAGGGCGGCGGCTGTGAAAATAAAAACATCCAATACAGCCTTCCGGCTGAGCTTGAGGGGTTAGGACGCGCGGGCCGCGATTTGGACGGAATTCGCAAATGTATTCTTCATGCCATATATCAAGCTCAAGGTCAGGGCTGCAGCGCAGGATTCCTAGGAGTAGGCATTGGAGGAGACCGTACGACGGGGTATGAGCTTGCCAAGCAGCAGCTATTCCGTCAAGTAGATGATGTGAACCCTGTACCTGAGCTGGATCGGCTGGAAAAATATATTTTGGAGGCGGGAAATCAGCTTGGCATTGGAACGATGGGCTTTGGTGGCGAGGTAACGCTACTGGGCTGTAAAATTGGCGCTATCAATCGCTTGCCGGCCAGCTTCTTCGTTTCCGTAGCCTATAATTGCTGGGCTTTTCGCCGTCAAGGGGTTGAGCTGGACCCGGTGTCCGGTCAAATCGGGAAATGGCTGTATCCGGCAGGCACAGAGGTTCCTGTGGAGCAGAAGGCGTCAGAGGAAAGCAAATCAGTGTCGGGAGAAGCAAGTAAGCAGGCTGCAGCTAAACAAGGCGCTCGCGAAATTGTGCTTCATACACCGATATCAGAGGAGCAAATTCGCAGCCTGCGCGTCGGTGATGTAGTCATCATTCAGGGAGAAATGCACACAGGGCGTGATGCTCTGCATAAATATTTGATGGATCATGATGCGCCGGTTGACTTGAATGGAGCTGTGATCTACCACTGCGGTCCGGTGATGCTGAAGGACGATGAGGGCTGGCATGTGAAGGCTGCGGGGCCGACTACAAGCATTCGCGAGGAGCCGTATCAGGGCGACATTATTAAAAAGTTCGGCATTCGTGCAGTGATTGGGAAGGGCGGAATGGGCGCCAAGACGCTTGCGGCTCTCAAGGAGCATGGCGGCGTGTATTTAAATGCCATTGGAGGTGCTGCCCAATATTACGCAGAATGCTTTACAAAAGTGAACGGAGCAGATTTTATGGAATTTGGCATTCCGGAAGCAATGTGGCATTTGGAGGTAAAGGGCTTTGCTGCGATCGTCACGATGGATTCTCATGGAGGTAGTCTTCATGAAGGTGTAGAAAAGGCTTCACTTGAGAAACTGGCTACTTTTAAAGAAGCGGTGTTTAGATAAAGATGAAAACATTTCGTACTCGACTAATTATTATTTTAATGAGCCTGATCGGCATCTCAATGCTGGCTGCCGGATTAACGATGGCACAGGTCTACAGAGGCTCACATATTCGTGCGCTTGAAGAAAACATGGTGCGCGAGATCAATTTGCTCGAAAATACATTCCCTTTCCAAGCGACTGATGCTGCCGGGGCTCCCGAATACTACTCCGGCAAAGCTAAAGAGCTGGAAAGCATGATCGATTCAAGAGTCACCTTTATTTTGCTGGATGGCAGAGTAATTGGGGATTCGGAGATGCCTCCGGATCGCATGGACAATCATGCGTTCCGCAAAGAGATCGTTTCGGCAGCAAATGGAGCTGTTGGCAGTGCAATACGATATAGCGATAGCGTCCGCGAGAAGATGCTCTATGTCGCGCATCAGGTAAAATCGGAAAACGGCTTTGACGGATACATCCGATTGTCTATGAGCCTTGAGGCTGTAGGCGAGGAGCTTACCAAGGGCTGGATGCTGATGGCTGGAGGCTTGCTGATATTGTTTATTGCTGCAGCATTGGTAAGCTATCGGGTGGCTGCTGGACTGACCAAGCCGCTTGAGCATATTACACTCGTTGCCAACCGGATTTCGGGTCTTGATTATGATGCAAGAGTTGACCTGGATCGTAATGATGAGATCGGCCAGCTTGGGCAAGCTATTAATGGAATGGCAGACAGTCTTCAGCAGCAATTGAAGCAAATTCATGATAATGAGGATTTGATGCAAAGCGTTCTGGCGAATATGACCGGGGGCATCCTGATGGTGGACAGCAAAGGAACGATTGTTTTGATTAACCGCGCAGCCGAACGAATTCTTCACATGAAGGATGATATGATTGTAGGAAAAACCTATCATTCATTGAAGCGCAACTATGAGTTTATCAAGTTCGCCGAAGAAGGCATGAATCTTAAGGATTATGTTCGAGAGGAAAGACATGTGTATGATCCTGAGGAGCTTATCTTGCAATTTGATGGGGTTCCTATGTTTGAGGATGATGGCAGCTACCGCGGAATGCTGTTCCTGCTGCAGGATTTTACAGAGATCAGACGTCTTGAGGCCATGAGAAGCGAATTTGTCGCTAATGTATCCCATGAGTTGAAGACACCGATTGCCGCTGTCAGAGGATTTGCCGAAACATTGCTTGCCGGCGGTGTGGAGGATGAAGAGACCAAGCGTTCCTTCCTGCAAATTATTTATGATGAGGGGGATCGTCTGAATCGCCTGATTGGCGACATTCTGGAGCTCTCCAAAATTGAATCCAAGCGTGCTCCGCTTGAATACGCACCGATTCATCTTAAGGAGTTATTTGACAGCATTTTTGAAATGCTCCTGCCGGCTGCCTCAAAAAAATCTATTCTAATGCATCAAGGAGTAGGCGAACATTTGTACATTGAGGCTGATGAGGACAGGCTTCGTCAGATATTTATGAATCTGCTGTCGAATGCGATTAGCTACACACAGGATGGCGGAAGAATAAAGGTTGAGGCCGAGATCATCCATGAAGAGGATGAAGATGAGAAAATTCAAATTACAGTTAGCGATACGGGAATGGGAATTCCGAAAAAGGATTTGCCGCGTATTTTCGAGAGATTTTACAGAGTGGATAAAGCAAGATCACGAAGCTCAGGCGGAACCGGTCTTGGTCTATCAATAGTGAAGCATCTTGTGGAGCTGCATCACGGGGCCATTCGAGTGGACAGTAAAATTGGCGAAGGATCTTCTTTTATCGTAGAATTACCAATTATGCATACTTTGGACTAAAAGAATTACGATTTTACACCGCGTTAACAAATTCGTGTTATGCTGTGCTTGTCCATCTATTTGTCTATATGTTATGCACTTTTTTGAAAAGTGGGGGTAAAAATGACGCAGCGATTGTTGGTTATAGAAGATGAGCCTACGCTCTCCAGACTGTTGTCCTACAATCTTACGAGCGAAGGCTATAAGGTGGTTGTGGAGGAGCATGGCCAGACCGGATACGATACGGCGATGCAGAGCGAATTTGATTTGATTCTTCTGGATCTGATGCTTCCGGGAATGAACGGCTTTGAGATTATGTCGAAGCTGAGACAGGAAGGGGTTATGACTCCGGTCATCATTCTAACAGCTAAAAATGCGGAGGAAGAAGTCGTTCAAGGATTGAAATCAGGTGCTGACGATTACATTACGAAGCCTTTTGGAGTCGCTGAATTGTTGGCTCGCGTAGCTGCTGTGCTTAGAAGATCATCCGGACACGAAGACCGTGAGACGCTGCCGGATCAAGAAGAGTTTCAAATTACGTTAGGTCCTCTTATTATCTATCCGGAGAAATACGAGGTTACATTAAATGGTGAATCCATCACCTTGCGGCCAAAGGAATTTGAAGTGCTGCTGTATCTGGCTCGTAAGCCGGGAGTGGTTATGACAAGGGACGATTTGATGAATGCGGTATGGGGATTTGATTACATCGGCGGACAGCGCACAGTAGACGTCCATGTAAGCTCCCTCCGCAAAAAGCTGGAGCTTGATCCTCAATCGGTTCATATCGATTCAATCCGTGGCGTTGGCTACAAGCTGGTTGTGAATAAGAAAAAAAATGCCCATCTATCAAGCTGATAGAATGGGTATTTTTTTGCATGTGCAAAAGTTTACATAGGTCTTAAGCATCTAAAACACTCCCCGAATATAGTTCATTTATCATATCATAGAAGAGCTATGCGATATGTGTTCGGGGAGTGATCGATAATGAGTAATCAAGGTATCGCCGTATTGGAGAGGAACGTAGAGCAGCAACACATCGTACATATCGAGCCAAAGCAGGTTGTTTTGAACGAATTGAAAAAAGGCATAAAAGTTAAGGATTATTGCAAATCAGTGCCTGTAATTCGTGAGGATGAGCTTTGTATTCAGGTGCTTCAATTATTCCAGCGTGATGCGGATATACCTTGTGTGGTTATTTGTGACAAAAAGCAATCACCTAAAGGACTGATGATGAGGGACAAGCTTAACCGATTGCTTGCCAAAAGATTCGCAGCGGACCTGTTCTACCATCGTCCCGTTATTGAGTATGCGAATACCGAGCCGTTTCAATGTGAATTATCCATGCCCGTAAGTGAAATGCTGGATATAGCATTGGTACGGGAGGGACAGGATTTCTATGAATGTCTGATTATGATGAACAACGGCATTTTTGCCGGAGTTGTAACGGTTCAGGATCTAATGATCATGTCACGGGATTTGCAGCGGCAAACCGACGAAGCACGCAAGGAAGCGATAAGAGGAAGCTATGACCAAGCCGTAGATATCGGCTGTTTTATAAGCCAAGCTTCAGAAGCCTCAAAGCGCAGTCTGAAGGAATCCGAACGAATGAGTTCACTTGCACAAGAGGGCCAACGGGAGCTTGATGAGGTGAACTTATCTTTTTCCAGAGTCGTGGAAATGACCCAATCCCAGAATAAGCTTGTTACACAGCTGCTGATACAAGCCAAGGAAATCGCATCATTGGTCACGCAAATTCGTGAGCTTGCGGATCAGAGCGGAATGCTGGCGATGAACGCTTCGATTGAGGCGGCTCATGCCGGTGAGCATGGACGCGGATTCGCTGTTGTTGCTGATGAAGTGAGAAAGCTGGCTGCGCAGACCAAAAATTTCTCCGGCGATATCGGAGCCAAGCTTGGGAAGGTAGGGGAGCTGGTAAATCAAACAGCTCATGCTACTACATATACGTCTAAAGAGATGGAAGAGAGTCATGTCAAGGTTATTGATGCGGGTCTAACATTCGGAATGCTAGTAGATTCTGCATGCCAGGTTGAGATCAGAGGGCAGGAAGTATTTAAATCAACTGATGAAGCAGCGCAAAAAAATCATGAAGTTTTACAGGAGCTTAACCGGATCGCAGGCCGAAATTGAAAATTTTACATTCCGTTTACATTTCGCTCCATTATCTTTTACATATAGAGGGTAAAATCAACAGGTAAGACTGTCCTATACCTGAAACGTTGGCACGGACTCGCGTTAAGGTGAGGTCCGTGTTTCGTGTATTAGCGCTGTCCGTAAAGATCCGATAAGCGGGGCTCTGATGTCTTCACAAAAGAAGGAGATAAGACATGACATCGATTATTCATATTGAAAATTTGAATTTGTATTATGATCAGTTCCACGCTCTGAAGAATGTATCCCTTGAAATTCCAGAGAAAGCAATTACCGCTTTTATCGGTCCGTCCGGATGCGGGAAATCTACATTACTGCGGACATTAAATCGTATGAACGATATGATTCCGAATACCCGGATTGAGGGTTCCGTGCAAATTGCAGATACGGAAATCTATGGTGATGACGTTCATGTGGAGGCGCTTCGGAAGCAGGTAGGGATGGTATTCCAGCAGCCGAATCCTTTTCCCAAGTCGATTTATGACAATGTAGCGTATGGACCACGTTTGCATGGCATTAAGAATAAAAGCAAGCTGGATGAAATTGTAGAGCAAAGCTTGCGTCAGGCTGTTTTGTGGGATGAAGTGAAGGATTTTCTGAAGCGCTCGGCACTTAGCTTGTCTGGCGGTCAGCAGCAGCGTTTATGTATTGCGAGAGCCATTGCTGTTCAGCCTGATATTTTGCTGATGGATGAAGCGACCTCGGCACTTGATCCAATTTCGACTCTGAAAATAGAAGAATTGGTGCAGCAGCTAAAAGATAGGTATACAATCGTTATGGTAACGCATAACATGCATCAAGCGGCTCGTATTTCAGATCGTACGGTCTTTTTCTTGAATGGTGAAATCGTAGAGGCCGATGATACTCAAGCATTGTTTTCGACACCGCATGATTCACGTACTGAAGATTATATTTCCGGTCGTTTCGGTTAACAGAAGGGGGCTGTATACTTAGTGATTCAAAGAAAAGAATTCGATCAAAATCTGGAAGACCTTCGCCAACTGCTTAGACAAATGGGTGAGCATGTAGAAACTGCGCTGAAGGAAGCCATCGATGCATTGCAAGCTTTAGATTCCGGGCTTGCTAAGCAAATCGTCGAGCGTGATGTCGTGCTCAATCAAATGGAAGAGCAGATCATGGATATCGGTTCACGCTTAATCGTGACTCAGCAGCCAGTTGCCAAGGATTTGCGCCGAATTATCGTAGCATTTAAAATCTCCAGTGATTTGGAGCGTATGGGTGACCTGGCTATTGATATTGCCAAAGTTACAACCAGACTTGAAGGACAGCAGCTGATCAAGCCGTTGATCGACATTCCTAAAATGGCAGAGTTGGTCATTCTTATGGTCAAAGAATCCCTGCAGTCCTATTTGGATGAAAATACCGATTTGGCTTACAAGATGGCAAAGGATGACGATGAAGTTGACCATCTGTACAGTCAAATGATCCGTGATCTGTATTCGTATATGATCGAACATCCGGAATCCCTGCAGCAATCCATGCTTCTCACATTGGTTGGCCGCTACATCGAGCGCATTGCCGATCATGCTACGAATATCGGAGAAAGTGCGGTATATCTCGTAACAGGGCATCGTCCGGATTTGAATCAATAGCAAAAATCAACATATAAACATAAAAAAGACGACTTTTATTCAGTTTGAATATGAGCTCGTCTTTTTTGTTTTTTTAACAATGTCGAATTGTGTAATAATTTGTCAACGTATTTTGGATTTATCTTCACTACTTCCATGGCATTTGCATGATATAATTCTTTTGCAGAACGGTCGAAAGGAGGAGTGTATGATTACAGGCGGTGGAATATACCGAAAGTATTTTAAAAATAACTCGTTCATGAAGATTATCCTGTTCTTTTCTGTGATAACCATTCTGACGATCATTACCTTTTCATATCTTATGTTCAAGGTTATGTCCGAGTCGGCAGTAGATCGGCAGATGGATGTGCAGAAAAGTGCGATGGAAAGTGTAAGCAATTACATTGGAAGTAAATATGAATCCGTACAGAGAATGATGCGGGAGGTATACCGGGATAGCGAATTAGCATCCAATACCGCCTACTTTATGGAGCATCCTTACCAGGATTACGTGAATTACCGGCTTGATCGCTTCTTTACGGATACAGGCTCTACTACGGATACGGTGCAGTATTTCAGAAATCAGATCGAGGATGACCAGGATATCGTTAGTTTGATGCTGTATAGTGCTGACATGCAGCAGTTATATGTATACAACAGCATCAAGCAGTTTAAAATCGTATCCACGAATGCTTCACGCTCCTTTGTACCGGATGCGATGTATCTGGAGGAAGGTATAGATGTAACGCTTCCGAATATCTGGATTCGAAAAACAATAGGCATGCCGGAGACTCCGGTGTATTCTGTACGTGTTCCGATGAATAATAACCAATCTCTGCGCAACATGGGCCAGCTCCTCGTCTATTTTGATACCGAGAAAATACATGAAAGCCTGGAAAAATTCGAAGAAAACCTGAAGGGGCAAATCGTGGTGCTTTCCAGTGACGGGGATGTCATGTTTGACAGCGCGGGAATTTATTACGGACGTAAATACCCCTATTTTAATGAGATCAACTCTGTCTATGATGACGGGGTTGTCGGACAGGATTTAATTGTGACAAAGCTAACGCAGAGTCATGGAGGATTTACCGTATTGAGCACGGTTCCTGAGGATGAGCTCGCCAAGACGTATCGGGGATTACGTAATACCATTATTACGATTAGTTCGATCTGCATTTTGTTTGCCATCATCATTTCATCCTTGTTTATCGGCAATTTTGCTAAACGCACGTACGGTATTGTTCGAATTACAAGAAAAGTGAGGAATGGGGATTTGACGGTCCGCATTGAAGACAATAAGGACGATGAGCTAGGTCTTATTTCCAAAAGCTTCAATAGCGTGCTCGACAATTTGAATCTGCATATCGATAAAGTGTATAAAGCAGAAATCAAGCAAAAGCAAGCCGAACTGGCGGCATTGGAGTCCAGAGTTAACCCTCATTTTTTGTATAATACGCTGGAAGTGATCCGTATGAGGGCTATATCTCAAGGGGCAAGCGATGTCGGGGAAATGATCTACAGCTTGTCTATGCTGTTCAAGGGCTACGTGCAGCAAAAGGAAAACTATTCGCTAAAGGACGAGCTGGAGGCATGCAGACTGTACCTTGAGCTGTTTAGAATACGCTATAAGGACAGACTTTCCTATGAAATAACCTGTCATAGGGAATTGGAGTATACCCCGGTGATGAAGATGTCCTTACAGCCTATTATAGAAAACTATATTATTCACGGTCTTCGAACAGAACGGACCGACAATGCGGTCTCCATTACAGTAGCTCGTAAGGATACGGGGATGATTCAGGCTGAGATCGTAGATAACGGACGTGGCATCACACATGACAGATTAGAGGAAATTACGAGAAATCTGAACCAACCGGATTCATATTCGGAGTCGTTTGGATTGCGCAGCATTCATGAGAGATTGAAGCTATTGTATGGAGATCCTTATGGAGTGAAGGTGCAGAGCGAAGAGGGAAGGGGAACGACAGTCATCATTACCTTTCCCGTACGGGAGGAGACAGACAGAATTGTATAAGGTATTTATCGTAGATGATGAGCCATTTATTATTGAGGGATTATACGATATTGTCGACTGGTCCAAGCTAGGTATGGAGATCGTCGGTCATGCAGAGAATGGCTGCGCAGCGCTGGATGAGCTGAAGGAAACACCGGTAGACATTCTGATTACGGATATTTCAATGCCGAAGATGAACGGGCTTGATCTGATTCGACAGTCCCGCAACCTGAAGCCTGATTTGAAGGCAATTGTACTGAGTGGGTATGATGAGTTTGCATATTTGAAGGAAGGCATGTCATTAGGAATTGAAAATTATTTATTGAAACCGATTAATTTGGAGGAATTTCAAGCAACACTAAAGACGGTTCATGAGAAGCTTGATGCCTCCCGGCATCATGATGCACTAAATGAATACAGTATCCGGATATTACGTGACAATGTGATGCACAGATGGGTGTGCAACCAGATTGAACCCAGGGAATTTCGGGAAAGAACCGATTTGCTTGGATTGCAAATGGACAAGCCGCATGTGCTAGTCACCCTGTTTCGCATTAAATCAGCTTCAGCGGCAGCGTTCAGGCTCATCGAGCAAAGCGTTGACAGGCTACCCTCGGTCGTTCCATTTCAGGACACGGAAGGCGATATTGTATTGCTGCACAATTTTGATGATCCTGTTCAAGGCAAGCTGGAGTCCGCAGGGTTGATTGCAGAATTGTCAGACAAGCTTAGTCATTATGAGGTTCAGGTGTCCGAGGGTAGTGTCGAGGACTTGGAGAATGGGGCTCATCTTAGCTATGAAAATGCCAAAAAGGCTCAGGAGTATTTTTTAATTTATTCAGGGAACAACATGATCAGATTCGACGAGCTCAAAAGCTCTGTTGCATCGAGCCAGCTGGCAGCTATTGATTGGAATGAAAGCACCAGGCTTCTATTGGCAAGGGATAGAGAAGAGTTATTTGCTCTTATTGACCAGCAATTTGCTCAAATGGGCGAAATGGTTGGCGTTACTCCTGTTTTTTTGCAGGATATGGCTTTGGAATGGCTTGTACGCTTCAAGATGCAATTGCAAAAAATTCGATATGCTGAGGAGCCTCGTCTCATCAAAGATGGATATGATCAAATTAAATCAGCGGGGACTATAGAAGAGCTGGTCGTCATCGTAAAAAAAACGGCGGAAGTGGCAATCGATGTGCTAAACGGCGATGTCAAGAGTCCGATCGTTCAGCAGGTGCTATCCTATATTCACGAAGCATACAATCAGGATCTATCGCTTAAAACGTTAGGGAATACCTATAATATTCATCCAGTATATCTTGGGCAGCTTTTTCATAAAGAGGTGGGCGAGTCCTTCACAGAATACATCAACAGATACCGAATCGAGAAAGCTAAGGAACTTCTTAAGACAACACATCAAAAGGTGCACGAAATTGCCCGCAACGTAGGATATTGGGAGACTGGATATTTTTACAAGCAATTCAAGAAATATGTTGGGATATCTCCTAAAGAATTCAAGGGGCTAGGCTAGTGGTATGTCCACAGCCGGCTCTTTTCTTTATTTTGAACACTGTTTTATTTAGTTTATCTTCTTTTTGAAAATGCTTACATCAAATAAAGTAAAGATAGTTACATGAGCTTCTACTTCATAAGGGAGGTTTACCAATGAGTAAGAAAAAGAAAAGTATTTGTTTACTGTTGGCATCTTTGATGGCGTTTTCATTGCTGTTAAGTGCTTGCGGTGGAGGTAACAAAGCAGAAAATGCGAATTCTGGCAAGACGCAAAACACGGAAACAACGAAGAGCTCGGAAAAACCGGTGGAGCTGATCTGGTATACGATCGGAGCACCGCAAAAGGACTTGTCCCGAGTCATGGAGGAAGTCAACAAGTACACCAAGGAAAAAATTAATGCTACGGTCGACATGAAAATGATTGACTTTGGCGACTACAGCCAAAAAATGCAGGTAATGGTCGCTTCCGGCGAGCCGATGGATATTTTGTTCACATGCTCATGGGCGTTTGATTACGTGCAAAATGCTCGTAAAGGCGCGTTTATGGAACTAGATGATCTGCTGGATAAATACGGTCAAGGCATCAAGGATACTCTTGATCCGGCATTCCTGGAAGGCTCCAAGGTTGATGGACACAACTATGCAATACCTGCTAACAAAGAGCTTCCGGCTCAAGAAGTATGGCGTTTCAACAAAGAGCTTTTGGACAAGTACAACCTGGATATGGCAAGCGCAACTACACTGGAAAGTCTTGAGCCATTGCTGAAGACGATCAAGGAAAACGAGCCTGACATTACGCCTTATGCTATGGTTAAGGATTTCATGCCGCTCATGCCGTTTGACTATGTAATTGAGAAAATGCCTATGGCTGTTTACTTGGATACGAAAGACTACAAAGTAGTCAACATTTTGGAAACTCCAGAAATCGTAGACACTTTGAAAACAGTTCGTAAATACTATCAAGCTGGTTATGTATCACCTGAAGTAGCTACTACAACTTCTGTAGACGATTTGTACAAATCAGGAAAATGGTTTATGGACCGCGCTGCAACACAACCATTTGCAGACAACCTGTGGTCAGCTAGCTACGGATATCCTGTAGTTTCAACAGCAGCAGGCGATCCGTACGTATATAACTGGTCTGTAATGGGCTCGATGCAAGCGATCTCAGCTAACTCCAAGTATCCTGAGAAAGCAATGGAATTCCTGAACCTGCTCAATACAGATCCAGTTCTTCGCAACATGATCGACTCAGGTATTGAAGGCGTTCACTATGAAAAAGTTAGCGACAACGTAGTCAAGAACCTTCCGGACAGCAAGAACTACGATATGCCTACGTTCTCTCTTGGTAACATCATGATCAACTATCTGAATGAAGGCGACCCGGAAAACAAATGGGAAGAATTCAAGAAATTCAATGCTTCTGGCATTAATTCTCCTCTTCTTGGCTTTAACTTTGATACATCCAAGATTACAAATGAAATCGCTGCGGTGCAAAACGTTAAAGAAGAGTTCTGGTCATCCTTGATGACAGGTACAGTTGATCCAGAGGAATATCTGCCAAAAGCTAATGAGAAATTCAAGGCAGCCGGACTGGATGCAATTATTGCAGAGGCGCAAAGACAAATCGATGAGTGGAGAGCAACAGTAAGCGAATAATTTCGCCATATTGAACTAGGATCGGGCGGGTGAAAAGCTTAGCCCGATTCTTTTTCTTTTCGCCAGCAATGAATAACGATCAGGAGGGATACGCATGAAAGCGGTAGGCGGATTTTTTCGGAATATCTACAAAAGTAAAGTAATGCTGTTTATGGTTTTACCCGGTGCGTTATGGTTCCTGTTCTTTTCATACCTTCCGATGTTCGGTACGGTGATCGCGTTCAAGGAATATCGATTCAGCCGTGACGGCTTCTGGGCCAGCATTGTAAATAGTAAATGGGTAGGTTGGGACAACTTCAAGTTTTTGTTCAGCACCAATGATGCTTATGTAATTACACGTAATACGCTTCTCTATAATCTCGCGTTTATTTTCATAGGCTTGATCCTTTCCGTTGTTTTAGCAGTCATTTTATCGGAGATATCCAATAAACGGCTAGCGAAGACATATCAAACAGGTATGTTCATGCCTTATTTTCTTTCATGGGTTATCGTTGGCTATTTTACGTTCAGCTTCCTTAGCTCAGAGCGTGGTTTGCTCAACCAAGTACTGCAAAGCTTCGGGGTTGATACGATTCAATGGTATAACAATCCTAAATTTTGGCCGTACATTTTGATACTCGTCTATTTGTGGAAGGCCGTAGGGTACAACAGCGTAGTGTATTTGGCTGCCATTATGGGGATAGACAGATCGCTGTATGAGGCCGCCATGATTGACGGAGCGAGCAAATTTCAGCAAATTCGCAACATTACGATTCCGCTGCTTAAACCAATAATTACAATCATGACGCTGTTGGCGATCGGCAAAATATTCTACGCGGATTTCGGATTGTTCTACCAGGTTCCTAGAGATTCAGGCACATTGTATTCCGTGACTAACGTAATCGATACCTATGTATATCGTGGGCTCAAATCGACCGGTGAAATTGGAATGAGTACTGCCGCAGGTCTATATCAATCAGTCGTAGGCTTTATCCTGGTCATTACATCGAACTATATTGTAAGAAAATATGACAAGGACAGCGCATTATTCTAATCCAATGGAAGGAGTGAGTTTATATGTCTCGGAGAACTAAGCAACGTGATTTTCATCAACTGTCAAAAGTATGGAATGTCATATTCAATTTAATAGCTGGTTTATTTGCCTTTCTCTGTGTATTTCCATTCTTGTTTGTCGTGATCATTTCCTTCACGGATGAATCAGTTCTGGCTCGGAACGGCTATCGGTTAATCCCGGAAAAATGGAGCTTCGCAGCCTATCGTTACGTGTTCGAAACGGCCGACACCTTGCTTCAATCTTACGGGGTGACGATCTTTGTCACCATAGTGGGTACTATAGTCAGCCTTATAATCATTTCTCTTTATGCCTATGCAGTTTCACGAAAGAGCTTCAGGTATCGTAATTTCTTTTCCTTTTTCGCCTTTTTTACCATGCTGTTTAATGGTGGACTTGTCCCGACATATATTGTTGTAACACAGTTATTGGGGTTGAAGGATACCGTGTGGGCTTTGATTTTACCAATGGCGGTTAACGCATTTTACATTATGATTTTACGGACGTTTTATACGAGCAGTGTACCGGATGCAATTGTCGAATCAGGGAAAATCGACGGTGCCGGAGAGTTCAGAATTTTCCTCAAGCTGGTGCTCCCGTTATCCCTTCCAGGGCTTGCAACCATTGCCTTGTTCAGTACTCTAGGCTACTGGAACGACTGGTTTAATGCTCTGTTGTACATCGATAGTCCGAATCTTGTACCACTGCAATCCATGCTGATGCGGATCGAGACAAGCATGCAGTTCATTTTGCAAAACTCGCAAAACAGCTCGCTAAGCCTGGAGGCGCTCCGTTCTATGCCGCAGGATACTTCGCGGATGGCGATGGTTGTGCTTGCAACAGGACCGATTATTTTTGCTTATCCGTTTTTCCAACGTTATTTCATTCAAGGTCTTACTGTAGGGGCAGTTAAAGAATAGATAATGAAAAATAACCTCTAAAAAGATCATTGCGAAGGAGAGAGCAGATACCATGATCTATAAGGACCATACCAGACCAATTAATGAAAGAGTCGAGCATTTGCTTGGGCTTATGACAATGGAAGAAAAGGTCGGCCAGCTGGTGCAGCCTTTTGGCTGGCAGGCCTATACACATATAGACGGAAAGATTGAGCTTACTGATTCCTTTAAAAAGCAAATAGAAAGCACGGGCGTTGGGTCCCTGTACGGCACATTGCGCGCCGACCCGTGGACAGGAGTTACCCTGGAGACGGGGCTGTCACCGAGACAGGGAGCGGAGGCCGTCAATGAAATTCAAAGATATGCCATCGAAAATTCCCGACTGGGCATCCCGATCCTGATCGGAGAGGAATGCTCTCATGGACATATGGCTATCGGAGCGACGGTATTTCCGGTTCCATTAACCCTTGGCAGCACATGGAATGTGGAGCTGTATCGGGAAATGTGCCGGGCCGTAGCCAAAGAAACAAGAAGCCAGGGTGGTGCAGCGACGTATTCACCCGTTCTGGACGTCGTTCGCGATCCTCGCTGGGGACGGACGGAGGAGTGCTTTGGAGAAGATCCTTACTTGATCAGCGAAATGGCGGTAGCCTCCGTTGAGGGTCTGCAGGGCGATTCCTTGGACAGTCCGGACAGCGTTGTTGCGACATTGAAGCATTTTGTGGCCTACGGAAGCTCTGAAGGCGGAAGAAATGCAGGTCCGGCACATATGGGCCGACGCGAGCTGCTTGAGGTGGATATGCTGCCGTTCAAAAAGGCGGTTCAGGCAGGGGCGCAATCGATCATGCCGGCTTATAACGAGATTGATGGCGTTCCATGCACGACCAACAAGGAGCTGCTGCAGGATATCCTCCGCGATGAATGGGGCTTTGACGGCATGATCATAACGGATTGTGGCGCAATCGACATGCTGGCTTCAGGCCATGATGTGGCTGAGGATGGACTGGATGCTGCTGTGCAAGCCATTGAGGCAGGAATCGACATGGAAATGTCAGGTGAAATGTTCGGCAATTATTTGCTGAAGGCCTTACAATCCAATCGATTGAATGCTGAGGTTCTGGATGCGGCAGTACGCAGGGTGCTTACCTTGAAGTTCAAGCTCGGATTATTCGAATCACCTTATGGAGATCCGGATCGTGCCGAAGAGATTATCGCCAGCAAGGAGCATATATCATTAGCTCGTAAAATCGCAGGCGAAGGCATCGTTTTGTTGAAAAATGAAGAAGGACTGCTCCCGCTGTCCGATGCTTCAGGAACCATTGCTGTAATTGGACCTAATGCAGACGCGGGCTACAATCAGCTGGGCGATTACACGTCTCCGCAGTCGCCGGGCACGGTGGTGACAGTGCTGGAAGGCATTCGTGAAAAGCTGAAAGATGACAGCGGGCGTGTTCTGTATGCGCCGGGCTGCAGAATCAGAGGGGAATCGCGCGAGGGATTTGAGCTCGCCCTTTCCACTGCGGAGAGGGCCGATACCATCGTGATGGTAGTTGGAGGCTCCAGTGCGCGTGATTTCGGTGAAGGCAGCATTGACTTAAAGACAGGAGCCTCAAAGGTAACCGGACATTCGTGGAGTGATATGGACTGTGGCGAAGGCATCGATCGAATGTCATTGAGTCTGTCCGGCGTACAGCTTGAATTGATGCAGGAAATCAGCAAGCTGGGAAAACAGCTTGTAGTTGTATATATTAACGGTCGTCCGATTGCCGAGCCATGGATCGATGAGCATGCGGACGCCATTGTGGAAGCGTGGTATCCGGGTCAGGAGGGCGGCCATGCGGTAGCCGACATTTTGTTCGGCGATGTCAATCCATCCGGACGTTTGACGGTGTCTATTCCAAAGCATGTTGGCCAATTGCCTGTGTATTATAACGGCAAACGCTCTCGCGGGAAGCGATATCTGGAGGATGATTCCCAGCCTCGCTATCCGTTCGGATTTGGACTCAGCTATACGGAGTTTGCTTATTCCAACCTCAAGCTTGAATCACAGGAGCTCGCTGTTAACGGAAGCACTATAGCCGCTGTTGAAGTTACTAACGTCGGCAAACGGGCCGGGGCGGAGGTCGTGCAGCTTTATATCTCCGATAAGGTTAGCAGTGTAACACGTCCGGCCAAGGAATTGAAAGGGTTCCGCAAAATTTATTTGGAGCCGGGTGAAACTCAAACCGTGAAATTTACGATCGGTGCGGAGGAGCTTCAATATATCGGTTCGGATATGAAAACCGTTGTGGAGCCTGGAGAATTTCAGGTATGCATTGGCAGACATGTAAATGATACTTTAAGCGCCGCATTGCAGGTGCGAAAGGAGTAGGACATGGAACGAATTCAGCGTTTTATTCGCGAGCTGTCGGAGGCCTCATGGCTGGAGGAGCTGGAGGTGCGAAGCTGGGAGATCACTTCGGCAACGTACAAGCTGCCGGGAGAGTATGAAAATGTAGCTCCTTATTCGGAGGGACTGAACTTTGAACGGTTTCCAAGCACACAAGGCACGACCTACTTTTTCCGTACGCAATTGTCTGTTCCTTCTTCCTGGCAGGAAGGTCATGCAGGACTGATTTTTAAATCAGGTGGAGAAGGCTTGCTCAGAGTTAATGGTCGATCGTATCAAGGGCTTGACCGTAACCATACCTTTGTGACACTGCGTGAGGAAAAGAGCACTCCGCTGGAGCTTGAGATCGAGCTGTTCGATCCAGTACCGGAGCCGGTAGATCCATTAAATCAGCAGGCTGTTATTCAGCCGCCGATCACTGCGGTTCAATGCAAGCTGGTGCTTGTTAATCGGCCTGTTCAGAGCTTGATGTATACCGCGACAATCATTCGCGATTCGGCGGTATTGCTGCCTGAGCAGGATTTTCGCAGAACTCGCTTGATTGAGGCGTTGTACCGGGCTATGGATGAATTTGTCGGACTGAGCAAGACAGAGGTTCGGGAAGGCGTTTCTGCTGCGGCGATTGAGGAACGGTTGATGCAGCGTGTACAGGAGATCGGAGGAAATGCCGAAGGAATCATGCACATGGTTGGCCAGTCGCACATCGATATTGCTTGGCTGTGGCCGGCACGAGAGACCGTCCGCAAGACGAGTCGTACGTTCTCAACCGTTGATGCATTAATGTCGGAATATCCGGATTTCAAATATGCACAAAGTCAGCCGCTGCTGTTTGAATATCTTAAGAATAACGATCCCGAGCTGTATGAGCGGGTAAAGGCAAGAATCTCCGAGGGTCGCTGGGAACTGGTTGGAGGCATGTGGATCGAACCGGATCTGAACCTGCCTAATGGGGAGTCACTGATGCGGCAAATGCTGTACGGTCAGTCCTTTTACCAGCAAGAATTCGGGAAGACCTCTGATATTGAGTGGCTCCCGGATACGTTTGGTTATTGCGCTTCTCTGCCTCAAATTTTGAAGCATGGTGGTATTCGGTTTTTTATGACGACCAAGCTGGGCTGGAACGATACCAATGTATTTCCTTACGATTTGTTCCATTGGGTCGGAATTGACGGAACACCAATGCTCTCTTATTTGAATCACGGGGTAAACGAAAATACACTTCCGAAAGACATCCACGATCATTGGCAGTCCTTCCGGGAAAAAGCGAGTCATCCTGAGCAGATGCTGCTGTACGGACATGGTGATGGAGGCGGCGGCGTAACCCGCGAGATGCTCGAATATATCGATCGTTCGGAGCTGATGGTGGGTCAACCGTCCAGTGTTTACAGCACGGCAGCGCAATTTTTTGACGGTATTGCCGGGGATAGACCTCAAATTCCTGAGTGGAGAGGCGATTTGTACCTGGAGCTGCACCGGGGAACGTACACAACTCATGGTCGCAATAAACGGAACAATCGAAAAGCTGAGATTATGTATCGTGAAGCTGAATTGTGGAATACGCTCGCTGCAAGCTTCATGAATGAGGAAAAACGGCGGGACAGCCTGCAGTCGCTGCATGATGGCTGGAAGCTGATCCTGCTGAATCAATTCCATGACATCATCCCGGGCTCAGCTATTACAGAAGCCTACGAAACTTCGGAAAAAGAATACAAGGATATTTTCAGCTTCGGTAATTCAAGTCTCATGACAGGGCTGTCAGCATTAAACGAACAGATCACGATGACGGGCGAAGGTACACCGTACGTTGTGTACAACAGTCTGGGCTGGTCGAGGGACGTCGTCGTTTCAATTAACGATTCCGGCTTCAGCCGCCGGGGCACCAAGGTATACGACTCGGAAGGCAATCGCTTGGAAGCTGATTTACTTGCAGGAGCTGGAAACGAAAAATCGGATCATGTATGGATTCGAGTATCGAATGTTCCGGCCTTTGGATACAAAACGATCTGGTTCAGGGAGGACGAAGCATCTGTTGCGCCTACTAGCGGTGAGGTTAACCCTTCCTGCGGGACCGGGCAATGGAATGGTGAAGTATGGGAGACAGAGTACTACTCTATCCGATTTAACGAGAAAGGCGAGATCATCAGCCTGCTGGATAAAGCAGTGAACCGGGAAATCGTCCAGCCTGGCGAAGCGGCAAACAGATTCCACTTCTTCCATGACCGTCCTATCCTTTGGGATGCATGGGATATTGACAGCAGATACGAGGAGCAGCCGGCTGGAGAAGCGGAGCTTGTGGAGCGTGCAGTGCTTCTTCAGGGTGATGTCATGGATGTTTTGCGTTTCCGTTGGAGCTTGAGCCAGTCCGATATCGAGCAGGATATCATTCTGTATCACCATGATCGAAGAATTGATTTCAAAACAAGAGTGAACTGGAATGAAGCGCATAAGCTGCTTAAGGTTGGATTCCCTGTAGATGTAGTTGCCGATAAGGCAACCTATGAGATACCGTATGGCGCACTGGAGCGGCCGACCCATCGCAATACGAGCTGGGAGCAGGCACAATATGAGGTTTGCGGTCATCGCTTTGTAGATGTTTCCGAACACGGCTACGGTGTCAGCCTGTTGAATGATTGCAAATACGGTTATGACGTGCAAGGAAGCACCATACGACTATCGCTGCTGCGCGCGCCTAAATGGCCGGATAAAACCGCAGATTTGGGAGTTCACGAATTTATCTATTCCTTGTATCCGCATGCCGGAAGCTGGCAGGAAGCACATATTGTCAGAAAAGCAGCCGAGCTGAATCACGAGGCGCCTGTCATTGGATGTGCAGGACAGACTGAAGCTGCTGTCGGCTCTCTGCCGAACGAAGGAAGCTTACTTGGCTTCAACGGGCAGCATGTCATGCTGGACACAGTCAAGCCTGCCGAGGAAGGCAACGGAGTTATTCTTCGTCTTTATGAGTCCGCAGGGGGACGGGAAAGCGTTGCCTTGGAATGGCCGGAGCAGGTTGAAAGCATATCTATTTCCAATGCTCTTGAAGAGGAATTTGAGCAGCTCCCGCATACTGAAGGTCGGTTTGAGCTTGATTTTGCACCCTATGAAATTAAGACGATCAGAATCAACTACTAATCTAACTCACGATAAAGGAGCGATAAGCTTTGGAACAATTTAGACTCCCGAAAATAAACATGCCGAAGCTGGAATTGCCGAATGCGGTGCAGGATGTGCTGCGGGAAGCGGATGAGAAGCTTGCACATCGTCCGAAGCTGCTGAAGCAGTTCAAAAACTGCTTTCCCAATACGCTGGAGACGACGACCAAGCTAATGGAGGATGGAACGACCTTTGTTATTACAGGAGATATTCCGGCCTCCTGGCTGCGGGATTCGGTAGAGCAGGTGATCCACTACGTGCCTCTAGCGAAAGAAGACGCGGATTTGCAGCGGATTATTTCCGGACTGATCAAGCGTCATATTCAATATATTCACATTGACCCGTATGCCAATGCATTTAATGAATCCGCCAACGATTGGCACTGGAATACGACGGATGAGACGGACATGTCGCCCTGGGTATGGGAACGGAAATTCGAGATCGATTCCCTATGCTTTGTAGTCCGGCTCGCATACACGTACTGGAAAGAAACCGGGCGGGCTGATATTTTTGACGCCGGATTTAAATCCGCTATGCGGAAAATTTATGATGTGTTCCGTACCGAGCAGCGGCATTTTGAACAGTCGCCATATCGGTTTACACGCAATAACGGCATCATTGAGGATTCGCTGCGCAATGCTGGAATGGGCATGCCGGTCAACTACACCGGAATGATCTGGTCAGGGTTCCGTTCCAGCGACGATGCCTGCGATTTTCATTACAACATTCCGGGCAACATGTTTGCGGTTGTGGCGCTTCGCCAAATGCAGGAATTCGCGGAATGGGTATTCCGTGACATGGATTTTCTGGCACAGCTTCAGACACTGGAGCTTGAAGTAGACTACGGGATCAAGCTGTATGGCATTTATCGTCATCCTGAATTTGGACCCATTTATGCTTACGAGACGGACGGATTTGGCAACTATTGTCTGATGGATGATGCCGGCACGCCAGGATTGATGTCGATTCCTTATCTGGGCTACGTCACTGCAGACGATCCGATTTATCAAAATACGCGGCGTTTTGCGCTTAGCAAGGAAAATCCGTTTTACTTTGAAGGGAAAGCAGCCAAAGGAATCGGCAGCCCGCATACACCGAAGGATTACATTTGGCATATGGCGTTATCGATGCAGGGGATCACAGCTCAGACTGCCGAGGAGAAGCTGGAGCTGATTGCGATGCTGGAAGCGACGGATGCTGACACTGGCTATATGCATGAAGGCTTCCATTCGGACGATCCAACGATCTTTACCCGCAGCTGGTTCGCTTGGTCGAACAGCCTGTTTTCACAGCTAGTTTACCGTGCGATGAAGGAAGGCATTCTGTAAGTCGTATTGACCTTTAAAATATCGATGTTTGTAAAAAAGGAGATTTGAAAATGAGCAGAATTATTGGAGAAAACCTGAACCATATTCCTTGGCAGGATAAACCTGAAGGCTATAATGCACCCGTTTGGAGATATTCACAGAATCCTATTATTAAGCGTGACGCAATTCCAAGCTCCAACAGTATATTTAATTCGGCTGTCATTCCTTTTGAGGACGGGTTCGCCGGTGTATTCCGCTGCGACTCCAAATCCGTCAGCATGGACATTTTCGCCGGCTTCAGCAAGGATGGCGTGAACTGGGAAATCAATCACGAGCCCATCGTATTCCAGGGAGATGAGGAAGTCATTAAACGGGAATACCGTTATGATCCGCGGGTCTGCAAAATTGGAGATCGTTATTACATCTCATGGTGCAACGGCTATCATGGCCCGACGATAGGACTTGCATATACCTTTGATTTTCAGACTTTCCATCAAATTGAGAATGCCTTCTTGCCGTACAACCGAAACGGAGTGCTGTTCCCGCGCAAGATTGGCGACAATTATGCAATGCTTAGCCGTCCTAGCGATACAGGCCATACTCCCTTCGGTGACATATTTTACAGCGAAAGTCCTGACCTCACCTTTTGGGGAAAACACCGCTATGTGATGGGTACGATCGATGGAGATGCCTCTGCATGGCAGTCCAAAAAAATCGGACCGGGTCCGATTCCGATCGAAACCGACAAGGGCTGGCTGCTGATTTACCATGGCGTAATCAATACTTGCAACGGCTTTGTTTATCGTATGGGCTGTGCGCTTCTGGATATTGATCAGCCTTGGAAGGTAAAAGCGCGGTCACGCAATTATATTTTGGGGCCTGAAACCTTGTATGAATGCGTCGGAGATGTACCGAATGTGACTTTCCCATGTGCGGCTTTGACCGATGCTGCAACCGGACGCATTGCCATTTATTATGGCTGCGCAGATACAGTAACGGGCTTGGCATTTACTACTGTTGACGAACTGCTCGATTATATGGAGAAGTACCCTTTGGAAGGGTAAGCTGATCAATCGAATTAAATGAAGCAGAAATGAGGCAATAAAATGAATACAGCGTCAATCTTGTTTGAAGAAGTGCCATTTGAGACCATCCGCAGCATAGTTAAAAGGTATTTTGGACATGCGGAGGAATTAGAATGCACGCTGTTGAAGGGAGGACTCTTCAACACTACCTACAAGTTGACGCTTCCTTTATTGCAGCGGAATTTAATTTTGAGATTAGGTCCAGTGAATCGCCAGCACCTGCTGCCCTTTGAACACCAGCTGATGAAGGCGGAGGAAATGGCCTATCAACTGCTTTCCACTCGGAATATTCCTTGTCCGGAGGTTCTGGTATGCGATAACACCAAGCAGTATCTGGATCGGGATTTTATGATCACTGCCTGTATTCCCGGTATATCCTTGGCGGATGAGTCTATTTCCGAGGAGAGCAAAAAGGATATCTACATGCAAGTCGCCGGATTAACAGCCAGGATGCATTCCATTACTGGCCCTGCATATGGCAGAATAGCTGATTTGCTGCAAGGCAGAGGACATCACAAATGGCAGGAATTTCTGCTCGCACATGCGGCGGAGGTAGGGGATTCCTGTCTGAAATATGGTGTATTCAAGCCAGAGGAAGTACAGCGAATTCTGCGTATATATGAAGGAAATTCAGAGCTTTACCGGAATATTGAGACTCCTCGTATGCTTCACGGGGATTTGTGGGCTGGCAACGTGCTTGTTCAGCGCAGCCCGGAAGAGGAACGTTACGAGGTTACAGCGATCCTTGATGCGGATAGAGCATTGTTCGGGGACAGTGATTTTGAATATGCCAGTCCATGGCTTCCCTTTTCAGGTGAGGTCATAGACGAGTCATTTCTTAGGGACGATGTTCGAATATTGAAAATGGACACGTATCGTATGCTGTTCGCTTTTATAGATGCTTACATCTGGAATGTCCAATATCGCGATCATGCCCAATTTGAGAGTAACAAGCAGCGTACACTGGACATGCTTCAATCTATTGAGATCCGATTGTAATGAGAATCTAAGCAGGCTGGATAACAATATAAGTGAAATAAGAGGGGGAATCAACATGAACAAACAAAAAAGAGCCCATATCATCTCCCACACTCATTGGGACAGGGAATGGTATTTACCCTATGAGAAGCATCATGTAAGGCTTGTCGCTTTGGTCGATTCTCTCCTGGACAAGCTGGATAAGGGCAGTGATTTCAGAAGCTTCTATTTGGATGGTCAAACGATTATTCTGGAGGATTATCTTCAGGTCCGCCCCGAGAACAAGGAACGGCTGGAGAAGCATATTCGTGAAGGTAGAATTCTGATAGGCCCATGGTATATTTTGCAGGACGCTTTTTTGACAAGCGGTGAGGCGAATGTGCGCAACATGCAGCTCGGTCACCGTGATGCCAAGCAGTATGGAGAGCCGGCCAAGATCGGATACTTCCCGGACACCTTCGGCTTAGTCGGGCAGACTCCGCAGCTGATGCAGCAGTCCGGCATTAACAATGCCTTTTTTGGTCGCGGTGTAAAACCGACGGGCTTTAACAATACAGTATCTGAAGGAGGCTATGAGTCTTCGTTCTCCGAGCTGATCTGGGAAGGTTCCGATGGCTCGAAGGTGCTGGGTATATTGTTCGCTAACTGGTATTCCAATGGCAATGAGGTGCCGGTAGACGAAGCTGAAGCCAAGACGTTTTGGGACAAAAAGCTGGCAGATGCAGAAAAATATGCGGCCACGGGAGAACTCCTCTTTATGAACGGCTGCGACCACCAGCCAATTCAGCTTGATCTGCCTGAGGCGATCGAGACAGCTTCGAGATTGTACCCGGATACGGAGTTTATCCACTCCAGTCTGCCGGAGTATTTACAGTCTCTGGAAGGGGCGCTGGATCGCGATTTATCCTCGGTGAAGGGCGAATTGCGCAGTCAGCGGACGGACGGCTGGGGGACCCTGGTCAACACAGCCTCGGCTCGCGTGTATTTGAAGCAGATGAATCAGGAAGGACAAGCGCTGCTTGAAAAAGTAGCCGAGCCGCTGGCTTCGTTTGCTCATCTTTTAGGGCAGTCCTATCCTCATCATCTGTTTACTTACGCCTGGAAGACCTTGATGCAGAACCACCCGCATGACAGCATCTGCGGCTGCAGTGTGGATGAAGTGCACCGGGAGATGGTGACCCGCTTTGATAAAAGCCGTCATGTAGCGGAAGCAATTATAGATGAGAGCAAGCAGGTGATTGCTGAGAAGGTAGATACTTCTGTCTTCTGCGAATATGGGGAGGACCCGCTGCCGTTGATTGCGATGAATACTACCGGGTGGGCTCGCACCGGGGTGCTGTCTGTGGAACTGGATGCTGCACGTCTGTATTTGCGGGAGGGCTTTACACTTGAAGAAACCTCGCGCCGGATGAAGGAGACGGATTTATCAGGGCGGGTTCTGGTTGACGAGCAGGGGAACGCAGTTCCTTGCAGTGTAGAGGATTTAGGCTTGCTGTTTGGCTATGATTTGCCTGAGGACAAGTTCCGTCAGCCTTACATGTGCCGCAGGGTGCGGATTACGTTCCAAGCGAAGGAGGTTCCTGCTCTGGGACTGCGTGCATACGCTTGGGTGCGCCGTGAGGAGCAGCAACAGGAGGCAGCTTCTCTGCTTACGGGACAGCGTGTGATGGAGAATGAGGCACTTAAAGTGGAGATTGCGGAGGACGGCTCTTTTGCACTAATTCACAAAAAAACAGGCCAAACGTATCGTGATCTTGGAGTTTATGAGGATACGGGAGATATCGGCAATGAATACATGTACAGACAGCCTGAAGGAGAAGAGGCTCTAACTACAAAAGGGTTGGCTGCGCAAATCCGCGTGTTGGAGGATACGCCTTATCGTGCATCTGTAGAAATCGTCCACGAATGGGAAATTCCCGTCTCCGGGGATGAAAAGCTGGATCAGGAGCAGCGGGAATTGGTGTATTATCCGGAGCGTAAGGCGCAGCGCAGCGACAGCCTCGTACCGCTTCGAATATGTACCGTGATTACGCTTGAAGCGGATGCAAAAGGTGTTTTTGTAGAGACGAAGCTTAACAATCAGGCGATGGATCACAGACTTAGAGCATTGTTTCCGACTGATCTGGATGCTGCCGCACATCTTGCAGATTCGATGTTTGAAATCGCGGAAAGGGATAACGTACCGGCACCTGAATGGGAAAATCCGAGCAATACGCAGCATCAGCAGGCTTTTGTTGACCTTCGTAATACCCACTCGGGGCTTACCATTGCGAATCTTGGCCTGAATGAATATGAGGTGCTGCGAGATGGACGTAACACCATTGCGATTACGTTGCTTCGAGCTGTAGGGGAATTGGGCGACTGGGGGTTGTTCCCTACGCCGGAAGCGCAATGCCTGGGTGACCATGCCTTCCGAATGGAGCTGATTCCATATTGCACAGACGATAAGGGACATGGAGCATTTGAAGCTTATAGCGAAGCCTATCAATTCCAGATTCCATGGACAGTATGCCAGACTGGAGTACATTCCGGCCAGATAGCTCCCGCTTATACTCCCCTGCATTGGGAAAGCAAGGAGCTTGCCTTCTCCTCGCTGAAGATGAATGAGGATACCGATCATTTGCTGCTTCGTTGGTTCAATATGAGCGGTAGGGATACAAAGCTCAACTTGAATACGCAAATTCCGGTCGAGTCCTTGTACAAGACAACCATCATGGAGGAGCCGGCAGCGCCGATCGAGGGAACCGAGACTGGCGGATTGATTTTACCGGTCGGTCCTTGCGAAATTGTAACGATCGGAATGCAGATTTTATTGCCATGAACGGGGGTGAAGCTATGAAGATACTATTATCCGGGCTATCTAAGGACATGCTGCGTGGTGTGGCAGAGCTTGGCGGAATGCTGGGCATAGAAACGCAGGCGGAAGACGCAGTATCGGTTGAGGTTGTTCAGGCAAATGGGCCGCTGAAGGTGACTCGAAACGGCAACCGAGGGTTTATTCAATATGAGAAAAAGATACATTTTTACCGCGGATTTGGCTTGTTTGTGGAACACGCACGTACCAAGGAAGCCTTCACGATAAATGAACAGCCAAGATTCGATTACAACGGCACGATGCTCGACGTATCCCGCAACGGGGTGCTGCGTGTGGACACGATTAAGCAGTTCATCCGTTACATGGCCTTGATGGGGCTCAACGGTCTTATGCTCTATACCGAGGACACCTATGAAATTGAAGGCTTGCCATATTTCGGATATATGCGCGGCCGCTACTCCAAAGAGGAGCTTCGTGCCTGTGATGACTATGCCGATATGTTCGGCATCGAAATGATTCCCTGTATCCAGACCTTGGGGCATCTGCATCATGCTTTAAAATGGAACTACGCCGAACCGATCAGGGATCATCATGATATTTTGCTTCCGGATGAACCTGAAACCTATGAATTCATCGAGCAAATGATCAGCACTGCTGCATCTACCTTCCGCTCGAAACGGATTCATATCGGCATGGACGAAGCTTTTCAGGTAGGGCTTGGTCGCTATTTACGAGAGCATGGCTACCGCAACCGTTTTGATATCATGAATGAGCATGTCGGAAAGGTTATGGAAATCACCAGCAAGTATGGTCTTCATCCGATGATCTGGAGCGACATGTATTTCAATCTGCTAGCCAATGATAATCAGGGACAGCTGTATAACATGAATGCTGATTTCTCTGCCGAGAATATGTCCAAAATTCCTGAGGGCGTTCAGTTCGTGTTCTGGGATTATGGCAGAGGCGAAGAGGAAGGCTATGAGCTCGTCTTTGATATGCATAAAAAATTCGGGTCAATGCCGATTTTTGCCGGCGGGATTCATATGTGGAACTCCATCGCTCCGAACTATGGAAAGACGTGGAAGACGAGTCATCCGGCTCTTCGGGCAGCCAAGAAAAAGGGCCTTAGGGAGGTATTTGCAACTGCTTGGGGAGATAATGGTACTGAAACGAATCATTATGTGATTCTGGCCGGCCTGCAGCTGTTTGCCGAGCATGGCTATGGCGATGAGGTCGATGATGAGACGCTTGCCAAGCGATTGAAGGCCTGTACCGGAATGGATCTTTTTGAACCCCTTGTATCTCTGAAATATATGGATGAGGTACCGGGTGTCGATGAAGGAAACCATTGGATGGCTAACCCCTCCAAATTTCTGCTGTGGCAGGATTTAATGGTTGGTATTTTTGATAAGCATATTGAAGCGGATACCGAAGCAGTACTGCCGGGGTATTACAGGGATATGGAAGTAAAATGGCGCGATGTCAAGGAGGGTATGCCTGCTCCGTTTCATGCGCTGTTCGAAACCTATGAGAAGCTGGCCGCAGTGCTGTCAATAAAGACTGCTTTAGGAGTACGTATCACGAGATACTATAAGGAGCAGCAGAAGGAAGAACTGGCGAAGATTGCGAGCAGTGAGCTGCCGGAGCTTTATTCACGGGTGGAAAGCCTGCGGCTTGCCCATCGACGGATGTGGATGCTGACCTATAAGCCGTTTGGCTGGGAAACGCTCGACATTCGCTACGGCGGGTTGAAGGCTCGTATTCAATCGGCAGGAGACAGACTGCGTGATTATCTCGATGGACGTGTAGATGTGCTGGAGGAGCTTGAAGCCGAGCGGCTCGTTTTTGATCAGAATGGTATACCAACGGCACCGATGAATGTGACGGGGCTGTATCAGCTGATTGTAACGGCAACCTCGCTAACGTAAAAAGAAGCAAGAAGACGACTCTTATTCATTTTTGAATGAGAAGTCGTCTTTTTTGTTGAATGGACATCTACCTTGCAATCCAAGCTGCATATTCCTCTTCAGTAGCTAACACGCAGTGAGTATCAGATGCTTGCAGCTGAATGCCCTTCGAATAATCGATTCCACTGGTCGCATAATCATACGTTATAGCAATCCTTTGCTTCTCCTTGATCGGGTTGGCATGAGGGATAGCGGATAAGAGCGATTTGGTGTATGGATGGATCGGATGCTCGAAAATATCATGAGTTGTTCCGGTTTCAACCAAATGCCCCAGATGCAGCACGCCGATACGATCGGATATATATTTGACCATGGATAAATCATGGGCGATAAACAAAAAGGCGGTGTTTGTCTCTTCTTGAATGTCCTTCAGGAGATTTACAATCTGCGCTTGAATGGAGACATCGAGAGCGCTGATCGCTTCATCGGCAATAATCAGCTCAGGCTCCATAATTAGGGCTCTTGCAATACCGATGCGTTGACGTTGACCACCTGAAAATTGATGCGGATAGCGGTTCGCATGCTCACGAGAGAGACCGACCTTGTCTAATATCCGATATACCTTTTCAGTGCGTTCCTGTTTAGTTTTGTAAAGCTTATGGATATCGAGTCCTTGAGCAATAATGTCGATGACCTTTTTTCGTGGATTCAGACAAGCCATGGGATCTTGAAATATCATTTGCATCTTGGTACGAAGCAGAGTCTGTTCCTTTTCCTTGAGCGGTCCGGATATATCGATGCCCTGGAAAGTAACCTTACCTGCACTAGGCTGATACAGGCGAATAATCGATCTGCCAATCGTGGATTTACCGCTGCCGGATTCTCCAACAAGGCCGTAGGTTTCGCCCGCGTGAATATTAAATGATACGCCATCTACAGCTTTTAGTGTAAATTTACTGCTCATTTTAAAATGCTGCTTTAGATCCGTTACTTGTAAGAGTGGGGCTGCATCCATTCGCTACCTACCTCCTTGACGACCTTATCGATTCTTTTTCGCAATGTGTCGGACATCTCTACTCTGGGTGCGTTGTCATGCAGCAGCCAGGTTGCGGCATAATGGGTATCCGAAACCTTAAACATAGGAGGCTCCTGCTTGAAATCGATATTCAGGGCATGAACATTTCTTGGTGCAAAAGCATCTCCCACAACCTTGTTCAGCAGATTGGGCGGACTTCCGGGTATCGTGTACAGCTTCTCATTTTCGGAGCCTATATCCGGCATAGAGGATAGAAGACCCCATGTATAAGGATGCTTAGGATCGTAGAATATCTCGTTGACTGTAGCTCGCTCTACTATTTTTCCGGCATACATGACGGCAACATAATCAGCTACTTTGGCAACAACGCCTAAATCATGAGTTATATAGATCACGGAAATATTTGTTTTGGCCTGAATATCCTTGATCAGCTCCAGTATTTTAGCTTGGATGGTTACATCAAGGGCGGTGGTTGGTTCATCGCATATAAGCACTTCCGGATTGCAGGCCAGCATAATGGCGATGACAACACGCTGACGCATGCCGCCGGATAACTGGTGGGGATAGCACTTCATTCTCTTTTCCGGATCGGTAATGCCGACCAGTGTCAGCAATTCCAAGGCGCGTTCATAAGCCTTCGACTTGCTCATTTTCAAGTGGATGAGCATCCCCTCCATAATCTGATTGCCTATTGTCATCGTAGGATTGAGAGATGTCATAGGGTCCTGAAAGACCATAGCGATTCGTTTGCCATTGATTCTGTTGCGCATTTCCTTTTTGGAGAGCTTCAGTAAATCCTGACTGACCCTTTTTCCGTCGCGCTCATAGTTAAATGTAATGCTGCCTGAATTGATCCGTTGATTAGAGCTGAGTATTCTCATGATGGCTTTAACAGTAACTGATTTTCCGCTGCCGGATTCCCCGACTATAGCTACTGTCTCGCCTTTATGCAAATCCAGATCCACGCCCCGGATGGCATTTACCATGCCGTTTGAAGTCTTAAAAGATATGGATAAGTTGCGTATGGAAAGTACAGTTTCGCTCATCTTGTAATCCTCCTACATTTCTTTCATTTTTGGGTCTAGTGCATCTCTGAGTCCGTCAGCTAATAGGTTAAAGCTCAACATAAGCAAGGCAAGCACCGTTACAGGCGCGGCGATCATATACGGATATATAGTCATCGATTTGAAGCCTTCACTGATTAATGAGCCGAGAGAAGCCATAGGCTGAGGAATGCCTAAACCGATAAAAGCCAGAAATGCTTCAGTAAAGATGGCGCTTGGAATTGAAAACATCGACATAATGATGATCTGACCAAAAATATTCGGCAAAATGTCTTTAAAGATAATGCTGAGATTGCCGGCACCTAAGGTTCGAGAGGCCAGAACAAATTCCTGCTCCTTAAGCTTTAGCATTTGTGCGCGTGCTACCTTGCTCATGCCGATCCAGCCCGTGATCAATAAGGCGAGCGTTATCGTGACGAGCCCGGGTTTAAGGACGATGATCAGAAGGGTAACAATGACCAGATTAGGTATGCTGCTTAAAATTTCGATAAATCGCTGCATCACATTATCTACTGCCCCGCCAAAATAGCCGGATATCAGACCGTAGCACATTCCGATGACCATATCGATAACCACTGCAATGATCGCGATATAGAGTGAAATGCGGGTCCCTTCCCAGACGCGGGTCCACAAGTCCCTTCCCAGGGTATCTGTGCCAAAGAAATAGTAGACATCATCCAATCCCTTTTGTTCATATGAATTTATCCCATTAGCGACACCATTGAAAATAAATGAGTTCTCAAATCCTTCAATTCGAGGAGCAAGGCTCTTGTGCTTGATGTTCATCGATTTATAAGTGTGTTCATTCATCATGGGTCCAAATGCCGCAAAAAATGAAATGATCAGGATAATGATTAAGCCGAAAACAGCGCCTTTGTTTGATTTAAAACGAACGAAGGCGTCCTTCCAATAGGATTGACTGGTGTAGTTATGATCGATTTGAGTACGTCCGTTATCGTTGGCTAATTCGAAATCGCTATTATTGATTACTTGTGCCGGTTCACCCATGTTTCTCCCCCTTTGCCAAACGGATTCTCGGGTCAATGATGCCATATAGAATATCGACTAGTAACATGATGCCGATAAACATAATGCTGTAGATAAAAGTCACGGCAAGGATCACGTTGTAATCGTTAATCTGAATGGCGGTCACGAGGAGACTTCCGATTCCCGGGATAGAGAAAATTTGTTCTATAACCAGGCTTCCTGTCATTAAAGTCACAACGAGTGGCGCAAGTACCGTGATGATTGGAATTAATGCATTGCGCAGTGCATGGATGAAAATGAGCCTTCTTTTGGTTACTCCTTTACTTTCAGATAGTAGTATATAATCCGAATTCAGCACCTCGATCATTTCAGACCTTGCAAACCTTGCAACGGTGGCGATAGTAAACATAGAAAGTGCTATGGTTGGAAGGATGGAGGAAATGATTGGTTTTGCCGGGCTGTACAAAATCGGAAACCAATGCAGCCTGGAGCCGAGAAAAAAGGATAGTGCCAAGGCAAATACATACGATGGAAAGCTGACGCCGATGACGGAAATAAAGGTCGTCAGTGTATCAATGATGCTGTTATGTCTTAACGCAGCGATGATTCCGAGGATAAGTCCGATTAAGGTACCAAGCAGTATAGCTTGTGCACCGATTTGAATCGTGACCGGAAGGCGTGCCTCCAGCATGGTGGAGATCGGCATATTTTTCTGGATGACATAAGAAACCCCGAAATCACCGGTTAGCATGGACTTCACATAATCGATAAACCGAAAAAAAACGGGTTGATCCAGCCCGTATTTAGCATCCAGTACAGCTCTTTGGGCGGCGGTGATTTTTTCATCATTAAAAGGCGACCCCGGCATATACTCGAGCATTAGAAAAAGTACCATTAATATGATGAGGATCGTAACCGCTGCAAGTGCTAATCTTTTGAATATATACCTTCCCATTACTTTCACCTCTAAAAATGCAGGACTACAGCAAGAAAATAAACACTGTAGTCCTGCTGCTTTTATGACAGCTTAAAGCTGCAATTCAATGAGGAAAGAGGTTGCTTGCCGATTATTGCTTGTCAGCACTTTTATAGAAAATGTTAACACCCACGGAGTGGAACTCGATTCCGCTTACTTCAGGCTTAATCAATACGGCATTCCCTTTTTGATACACAGGGAAAATAACCGCCTGATCCATCACGATGCCCTCTGCCTTTTTCAAAGCCTCCCATCTTTCTTCAGGCTTGCTGGCGAGGTCGCCCTTGCTTGCTCTGTTAACCAACTCGTCGTACTCTTTGTTCTCCCAAGCTCCATAGTTGTTAGGGCTTCCGGTAGTCCACATATCCAGATAGGTCATTGGATCGGCATAGTCCGGCCCCCATCTTGTGAGTCCAACCTCGTAGTCTCCTTGCTGCATCAGCTCAACCCGATTTTTCTTGGGTTGGGATTTAAGAGTAAAGGTTACGCCTGGGAGCGTGCTTTCGATTTCGGATTGAATGTATTGTGCGACAAGTGTAGCCGACTCTGTATCTTCAAACAGCAGCTCCAGATTAATTGAGCTGATGCCCAGGTCAGCTTTTGCTTTTTCCCAATACTTCAGTGCTTCTTCCTTATTAGTAGAAGGAAATGCTCCGACTGTCTCTCTGTAGTCCTTACCGTCAGGGCCGGTAGCCAGCAAAGCAGGAACAGCAAAGTCCGCTGTGATAGAGCCGTCCTTCAAAATGTCATTAACGATAGCGTCTTTATCATAGGCAAGAGAAAGCGCCTTGCGCAGATTCAAGTTTTCTAAGCCTGCGATCTTTTGGTTAGGGGAAAGATACCATAAGTACCCGGCAACAATGTTGTGATACTCAGGACTGTCTTGATAGTTCACGATTTGCTCGCCGGAGAGCATGATATAGTCGAGGTCGCCATTTTCATAGGCCAGGATCGATTGTTGTGTGTCTTTGATGACTTGATAATTCAAGCCGTCCAGCTTAATGCTGTCAGCAGCAAAATAGTCAGGGTTCTTTTCCAGATAAAATGTAGTGCCGCCAACTTCCCAGGTTTTCATTTTAAAAGGACCGTTAGCCAGCAGTGCATCGGCTGTTAAAGCGTATTCTGCGCCTTTTTCATTATAAAAGGCTTCGTTGATAGGATAGAAGGAGGGGAATGCCATGAGGGAATTAAAGAAAGCAACAGGACGATCGAGCTCGACCTCAAGTGTTTTGTCGTCGACAGCCTTGACGCCTAGCTCATCGATTCCTTTCTCGCCAGCTACGATCGCATCGGCATTTTTCAAACCGGCTACGCCCATAATGAAGCTGTATTCACTTGCTGTCTCCGGATTGACAAGACGCTTCCATGCAAATTCAAAGTCATTAGCGGTAACGGGTGTTCCATTTGACCACTTAGCATCGCGGATGGTGAAGGTATATTTCATGCCATCATCGCTAAGGTCGACTTTTTCTGCCATAGCAAGCTGAGGTACGCCATCGGCGTCAATGGTATAAAGTCCTTCAATCGTTGCAGCAATAACTTCAAATGATAGACCATCCGTTGCGATCGCGGAGTCCATAGATGCTAACTCTACATCCTTGCCAAGATTAAGTACCTTTGCTTTAGCTTCGCTTGAGGTGTTATTCGATGAAGTCGTGTTTTCTGTTGTTGCGGGTGTGTTTGGCGTAGCGGATTTAGAACAGCCTGCAATTAAAAAAATAATGGAGAAGATGGCGAAAGCTAGCTTAACATTTCTCAAAAATATTCCCCCTCGATAGTGATGAATAAAAAGGTGAAGCTGACCTAATCAGAAACTGAATTCCTTCCACCTTTTTCTGAATTATACAAACCAAGTATTTTTATGTCAATAAACCTAACAACAATATTTAAAGTTGGTGTTATATTATTAACATATATTAGCTAATATGAAAATATTAATAGTATTATTAGTGGAAAATTAGAAGAATTAATGAATATTGTGTTAGATTATATAACATTAAAAAAGAGTGGAGACGTTTATGGGCAGATTTTTCTCTAACACAGTATGAAATATGAACTTTTTCGAATAGATAAGTCACGGTTTTTGTTTTTTGATTAGGTAGGGCATGTGTTAGAATAGAGGAAGGAGTATTTAAGGACGAGGTGTCTAATGGATAAATTAATTTTAATCGATGGAAATAGTATTATTTACCGCGCTTTTTTCGCTATGCCGCCTCTTACAAACTCAAGTGGTCTGCATACGAATGCTGTGTACGGATTTACAAATATGCTGCTTCGTTTAATACAAGAGGAACAGCCGACTCATATGCTTGTTGCATTTGATGCCGGTAAGGTCACGTTCCGCCATGAGGGGTACAAGGACTACAAGGGGGGACGTGACAAAACGCCGCCTGAGCTGTCTGAACAATTTCCACTTATGCGCGAATTGCTTGAGAGCTTCGGAATCGCCTGGTTTGAATTGTCGGGATATGAAGCGGATGATATCATCGGTACGCTCAGTAAGCAGGGTGAGGAATCCGGACGTGAAGTGATTGTTGTTACGGGTGATAAGGATATGCTTCAGGTGGTCAGTGACAAGGTGAAGGTAGCGTTGACCCGCAAGGGTATTAGCGAGGTAGAGCCGTACGGACCTAAGGAAATTGAAGAAAAATACGGCTTGAGCCCATTGCAAATTATCGATCTTAAGGGATTGATGGGGGATGCTTCCGACAACATTCCAGGAGTTCCGGGAATCGGTGAAAAGACTGCGCTTAAGCTGCTTCATCAGTTCGGTTCCGTAGAGGAAGTGCTCGCACGTACGGAAGAGCTAAAGGGCAAGATGAAGGAAAACCTCGTCAACTATGCCGAGGATGCAGTCATGAGCAAGCGCTTGGCGACGATTTATCGTGAGGTTCCTGTTGAACAGTCCTGGGAGGATATGACGTTTAACGGAATTCAAGGTGCAACGGCTGCTCCAATGCTGCGCAAGCTGGAGTTCAAGTCGCTTATGGACCGTTTGCCTTTGATTGCTGGCGGAGAAGCTGGTGATGAAGCTGGCGGTGCTGGTCATGAGGGTAATACTGCTGCTGCATCAGAGATTGAGGTCACTGTGGTGGATGCTGAATCAGTATCGGAGCTTAATGAGCTGCTGCCGGAGATTAAGAGCATGTATTTGGAATCCTATGGAGAAAATCCTCATCATGCTACGATTATGGGACTGATAGTATCTACGGGAGAGCGTCATTTCTTTGTTTCTGATCAGCTCCTGTCGGATAAGTCCAAATCAGAGGCTATCATCAAATGGCTTGGCGACGGTAATCAAGCAAAGCTTGGATACGATTTGCACCGCACGGACCTGGCGCTGTATTGGCAGGGCATTGAATTTGCCGGGGCGAGCCATGATATTGAGCTTGCGGCATACCTGCTTGATCCGACGAATAACAATCAGACTGTGAGCGCTCTTGCCGAGAAATATGGACTTGCTCCGTTGGCTTCTGATGAAGAGGTTTATGGAAAAGGGGCTAAGTTCAAGGTTCCTGCTGTCGATATTTTAAGCAAACATCTGGCCCGTAAAATTGAAGCTGTTTCGAAGATAATCCCGCTGCAGCAGAGCGAGCTGGAGAAGAACGAGATGAATGCTCTCTTTTATGATCTGGAGATGCCTTTATCACGAATTTTGGCAGACATGGAGAAGCAGGGCGTGTCTGTTGATCGTGATGCTCTGGTTGAGCTTGGTAAGGAATTTGAGGCTCAAATCAATAAGCTGGTGTCGCAAATTTATGATATAGCGGGACAAGAGTTCAATTTGAATTCTCCGAAGCAGTTGGGTGAGATTCTGTTTGATAAGCTGGGATTGCCGGTTGTTAAAAAAACAAAGACAGGATATTCAACCGATGCGGAAGTATTGGAGAAGCTGGCCCCCTACAATGAGATCGTCCAGTATATTTTGGAATATCGTCAGCTGGCGAAGCTGCAGTCGACTTATGTGGAGGGACTGCTCAAGGAAATACGTCCTGAAACCGGAAAGGTTCATACTTATTTCCGTCAGACCGTTGCAGCTACCGGTCGGCTTAGCAGTCAATTTCCTAACCTCCAGAACATTCCGATCCGTATGGAGGAAGGTCGTAAGATCCGCAAAGCCTTTGTTCCGTCAGAAGAGGGATGGTTTATGCTGGCAGCCGACTATTCCCAGATTGAGCTTCGTGTGTTAGCACATATTTCCGGGGATAGAGGTCTGCAGGAAGCCTTCCTGCACGACATGGATATTCACACCAGAACCGCAATGAAAGTATTTGGTGTATCTCCAGAGTCAGTCGATTCCAATATGCGTCGTTCCGCTAAAGCCGTAAACTTCGGGATTGTATACGGGATAAGCGATTATGGCTTGTCGCAAAATCTGAACATCACCCGTAAAGAGGCAGCAAGGTTTATAGACCAATATTTTGAAGCGTTCCAAGGTGTTCGCGAGTATATGGATAGCATCGTGAAGGAAGCAAGGCGTGACGGTTATGTCAAAACCCTTCTGGAGCGTAGAAGATATCTACCGGAAATCAACGCATCCAATTTCAATTTACGTTCCTTTGCGGAGCGTACTGCGATGAATACTCCTATACAGGGTACGGCAGCGGACATTATCAAGCTTGCCATGGTGTTGATGGACAAGGCGCTCTATGATAATAAATTGGAGAGTCGCATGCTGCTTCAGGTGCACGATGAATTGGTATTCGAAGTGCCGCCGGAGGAAGTGGAATTGATGACCAAGCTTGTTCCTGAGACGATGGAGAAGGCATTAAAGCTTTCAGTTCCATTAAAATCAGAAGTCAGCAGTGGAGTGAATTGGTACGAAACCAAATAAACAGTTCAGCATGGGAATAACGAGGTGAAATAGACAATGCCCGAATTACCGGAGGTAGAAACGGTCAGAAGGACTTTGACAGAGCTCGTAGTCGGGAAACAGATTGAATCAGTGAAAGTGTCATTGCCAAGAATCATTCAGCGCCCTGATGATATTCGCAGATTTGAAACGGAGCTTGCGGGACATCATATTCAGGGTGTTGGACGTAGAGGTAAGTTTTTGCGAATTATTATGGATGGACTGGTTCTTGTATCCCATTTACGGATGGAAGGCCGCTACGGTGTGTATGACCGAAGTGAACCTGTCGAGAAGCACACGCACGTCATTTTTCATTTTACCGACGGTACGGATTTAAGATATAGAGATGTTAGACAATTTGGAACTATGCATTTGTTTCGGGCCGGGGACGAATTCAATAACAAGCCGCTGATGAAGCTTGGGCTTGAGCCGCTGGAGGAGGCATTTACTGCTGAAGCTTTCCAAGAAGTTATTGGGAAGCGCACCACCAAGATCAAGGCAGCTCTGCTTAATCAGGAATATGTCGTAGGGCTTGGGAATATTTATGTGGATGAAGCGCTGTTTGAGGCTCGTATTCATCCAGAGCATCCGGCTAACACCTTGACCGCAGAGGAGCTTGCTCGTCTGCACGAAGCGATTGTCAGCACCCTTGCTCACGCGGTAGAGGCAGGTGGATCATCCATCAAATCCTATGTGAACGGGCAAGGGGAGATGGGGATGTTCCAGCATTCATTAAAGATATATGGACGTAAGGGAGAATCCTGTGTAGCTTGTGGTCATCCTATCGAGAAAAGTGTGGTCGGCGGACGAGGGACTCACTACTGCCCGGTTTGTCAGCCATTGTTAGGGACAAGCACAGACAGGCCAAAGAGCAGTGGCAGCAAAATAACCGGAAAAAGAAAAGCTTCTCCACGCGGTACGAATGACGGAAGCGGGGTGAAAGAATGAATATTGGCTTGACCGGAGGAATTGCAGCAGGCAAAAGTACAGTTTCCGAAATGCTGGTGAAAAGAGGGGCTGTCTTGATCGATGCAGATGTCATTGCAAGGGAGATTATGGAGCCTGGACATCCCGTGCTTCAGTCTGTCGTTGATCGATTTGGTAGGGGGGTGCTCCGGGAGGACGGTGCACTTGATCGCAAAAAGCTGGGGACTATCGTTTTTTCTAATCCGGCAGAACGGAAAGCGCTCGAAGCAATTACTCATCCGGCGATTCGCTGTCAGATGCGTGACACAATGAATCAGCTTGAAGCGGAAAATCCGAATCGTCTCGTCATTGCAGACATCCCACTTTTGTATGAATCCGGGCTTGAGAGCTTGTATGGCGAAATTATGGTTGTTTATGTACCCAGAGAGGTGCAGTTGGAGCGTCTTGTTCAGAGAGACGGGCTTGCCTTGTCAGAAGCTGAAGCTAGATTAAATGCGCAAATGGACATTGAGCTGAAGAAGCAAAAGGCTGATATAGTCATTGATAACAGCAAGGATCTTGACGATACTGAGCGCCAAATTGATGATTTCTGGCGGAATAAGGGATTGCTATGAAGTGGCTGCAAAAAAAACGTGTGCTGCTTCTGATGTTTTTCGGATTTCTGGTAGTCATCTTTTTTAACTCGTCATGGCTTGCATTATTTTATCCGATCTATTATAAAGAAGAAATCAAATACCATGCCGGTAACAATGATCTTGATCCGCTGATGGTTGCTGCAATAATTAAGGTTGAGAGCAATTTCAAGACAGGCTCGGAATCTAAAAAGGGTGCATTGGGAGTTATGCAAATTATGCCGGATACGGCAAAATGGGTTATTCTTAAAGCTAAGTTTGAGGATATTCCTCTGGAGAAAGTAAAAGAGGAGACAGGAGCAAATATTCAGATAGGCACATGGTATCTCAGATCGTTATCCGATCAATTTGACAACAATCAGATCGCCATGATTGCGGCTTATAATGCGGGTCCAACAAATGTGAAAAATTGGATCAAAAGCGGTAAATGGGATGGCAGTCTGGAGAAATCAAATGATATTCCGTTCGGAGAGACCAGACATTATGTCAAAAGAGTATCGCATTATTACGAGCAGTATCTAAGTATTTATGAGGGCTTATAAATAACGTCAATTATGCAGTAGTGCATGAAATTTTAAGCTTTAAGTAAAGGAGTACTGACAACCGTAGTTGCCAGTACTCCTTGGAAGGAATCGGTTATTTATATTGGCCCGCTAATTGTTGTTCGGCTAAAGTTACCAAACGTTTGGTAATATAACCACCGATCGAACCGTTTTCATAAGAGGTCAGGTTGCCTGCGTATCCGTCTTGTGGGAAAGCGATACCAAGCTCTTGAGCTACTTCATATTTCATTTGCTCTAGCGCACCGGAAGCTTGTCTAACCACCAAATTGTTTGTATTGCTGGATCCATTGCCATTTGTATTTTGGCTCATTCTGTTCACCTCCTTGTGGGTTGGTAACAGTATTATGTGCCGTAATGAAGAACTTCATTACGAAATTCAAAAGTAATTTTTTGGTATTCTTACATTGTTAGTGTTCAGTATATTAAAGGAGGGCTTCAGGCTTGAAATGTCCGTATTGTGATTATTTAGGGACCAAGGTGCTCGATTCCAGACCCGCTAATGAGAACCGATCGATCCGTCGCCGCAGAGAATGCGAGAAATGCAGTCGACGCTTTACTACGTTTGAAATGGTCGAGGAAATGCCTCTCATCGTGATCAAGAAGGATGGAAGCCGGGAGGAATTTAGTCGTGAGAAAATGCTCCGCGGCTTGATCCGCGCGTGTGAGAAGCGGCCGGTATCCGTTGATCAACTGGAATCCATTGTATCCGAGGTGGAACGCTCGCTTCGTCAATCTGCGAGTGCCGAGGTAGAGAGTCGGGGAATTGGAGAACTGGTCATGGAGCAATTGTATCCTGTTGATGAAGTGGCTTATGTGCGGTTTGCGTCAGTTTACCGTCAGTTCAAAGATATCAATATGTTTATGAAAGAGCTTACGGGCTTATTATCCAAAAATACATCAGATAATTAATTATGCTGTACATTAATAAAGCGACTCCATAGCCAAGGTTAATGGCGATATGGAGTCGCTTTGTTATGTTTATTGCACTTTTACAGCGGCTTCAGCTTCATACCCGTTATAAGTGACCGTTAGAAGACAATTACTTTAGCAGATGCTACAAGACCTTTGTAAACAGCTCTTATTGTTGTTTCGTCGCTTTGCTGACCTGTTATGTTGCCCTGCCCATCAATAGACACTACAGCTTCATCGTCAGAAGAGAGGGTAACGTCATTTCTAACATCGACAATACGATCTCCATAGTAAGCTTTTATTACAGTATCCAAAGTTTGCCCCAGGGTTACTGAATAGTCGTTTGAATCAAAAGCAATTTTTTGAGGAGTAAAATCACTATAGTTTTCTGTAAACTTGAGCAATTTCCCATTGGCGATTACGACAGCCCCATTCGCAGAATCAATTACCTTTTTCAGGTTGTCTACGCGTTCAGCCCAGTAAGCATTGCCATACCAATCGACTTTATATAAAAAGCTGCTTGACTCCTTTAAATGAAAAAATAAGATGGCAACAGGAGATACTATGTTTTAGTGAAGGCTTTTATTCGCAAAATTTAATTCTGATTTTTTACATTGCGTTTACAAAACGAAAACATGGAATTGATATTTGATCTCTATAATCAATTTGTACAAACAAAAGAGGGGGAAACTAGAACAATGAAGAAAAGTTTGATGCTTGTATTAACTCTGATTTTGACACTTACACTTGCAGCATGTGGTCAAAGCAACACGAACAGTAATAAGTCAAATGAAGGCAGCCAAGAGGGTACTAACGGTGCTAACGGAGGAAATGCTGCTGCATCTGAATTATCAGGCTCGATTTTGGCAGTAGGCTCATCCGCACTTCAACCATTGGTAGATCAAGCATCTAAAAAATTCATGGAGCTGAATCCTAAGGTTTCTATTCAAGTTCAAGGTGGCGGTAGCGGTACTGGTCTGACTCAAGTGTCTGGCGGACAAGCTGATATCGGTAACTCTGACGTATTCGCTGAAGAGAAGCTGGATGCAGGTCCTGCAGCTGAGCTTGTAGACCATCAAGTAGCTGTGGTTGCTATGGCGGCTGTTGTTAATCCTGACGTGAATGTTGACAATTTAACAAAAGATCAATTGGTCAAAATTTTCACCGGTGAGATTAAAAACTGGAATGAAGTTGGCGGTCCGGATCAAAGCATCCAAATCGTTAACAGACCAGCAAGCTCCGGTACACGGGCCACTTTTGAAAAATATGCATTAGGTACAAAAACTGAAGATCTTCCAGGTTCGATTCAAGAGGATTCTTCAGGTACTGTTAAGAAGCTTGTAGGTGAAACTCCAGGAGCTATCGGTTACCTAGCTTTGTCTTACCTTGACGATTCTGTAAAGGTTGTTAAGTATGATGGAGTTGAAGCTACTGAAGAAAACGTAGCAAACGGTACTTATCCGGTATGGGCTTACGAGCATATGTACACTAAAGGTGAACCAAATGAAGTTGTCAAAGCGTTCCTTGAGTTCATGGCATCTGAAGAAGTACAAAATAACGATGTCGTTGAGCTTGGATACATTCCAGCTAGCAAAATGCAAGTGACTCGCGATCTGGATGGCAACATTACTAAATAAAATTTCGCAAACATCATATCAGCAGGGTTAGAGGCGGAGTATTCTGCCTCTTTCTGTGCTGTGTAAAGGGAGAGGTTTCATGATTCAGTCCGGTGGGAAACCGAAAGTAAAGAAGCATATAGTTGAAGAATGGACAGGTAAAATTTTTACCTCTCTATGCATAGTGCTTTTGGTGGTGACCATTTTTTCGATGGTCTATTTTGTGGCCACTAGAGGCTTAAGTTCATTTTTCAAGAATGGCATTAATATAGGAGAGGTTTTCGGCAGCACGTCCTGGAAGCCGGAAGGCGAGCCCCCTGTGTTTGGAGCACTGCCTTTTATTATAGGTTCATTTAGTACCTCCATTCTGGCAGCATTAATCGCCGCTCCCCTTGGCATTTGTGCAGCTTTGCTGATGGTTGAAATCATGCCGAAATTCGGTAGAAAATACCTGCAGCCAACGATTGAATTGTTAGCGGGTATCCCTTCGGTTGTCTATGGTTTTGTCGGCTTGAGTGTCATTGTTCCTTTGTACAGGGACTTGTTCCCGGGTCAAGGGCTTGGTATCGCTGCGGGTGCAAGCGTATTGTCAATCATGATTCTGCCGACGATTACTTCCATTGCAACAGATGCACTGGCTGCTCTCCCATCTGGACTGAAGGAAGGCTCATATGCGTTAGGTGCCACTCGCTGGCAGACGTTGTATCGCACGGTTTTGCCAACAACGATGCCATCTTTGCTTACGGGTGTTGTGTTAGGTATGGCTAGAGCATTTGGTGAAGCACTTGCCGTACAGATGGTTATCGGTAATGCGCCGCATATTCCGAGCTCGCTGTTTGAATCTACATCAACACTGACAAGTGTAATTACGCTCAGTATGGGCAATACAGTAATGGGATCGATTCAAAATAACGTATTGTGGACACTCGCTCTGATTCTGATGTTGATGACGTTCGTCTTCGTCTTTATTGTTCGGTGGCTGGAAAGGAGAGCACAACGATGAACGCAAAAACAGCGGACAAAATCGCTACAGCCGTCATTATAACGTTAGCTGCATTTATCATTCTCATTATGGCTGGCTTGCTCGGATTTATTCTGTTCAGAGGGGTGGGTCATATTAGCTGGGACTTCCTTACCTCTGCACCGGAGACAATTAAGGAAGGCGGCGGGATTGGACCGCAGCTGTTCAACTCCTTATTCTTGCTTGTATTGACTATGATCATCACGATTCCTTTAGGTTTGGGGGCCGGCATCTACATGAGCGAATATGCTAAACCGGGAAAAGTGACGGACTTTATTCGTTTAATCGTAGAAGTATTATCTTCTTTCCCTTCGATTGTAGTAGGTTTGTTTGGTCTACTTGTCTTCGTTAATGTGTTTGGCTTTGGCTTCTCATTATTCTCGGGAGCACTTGCGCTAACGGTATTTAACCTTCCGCTGATGGTTCGGATTACAGAACAAGGAATGGCAAGCGTCCCTCAGGCACAAAAGGAAGCGAGCCTGGCGTTAGGCTTGTCCAAATGGAAAACGATCAAATCAATCATGCTGCCGATTGCGACACCGATCATCCTGACAGGCACGATTCTGGCTGCAGGCAGAGTGTTTGGCGAGGCAGCTGCGTTGCTGTTTACTGCTGGTATGAGTAGCCCGAGATTGGATTTTACAGACTGGAATCCACTTAGTCCAATGTCTCCGCTGAATCCGTTCCGTCCTGCCGAGACGCTCGCTGTACACATCTGGAAGATTAATTCAGAGGGGCTTGCACCAGATGCTCCGGAAATTGCAGCAGGGGCTTCGGCTGTGCTGATCTTGATGGTGCTGATCTTTAACTTATTGGCACGCTGGGTTGGCCGTCTCATCCACAAGAAATTTACGGCAACGAAATAGGAGGTCTACCATGCAAAATGTGGCATTGTCGACAAAAGATTTGAGCGTATTCTATGGGGAAAAGCAAGCCGTTAAAAATATATCTCTTGATTTTGCGGCCAAGGAAGTAACGGCGTTGATCGGGCCTTCCGGTTGCGGGAAGTCAACTTTCCTACGAAGCTTGAACCGTATGAACGATTTAATTAGTGGTGCAACTATAAAGGGTGAAATCTGGATCGGTGATCATAATATCAACGATCCGAAGACGGACGTAGTATTGCTGCGCCAACAAATCGGGATGGTGTGGCAGCGTCCGAATCCTTTTCATAAATCTATTTATGAGAATATTGCCTTTGGTCCACGATACCATGGCATACGCGATAAGAAAAAGCTGGACCAGATTGTTGAGGAGTCCTTAACAAAAGCTGCACTCTGGGATGAGACCAAGGACAGACTTAATCGTTCTGCTCTATCTTTATCTGGTGGTCAGCAGCAGCGTCTTTGTATTGCAAGATCGATTGCCGTCAGCCCAAGCATCATTTTGATGGATGAACCCGCATCGGCTTTGGACCCGATATCAAGCGCAAAGGTTGAAGAGCTGATCGCTGATCTGAAGCGCGAGTATTCTATCATCATCGTGACTCATAACATGCAGCAGGCAGCTCGTGTTTCAGAGAAAACAGCGTTTTTCCTGATGGGCGAAGTGGTTGAATATGATGAAACAAGTAAAATATTTACGAATCCATCGGAGAAGCGCACGGATGACTATATCTCCGGAAGATTTGGCTAATGCGTTAGCAAGCTGGATAAATATATAAAGAGCAGCAGGTCAAGGGAAGTAGCACCTTTGACCTGCTGCTCTTTTAGATTAACTTGACGATCAGTAGTTAAATCCTTCTGGCGACTTCAGTGCCTTCTAATCCGACCAGTCCGCCAAGAGAAGATTGGAAGTTATTAATGGATAGAGTAAAATAAAGTATGATGAAGCTCGGAGGCACGAAGATGGATATCGAAGTTACAAGAAAATGTAGAGGACAAGCAATTTCTTCTGGAGAAGTGGCATTAATAACATCGCTAAATGCTCAGCTGGATGAAAAAAATAAGACTCTGATCAATAGTATCAGTGTCTTATCTCATTATACTGCGCATGAATTTCCGGTGAATTACATCAGTGCAATTACTAGCAGTTCAAACAGGACAAGAGGAAGTATCACATTGTTATAGTAGTATTGATTGTAAAGTCCGCGGGGCTGAGGATTTCCGCCGTAACCACTGTGATGTGCTCCATACCCTCCATGATGACCATGAGGATGCATCCCATGCCCGCCTTGAGGATTAGAGATGATCAGGAACAGGAATGGTCCCTCTGCATGTGAAATCACACCGTCATACACCATACCGTCAATCGTCTGAACGCGAACCTGTCGATTGCTGTAATCTCTACCGATGTTATGAAGATTTTGTCTTGCATCTTTGATTGATTGAGTAAATGCAGGATTTGCTTGATAAATCACTTGATTCTGACTTCCAAGTAGCGACATTCCTCAAAAACCTCCACCTGATTGTATTTGCCTTCTGCAATATCGTATGCACAGACGATTGGGTAGGTGCCTAAATGAGGAAATGATCCCGGGAGTGGAATGGTCTGTCAATGGCTTGGTACATACTAAAGTAAGTGAGTCAAAAAGACATCTGTAAGGATGTCTTGGAAACAGGAAGAGGAGATCATACTTAATTATGAATGTGCTGGATTGGATTGAAGCGATGTTTGAGCACTACGGATATTTGGTGCTATTGCTCGGACTTCCTGTAGATTTTATAGCCCTGCCATTGCCGCCGGGACAAACTACATTAACATTTACGGGGTTTCTGGCTTATAAAGGCTCATTAAATCTTTTGCTTGCTTTTTTAGCAGGATGTTTAGGGACTATAATCGGCGTTACCACAACGTATCTTATTGGATATAAGCTTGGTGCACCTTTAGTGCATCGTTACGGGAAGTGGTTTTTTCTGAAGCCGTCTCATCTGGAGAAGACGAAGCAACAATATAATAAGTATGGTAATAAACTGCTGCTAATCAGTTTTTTTGTGCCTGGTGTCAGACAATTTTATTGCTATTTCGTAGGTATAATTCGTGTTCCTTATCGGACTTTTGCTCTTTATGCATACCCTGGAGCGGTTTTATGGGTATCTGCCTTTGTTGGCATTGGTTATATTTTTGGGGAGCAATGGCAGCTGGTTATCGTCTGGGTCGAAAAATATTTGTTCTATTTCTTTTCCGGTCTTGGCGCTATTCTTCTGGTATTCCTTTATTTGAAGTGGCGAAAATGGCGATTGAAGGGACTGGCGACGAAAAAAGAAATAGGCTGACCCTTGGGTATGCTATGGATTTTTTTCTTCTTCCGTCGCTTTAAGCTCCTCTTCTCTGATTTTCACTAAAGACAAAAAAGTGAATAGCTCCGATAAAACGGCTAGCCCGGATCCAATAATTTCTAGATCATCCGATGTAATTTCTGCGGCAATCAGGCTGTTCGTATTATTTGCGTTAATACTGCTTGTTTTATTTGTTGTTCTTTTTTTCCTAGGCAAATCCACCACCTGCTTTAAATCAACTTTGTTTATTATATGCGGCTGTTACTTAGCAGGATTAGGCGAATGAACATATACAGCATGACTTGAATAAGAGGAGCCGGAAGGCGTTGTTACAAATATTTAAGGCATCCGCCGTGACGGTATGAGATATACACTAATAAGATGTCTTATACTGAAAAGGGAGGGAAAACGAATGTCTGGATACGAATGTGGAAATGTAGGACCTGGTGTTGGAGGACTTTGGACTTCGACTGGCGTTATTCTCGTATTGTTCATCCTCTTGGTTATCGTTTCTAGAACTTTCATCTAACGACTGCTTGTCATCTTAGAAAACTTCTCCATGCATCAAGTTCTCCTTAACAAATAAAATGAAGAAAGCCGCCCGGCTACACCGGGCGGCTTTCTTTAAGATCTACACAATATCTTTATTCTCGATGTTTCGAATGGACATAAAGCCAATCAGTACGCCAATTATGGCTATAGCAAGTGGAATATAAATGATTGAGCTTAGAGTGAAATCTGATCCAAATTGGGAATTAAGGAGACTTGAAATGATAACAGCCGACACTATAGTAGAAGCAGTTGAATATTTCCTCATCCCGAAGAATAGAGGAACCAGACTGATACAGCTCGCAGTTATTGAGTTGATGATCCCCTGGACAAAATAATTGCGAATGATTTCAAGAGTAAGCTCCTCCTGAATGAAGTGGGTGTATTGATTGATGAAGTAGAATCCAGAGAGAATAATGATTTTAGCTAAGAGGCTGAATATAAATGTAAAAACGACGACGATGATCAGCTTGGCGGTCAGCACCTTTTTACGTTGAACGGGATACATGAACAGTACGGTAATCGTCTTGTTCTTAAATTCATCGATGACCAGCTTGGATAAAAGCACGGAGGCAAAAATAATAAACGTGATGGTGCATGCGAAATTTATAAGACTGAACAGCTCATTATAACCTGGTAAAGGTTCTTGGAAGCTATCGCCCGTGATGCAGGCAAGGATAATAAAAATGGCAATAAAAGCTCCTCTAATGTTGCTGCGAATTCCATTCTTTTTCAATTCCAGCTGAATTAATTTAAGCACTAATATCCCCTCCATGAAGTAAGGATAAGAAATAATCCTCAAGTGAGCTGCTCTTCTTGTGTATGGCTTCGATTTCAACATCGTTCATCACGAGTACCTTTGATAGCTCGCTTTGGGCGATTTCATCATAAATACGAATGTTATGGTCATCCAGCACCCGGATATTGTTTACATTCAGCTTATGGGATAAAATAAAGGCCGCCTTCTTGGTATCCTTCACAACGAGCTCGATGTAAGAAGTATTTTTATCTTGAATTTCGTCCATGGAGACCTCTTTGATCAGCTTTCCTTGATTGATTACGCCAATCGTATCGGCAATTTGTTCGATCTCGGCTAAAATATGACTTGAAATAAGAATCGTAATGCCATATTCTGTGCTGAGCATTCTGAACAGGTCGCGGATTTCCTTAATGCCAACGGGGTCCAGTCCATTGATAGGTTCATCTAGAATGAGCAGCTCAGGCTTGGTGATGATCGCTCTGGCTATACCTAATCTTTGTTTCATTCCAAGTGAGAAATCTTTGACCTTGGCCTGGTTGATTTGTTTCAAATTGACCAGCTCCAGTGCTTCATCAATGGATTTTTTATTGTAATAGCCCATATACTCACAGTGAAGCTCCAGATTTTCTCTTGCCGAGAGCTTGTCATAAAATACTGGATATTCGATAATGCTGCCCATTCTGGCTAGCTGTTCATAAGAAGAAGGGGTTAATTTTTGTCCGAAAACTTCAATGTCTCCGTAGGTAGGTTTGATCAGGTTGGTGATTAACCGCATGATCGTAGTTTTCCCGGCACCGTTAGGCCCAAGAAACCCGTAGATTTCGCCTTTTTTAATGCTCATATTTACGTTGGATACGACTTCAACACCTTTATAGGACTTGGATAACTGAGTCGTTTTTAAAATGTAGCTCATAAGGTCACTCCTTCAACTACGTTCAGTGGATTTGCTTTCTAAATCTATTGTATAAAGTGATTTGTTCTTTTTTCTTACTCAAATCTTAAGTGAATCTTAAGATTAAAAAAGCCTATAGCTTGGGAATGTCAACTCCCGCTAGGCTATAAGCTAATAGACCATTGTTCTTAGCTGAACGGTAAATACAGTTTTTACGTATGGCGTGCTTCTCAACAGAATTTCTCCGCCCATGCTCTGGACTAATCTCTTCGTAATGGTTAAGCCTAGTCCACTGCCCTGATAGGATTTATTTCTGGAATCCTCCAAAGTATACATGCGTTCAAAGACTTGATTCAGATATATCTCAGGAATTCCTTGTCCCTTGTCCAATACGTCCACATATAAAAATTGTTGATCCTTCCGGAGTGTTATTCCAAGAAATTGTCCCTCCGCCCCATAACGAATAGCGTTGGATATCAGATTGTTAAGTACTCGGTCCAGCGCTTCTTCGTTAGCGTGGGCATATAGCGGTTCCTCGGGAATTTGAAGGTCTACCTCAAACCCTTTAGCTTGCAAAATATCATAAAAGGAAAGTATATTTTTGCGACACACTTCATTCATACAAACCCTTGTAAGAGGAAGGTTTTGATCTCCGGATTCGAGTTTAGCCAGATCAAAAAACTGCTGGATCAATCCAGACACCTCAGTCGCTTTTGTCTGAACCTTGCTCAGCAACATAATTCTTTCCTCATCGGGCATTTTGGGATCAAGCTGAATCGTCTCAATATACCCGAGCACGACAGTGAGTGGAGTTTTTAGGTCATGTGAAATGTTCGAGAGCATTCTTCGAATCGATATTTCCGTATCGATCTGCCTGGCTGCATTCTTTTGGCGAGATTCCAGCACTTCATTAATATCGCTAAGCAGCTGCATGAGCTCGGCGTCCTCTGTGAACAAGAGCAGCTTTTCACTGGATTGCTCAGAAAGAATATTCGAGAGCTTGTTATGTATGTGGTTTAATTGCAGGCTTCTGGTACGGATTTTACGATGCTGCCAATAGAGCAGGAACATTAATATGACAATGCCGCATACAAGTGTTATAATCATCGGCTATGCCCTTCCCATTTGTAGCCAATTCCCCATAAGGTTTTGATGTATTTGGGCTCCGAGGGCTGGTCCTCTAATTTTTCCCTTAATCTTCGAATATGTACATTAATGACGTTTTCATCGCCATAATATTCCTCATTCCATACAAAGCTGTAGATTTGCGCTTTCGTAAACACCCGATTGGGATTATTCAGGAACAGCTTGAGAATATCAGTTTCTTTTGAGGTCAGCTTGATTTCTTCTCCATGTCTGGTGACTGTATAATTGTTGAGGTCGATGTTAAGGTTATCGATTGTAATAATTTGTGATACCGGCTCCGATTCGGTGTTCGATAACGTGCCCCTCAAGAGAGGGGTGTATTGCGTTGCTCTTCTAATGCTTGCCTTGATACGCGCTGTAATTTCTATCATGGAGAACGGTTTGGCTATGTAATCATCAGCCCCAAAGCCGAGACCGATCGCCTTATCGATGTCATTATCCTTGGCTGACATGATCAGGATAGGAACCAGACTGCTTTCCCTTATGATTTTGATCACTTCGATTCCGTCCAGCTTGGGCATCATAAGGTCTACAACGATGAGATCAAATGGATGCTGCCTGAATGCGGTGATGCCGTCTTCTCCATCCAATGCTGAAGTAACCTGGAAGCCCTCTTTGGATAAATAGCCATTCAGCATTTCCACAATGGAAATGTCGTCTTCAATTAATAAAATGTGATGAGTCATGAAAAAGGTCTCCTTATTTCTGATTGTCCAGTGTATTGACCATACTCATATAGCCAACTGGCGATTTACCGACAATGGCTTTGAAATCCTTGATGAAATGGGCTTGATCAAAGTAACCCAGGTCCTGAGCCAAATTCATCCAATCCAGAGGGATCCCCTGATCCATTTGCTCTGCCGCTTCATGCAGCCGGTAACGCTGAATGACCCATTTGGGTCCAAGCCCAATATATCGATGGAACAATCGCTGCAGAGTTCTCGGATTAGCTCCGATTTCATTGGCAAGCCGATTGACTTTAGTGATTGCGGGATTACTTTTGATCTGATCTACGATACTGGTTACCCTCTCACCGGCGACATCGCGTTTGGGAGCTCTTCGCTTGAGCAGATCATCAAGCTGTAAAACCCAGCTTGTATGTTCCGTATCAATATCTTCGGAGGATAAATTACGGGAAGCTGACGCTAGAATGGCTTCATTGATAGCAGAAGCAAGGGTCAGAATATCCCCGCCAAAAATTTTTGTAGCCGAGAAGGACGCATTGACAAGCTGCTCCAGAGGCTGATTCCAGAACGGATAGAAGCCGCCAGACGTAAATTTAACACCAAGCACGGCTCCTTTATTTGAAAGCAAATGATTTGAGACGGTTCTGGATACACCATAAATATGAGCTGCTCCGTCCTCTAACACCATATTAACATTTGGATGAGCGAGAATGGTTTGATTATAAGGCTTTTGGTTACGCAGGTCCCATCTGACAATCCAGTAATGCTTAACAAAAGAGGATAGCTCGATAGAAGGCTGATATCTTGAGAGTTCAAACCTCTGAGTGCTCTCACGATACAGTAAAATTCCCCGACCTGCTCCGCTCAAGTTCGATACACGCTTCAAATCATCGCCTCCATCGAAGATGTCGCATTTTTACAATACATAAGATTGCCTATAAATTATAGTAAATGGAGACAAGTAACATAGCAATATAATACTTGATATTCATATGCAGATTAGGAAAATGAACTGGAGGTCACATCAATGGAAGCAAGGGAACTAAAATTTGAGTTGTATATTGGAGCTGCGCCTGAGAAAGTATGGGAGCTATTGGTGTCGCCTGAGGGCTGCAGACAGCTGTTTTTTGGATGTGAGCTGCAATCTGCGTTCGAGGCTGGAGCACCATACGCTTATGTTGGTCCTGGAAACGATGGCGAGCAAACCGTGCATGTGTACGGAAATATATTGACCTTTGAGCTCAATAAATGCATGAGTTATACAGAGCACCCGGGGCCGAGCTATTATGAGAACCATGAGGAGCTGGAGACAAGGGTTACATTCAGCCTGGAGCCCGTCGGCAGCAGTACGAAGGTTACGCTGGTGAACGACAAGTGGCCTGACAGCCATCCGGGTTACAATAAAGCGTCGGATTCCTGGATCTACATTATTAGTAACTTGAAAACCTTGGCGGAGACGGGGAAGACACTTGATTTAGGGTGGTAGAAGCCAAAACTTATGCTAAACAAGTAAAAAGGCCTTATTCTTAAAGATAACGTATCTTGAGAATAAGGCCTTAAATGATATAAAAAAACGGCATCTCTGCCGTCTTAAAGTTAATATAGGATGGATCGTCAGGGGCTCGAACCCTGGACCACATGATTAAGAGTCACGTGCTCTACCAACTGAGCTAACGATCCATGATGTTAAGTGGAGCAATCTCTGGTGGAGCCTAGGGGGATCGAACCCCTGACCTCATCGCTGCCAGCGATGCGCTCTCCCAGCTGAGCTAAGGCCCCGAATGCGGTGCATTTATGATCTTGATGATCAGCATGTAGTTTTGTTCCGCTCAAATAATATAACATATTTGATTAATTGATTGCAAGTCCTAATTTTGTTTTTGTGTAAATTCGATTCTTGATATGAACGCAGACGGAATAATGACTTGCCTTTCTTTTTCATCGTGAATTTCCAAACAATCCTGATGTACGGATACCAGGTTACCGCGAAGTACATGATTTTCCGAATAAATCATTACATACTGGCCAATTGCAGCGGACAGCCTTTCCCTGGTTTTTTTATCTGGAAAAATCGCTGCACTGATTGCCTCCTCTAAATCCACCACCCGTTCAGTTAAAAGCTCCAGAGTAGCCTGAAGTATACGGATACGCCTCTTCACAGAATTATTTAATAAAAAATTCAATATGCCCATCCTATTATGCACCCCCAGAAAGCAGCAAAGTAATCTCCTTTTCACAAAGGGAATACTCTATCATATTATTAATAGCTTAATAGGGTTTGGACAGGCGCGGGTCAGTTCAATAAATTAATTCATTTGTATCTACCTTTTCCATAGTTATCCGTTATGGTATATTTTTTATGAATAGTTGTTTAATAACTATATAAGTTGAACTCATGATTGAACGCATAAGGCAGCCGTGTAAAATGTTCTTTCAATCGCTGTTGTTCCCGGATTTATTTGATTGGACTAAATTCAGATACAGTAGAAATCCGGGAACAAAGGCGACCGCTTCGCTTTTCCAGAATCATTTTACACTCTTGCCTTTCCCGTCCTTTTCTTTAGTTCAACTTAGTATGCACCATGAATTTGATAGACGAAGGAGAGGTGACACAAAATGATTAAGCATATCGTATTGTTCAAGCTTAAGGACTCTTCTCCGGAGAGTGTTCAGCGTACGACGGACATTTTGCGTGGATTAAAGGGGAAGGTGGAGCAGCTTCGGGAGCTTGAGGTTGGAATTGATGTTGTCAAATCACCACGTTCCTATGACATCGCCCTAATAGCTACGTTCGATTCCCTGGAAGATCTGGAAGGCTATCAAGTGCATCCAGAGCATAAAAAGGTGATCGAGCATATGACCGTGGTTCGAGAGAGCCAGGTTGCTGTCGATTTTGAATTTTAATACAGGGACAGTTTTCAGTGGATGATTTGTGCAACAGGTGACTGAATTACTGCAGGCTAGGGAACAGTAAGCTTATTCAACTCATTGACGAGGAGGAGTGCCATGTACTATGTCAACCGGGAACAAATCGAGCAAAGATTGCATGTTATTCCGGAGCTGGTGCAAGTTCTGAATTCCACGGCTGCATATGAGAACAAGACGGTTATTGAACGGTATGCTGAGGAAAGAGCGCTCCATTTAGCCATTGAAGTTGTGACAGATGTAGGTAGTTACTTGATCGATGGCTTCATCATGCGGGATGCAAGCAGCTACGAGGACATTATCGACATCATGTTTGATGAGAAAGTCATTAACGGGAGCTTGCATAACATATTTTCTGAATTGGTCAGATTACGTAGACCCCTTGTGCAGGAATACTTCAACAATAGTCGAAAAGAGTATAAGGAGCTGATCGGGCATCTCACTTCTTCACTTGAGGATTTTTCTCATCATGTTCTGGAGTATTTAGACAAGGAAAGTATTCCTTCCTAGCTGCTTCTCCAAAATTTCGAGGGTGAAGTGTGACGAGACAAGCATCATCTGCTTATAATAAATTAACAATATAGGCATTCGCCCTGTAAATTCGGGAGCGGAATAATGAATTTGCAAGAAAAAGGATTTTTTCCCGATCATACATTTTGGCGGCTGTGCCGGACAAGGAGAGATGAGACGTGAATAAAGAAAACAAGGGTAACAAAGGTTCAAAGGGTTGGCTGTGGGGGGCTGCAATTGGTACGCTTGTCGGCTCGGTAACTGCGCTGTTATTTGCACCAAAATCCGGTAAGGAGCTGCGCAAGGATATTTCTGACGGTGCGCGTCAAGTTGGCGAGAAAACACAGGAAGTAGCTAGTAAGGTCAGCGAAAAAACTCAAGAGGTTGCCGGTAAGGTTAGTGAGAAAACCCACGAGGTTGCTGGCAAAGTAAGTGAGCAAAGCGTTCAGTTGGCCGGCAAGGTCAAAGAAACAGCGGGTGAGCTGGTCAGTGATTTCAAAAACTGGCGTGCTGCTAAGGATGCAAATGAAGATGAAGCTGTACAAATTTCATCAGTTGATGATGAAGCTCCGGTTGACGAGGAACCGGCAGCTGATGAAGATACGGCAGTTATCGGAGTAGCTGATGCAGATGCTGAAAGTGAAGCTGCAGTTGGAGAAGAAACCGGCTTGTCAGATGACGAGGATTCCAAAAAGGCTTAAAATACTTAACATTTATTACTCAAAAAAAGGATGGGGCAGAGATTATTGCCCTGTCCTTTTGTTTTGTTCATTAAGGATCTTTCTTGTACCAATACATAAATTGAGTTAATATTTAGGTACGCTTTATGGCGGGCCTTCATAAGTTAATGAAGAACGAAACTTATAATACAGACAAAGGAAGCGGTATTTTCGTGCAGCAGCAAGCTATAGCAATACTAGACTCAGGTGTAGGTGGTCTTACTGTCGCCAAGGAAGTCATGAGACAGCTTCCTCGAGAGAAAATTATTTATTTTGGAGATACGGCACGGAGTCCATACGGACCCAGATCTCCACAGGAAGTACGCCTGTTTACAGAACAAATTGTAGATTATTTGATACAATATGACCTTAAAATGATTGTCATTGCCTGTAATACCGCGACAGCAGCAGCGCTGGATTATATTAAAGCCAAGGTTGATATTCCTGTGATCGGAGTTATTCATCCCGGTGCTCGTGCGGCGATTAGTGCAACAAAGACGGGAAAGGTTGGCGTAATCGGTACGATTGGAACGATAAATAGCGGTGCTTACACCTCGGCTCTTAAAGAGCTGAATCCGTCGATTGAAATTTATAGTGAAGCATGTCCAACTTTGGTTCCATTGGTTGAGCATGGTAAATATGAGACTGAAGAGGCATTAGAGGTTGTTCAGGAATCACTCAAAAATATTAAAAATTGTCCGATGGATTGTCTGATCCTGGGCTGTACTCATTATCCGTTTCTGAGAGATTCAATCAAGCAGGTGATAGGGAAAAAAGTGAAGCTGATCAGCTCGGCGGATGAGACGGCAAGAGAAATCAGCACAGTACTTTATCAGAAGGGACGACTGTCGCGAGACACCGATGTTCCTGTTCACCAATTTTTTTGCAGCGGAGATCCTATCATGTTCAAGAAGATAGCATTTCAATGGCTGGGAGAGCAAATTGAGCTGACGCCGATAGTTTGGCAGGTTTCAAACCCTATTTAATACACGTAGTAAAAAAACCTTTGGTGTTATTTCAGCCAAAGGTTTTTTTATAACAGCTAGCTTATAGTGAGTGTGAGGTCATCACCCGCATAGCTCCCGGATCAGCCGAAGCTGTTAATGGAGTGGATGTAATGTGCTCTCCATCCCCAAGAGCTAGCCGCGGAAGACTGCTCTGAATGGAAACAAGGCGACCTCTCAGCATTTTGACGAAAGGCAGCTTGGTATGCTTGCCGTAGAGCAGCGTCGGAAAGAGCATCATAAGCTGAAGACGAGTACAGTCGTGTACGACGCAAATATCAAGATAACCGTCATCAGGCAGCGCTTGCGGGCAAATCGTAAGTCCGCCGCCATAGCTAGTCACATTGTTCACGGCCGCCATCCAGGCGGATGAAAAGTGATGCTTCTCCCCATCGAGCTCGATCGTAAGCGGTGCCGGACGAAAGGTGATCAAGGTGTGAAACACTCCGATAACATAAGCCAACCTGCCGAGTCCGAAAAAATTACATATTTTTTTGTATCGGCTGTTGTTAACGTTGTGAGCAACCTGGGCATCGAAGCCGACGGCGAGTGCTGTAAGTGTACTTTTTCCGGAAATTGAAATCAAGTCTGCGACTTTGGGCAACCCTTCCAGCATAATATCTAAAGCAGCGGACGCTTTCATCGGAATTTGAAATCCACGTGCGGTATCATTTCCAGAGCCTGCGGGAAAAACGGCAAGCGGTACACCTGTATCGCGGAGCGCAGGAAGCAGGCTGTGGATAGTTCCATCGCCGCCAACTACACCTACAGCATTCCAGGCTACCGGTGAGGACAGCTTCTCCAGTAGAAATGTATGCGCTTGCTCAGCACTGCTCGTAAAGGTATATTCATAAGATATATTCCGTTTATGGAGAATTTCCTGTATCTTTTTCCATACACGAACTCCGCCTCCGTTACCGGAATTTTTGTTTACAATAAACAAATACATGATCATTCCTCCATCAATTTTGCGGGCATCATCTGATAGTGTTAGTGTAAGCAAATTTGCTTCAAAAGGAAATCATTAAATTTTTAAGGGAGGGAGCACATATGCAATTCATTGCGATGCTGACCATGTTAATCGATCATATTGGGCTTCTGTTTTTTCCCGGTGACATGCTGTGGCGTGTGATTGGTCGTATGGCTTTTCCTATCTATGCGTATGCGCTTGTTCAAGGCTTCATCCATACTTCGAACTATGGAAAATATACGGTGCGGCTATTCATAATCGCCGTTGTCTCTCAGGTGCCTTATCAAATGGCTTTTAATACGAACGGATTAAATGTTGTTGCTACCCTCTTTATGTCAATTCTTGCATTAAAGGTGCTGGAAGGCGTCAGGCCCGGAATATGGTCTGCGTTGTTCATCTGCGGAATGTGCGTGTTTTTAGAGGTACTTCCTTTTGATTACGGAGCATATGGATTACTTCTGGTGCTTATATTCAAATATGGAAAAGCGACAGAAATGGTCGTGATGCATTTGGTGCTTAATCTCGTGTATTTAGTTTCTTACGGATGGTTTATACAGATGATTAGTATTGTGCCGACAATGTTCATTGCATATGGTCCGCAGCTGTGGAGAAGGCTTGAATCCTGGAGGCTGCCCGGCTGGATGTGGAGGGCGTTTTATCCGGCGCATCTGGCTGTTCTTGCTGCGATTGTATATTGGATGAGGCTTTGAATTCTATAGCTTATACGATGAAAGGGTGACGATATGAAGCGTGAGGAAACGTATATTGTTCATTTGGTTAATCGTGGCTATCAGTTTAGTGATTATACACTGCAAAGTGAGAAGCTTCTTGCAGCCTATCCTTGCCTCAAAAGGCAGCAAATTGGAACAAGTGTATTGGGGAGGCCAATACATGCATGGATAGTAGGAAGCGGTGAAGAGCTGGTTCATATGAATGCAGCCGTGCACGCGAATGAGTGGATCACAGCGCCTTTATTGCTCCGTTTTATTGAGGAGCTGGCGGAGAACTATAAGAGCTCTTCCAGTCTCAATGTGATCTTAGATCGAATCACTTTTTGGGCTGTACCTATGGTCAACCCGGACGGGGTTGATTTGGCGCAGGTTGGCGTTCAACATGGGGAGTGTGACGCTGAGCAGCTTATAGCATGGAATGAGGGCAATACGGATTTTCGTCGCTGGAAGGCGAACATACGAGGCGTGGATCTGAACGATCAATTTCCGGCATTCTGGGAAGAGGAACAAAGCAGACGAGGTCGGAAGGGGCCGGCCTGGCAGGACTATAGCGGTCCACATCCGCTTAGCGAGCCGGAGTCGATTGCACTGGCAGAGCTGACGAGACGATGTAATTTCAGCCGGGTCATGTCACTTCATACGCAGGGCAGGGAAATTTATTGGAATTATCGCAATATGGAGCCTGAAGGTGCAGAAGCTAAGGCGAAGCTTCTTGCTGCATCAGGCGGATATCGTGCGGTCAAGCTTGAAGGAAGCGACGCAGGATACAAGGACTGGTTCATTCAGGAGTTTGGACGTCCGGGCTTTACGGTTGAAGCTGGTGAAGGTGTCAATCCGCTCCCTGCCGAGCAATTCGATTCTATATATGCAGAGCTATCACCGATTTTGCATCGTTTTATTGCTGAATGGTAGCAGGCAGCCGGGGAGTGCTGTTGTGAGCTTGAGATTCATCGATTGATGATAGATAATGAAATTATCAGAATGGAAATGATCTTTTTTGCAAGCTAAGGGTATTCTAAGGACAAGGGAGGGAACGCCATGAAATGGTCTAGGCTGTGGTCGTTTCGCCACTGGGGTTACATTTTTCGCAGGGTTCCGCGGCTTCTCAGGTCCCGGCGAATTCCCCTGCTGGACAAGCTGCTGCTTGTAGTGCCTGCCCTGGTGTATTGGGTTATTCCAGATGTGCTGCCATTCATTCCAATCGATGATATTGCTGTGACGATGCTGTTAATGAACTGGTTCGTCAGCCGTGCAGAAAGCAAGGACCCTACGATGTAATACGAATGTGCGATTTATTATGTAAAGTCTTCAACGAAAATACGTTTACTTATCTTTCTTTACCCAAGGGAGGCAGCTACATCAGCCTCCCTTGACCAACCAGCAGAAATAGACAGCATGGGACGAATAATATGGTCACAATTATCTTGAACACGAATTAAACGTACTAAAATTTATAAGTCGTAATGTCAACAGGCACGGCTTCACTTTTTTTTAATATCAGGGAGCAATGAGATAAACGCCAGTTAAATTCAAATCAATATATGTTGTCCAAAATGGTTCATAGACTTTATAGCTTCCTGCTTTAATACCGCTTTCCAGGTCCCGCCCGACAGTAAGTACGCCTGTGTGAATTCCGGCTAAATCGAATGTCCAGCCTGTAAGAGCATTATTATAGGCATAATCTGTTAATATAGGCCCGCCACTATCTCCTCCTATTGATGTGTAGCCAGTGGCCAATACTTCATTATTTTTGTATCCGTAACCCGCACTCCCCCACCAAATATCGACATTTGCATATTCGATTTTACCAGAAGTCGTAGTACCACTATTTGCGCCTCTCATGTAAATCGTATCACCTACCGTATCACTAGTATAAACACCGGTTATCATTGCCATATTTGATGAGGAAGGATACGGTACACGTGCCCGACCAGAAAAACTAGAATTCAAAGTGATATATCCAGAATCTGAAGTTGCATAAGATCCATCTCCAGGTGATGAGGTTCGAAATGTGTAATCCCCAATTGAATTTGTCGCCCATGTAGGTTGATACCATGCACTGACATCTCCTTTTGTTTGACAATGACCTGAAGTGACCAAAACATCCTCATCATTTGCATTTACGCCATAATATCCTCCAGTACATATAGAATATATAGTTTTATCAGGCTCGTCTGGTTTTGGACGATAGTTGCCGCCGATTTTAGCACCCATCGGAATAAGTGATCCCCAGTTCGTATTGTCGGTCTCTACTTTAAGTGCTGAAGCGGGTAGTGTTGTGAATATTAGCATATCGTTCTTTGAGAATAATGATGAAATAGATTGTTTTTCCTGCGTTCCGATTTTTTCATCTATAGCAATAATTAATTTGTTGTTTTTTGTATCAGGTATGAGTGCGAGTACGGTTCCCGGTCTGGAGTTTTTCTTGATTCTTTCTTTAGCATCTTTGATATCATTCAACGAATATTTAGTTATTTCAAATTCTACTTTATCTGCATTTTGAATAGATTCTCTAACGAGCGCCTTTAGGGATTCGGAATCTTCGGTAATTTGAACGGTTAACGTCCCAGTATCGTCATTATAATAGTGGCCTGAGAATCTGGAAGGTGAACTTTCAATTATTTGTTTTACGGTAGGTATATCTCCTTTCACACGCTGGCTATCGATATAATTGTTGAGAAGTTCGGTGGTTTTTAATTCATTAGGGAGTATGTCCAGATGTATCGGATATGGAATTTCGTTTGCTTCATTCTTTTGAGTTTCTACCACTAATTCATGAATAGTACCTTTAAACGCTTTCATTTCAGGGACCTGTGCTTCTTTTGCATTAACTGATGAAGTAATAATAGAGCTGAAAATTAAAGAAAGAGCTAGAAAAACAGAAAGTTGAATTCTTTTCGAGGGCATTTGTTTATCATCCTTTCGTTTTTGGAGTTTACTTTAGATTTTGCTAGTATAGGAGGAAACAATCACAAAGTAGATCCATTTATTTTTCTATTACCTCCTTTCTTGGGCTATATTTTACTTTGGTTTAGATGTTGGTCATAACTGTTAGAATGACCTTCTAGTTCCTCCATCTTACTTTAAATAACGATAGTTAGATGTAAAAACTAACGAAAAACCCAAAAAATATAAAATAAGTTATATTATATTTAATTCTCCGAAACAAAATCATTACTTATTACGTCTGGTTGATTGGAGGTGTTTTTATGATAAAGGTATTTGTTTTACTATTGTTAGCTATATTTGGTTTTCAATCTTCGGAATCAGAGCAAGCTGTTGCAGTAAAAACGAATGTGTTTCCACCTGCAATAACTGAAAATGAATTTTTCTCCGTTAATATTGTAGTTCCGGAAATAGTTGAAGCCAATGAATCTTTTAAAATTGATGTTGAATTAAATAATCTTACTGAAAGAGCAATCGAAATAATGACAGGGGAACCGGTATTTTATTATATGGTACGTGACAGCAGCGGTAAAACGATTAACACGATTACAAGAACGGATGTAGGAATTGTGCACCTAATGGGGAAAAAGGAGGCGCTCATAGAAAATCATACGTATAGTATTAAAAAACCAGGGGTTTATGAGGTATCAGCAGTTGCAGAATTTTCGCTGCATTTTGGAGATGGCGAGAGTAAAACATACAAAATGGAGACTGTTTGGGAAAAGATAGAAGTGATTGAGTAATAAATGTTTAATGTTGTTAGAGAGTTAGTCTTTAATAACTAGGAAGATGATCATTTTATATAAATCTATTATGAATTCTGAATAAGCAGTAGGAATAGCCAGTTGGCAACTCGGAGGTTCTTCCCATGGAGCAATGGTTTGATCTGTTGCGAAGCCCAGTTTACAACTTGGATGTTAATACTCAAGAATGGGTATATCGCTCCTTTTCTCAATTTGTTTATAAGGATATTGTTTTCATCATTAATGATCATGAACTAACTAAAGACATTATTCAGGAAGCCTTTATAAAAATAACAAAACAAGGGCCAAAACTGCGTAATAAAGTAAATATTCCGGGTTGGGTTAAAAAGGTTACCCGAAACACTACAATTGATTTTTTGAGAAAGTGGAAACTTGACCGACAGATTGTTAGTAATGCTTTCGATAAAACATTTGATATGCTTCATAACGAAATCAGTGTAGCAACCGAAGTCGAAGTTAAGGTGAGAAATGAATTGCTTTATCAGGCTCTTAATGAATTAAAGCCTGATTACAGACGTGTGTTGGTGTTATTCTACTTTGAAGGTAATTCTTATCGAGATATTTGTAAGGAATTAAATTTGAGTGAAACAGTTCTAAGTCAAAGATTGGCACGTGCGAGAAAAAAATTATTGCAAAACTTTCTTAGAAAATGGGCTAATTATGATGAAAGGGTATGATTTATTCTCATAGCTGCCTATATTTGTCGAGTTTTAGTTTTGGAAGCATGCCATTAGCTGTTGCAGGATATACTTACGATTGAATGAGGTGACGGTTATGATTCCGTCGATGTTATTTTGACTTTAGTGAGTCGATTTCCTTCAGGTTAGATTTTATGTGAGCGAATGTGCGGTCTTGCATGATAGAGGCTGTTTCTTTACAATAGGAATATTGGGAATATAAATTAAAGCCAATTTGGAATAGGAGAGGTTATATGAGCGTCAAAATTACCCGCAATGCGGCCAAAGTGATAAAGAAAGAGCTTGATAAAGAAGAAAACAAAGGGCTGGTATTGAAAGTATTCATTACGCATGCTCACGGTGACCATGCCCACTATGGTCTTGATTTGGTGAAGCCTGGCGACAACGATAATATTGTCTCGACCGATAAAGAAATCGATGTGATCGTAGACCCGAATGAAAGTTTGCTTGAAGGCGTTAAGATTGATTACTTGTATTTCCCTGAGGAAGGTTTTGTTATTACGAACCCATCCAAGGGCAATCACGGGGATCACTAGGAAGAAGAAGGGATTGACATGGCTAACGATATTCGCATTTGTGACAAATGCAATCATATTCGTATGAAGACATTTATACCCAAGCTCCAAAAACTTGCACCGGATGCCGAGATCAAAATCGGATGTAAATCCTACTGCGGGCCTTGCGGAAAAAGAGCTTTCGTGTACGTTAACGGTCGGTACGTCAGCGGGCCGACAGAAGATGAGGTGCTGGAAAAAGCGGCACCTTTCATAAAGAAGTCCAAAGCGTAAAATAGAAGGGAGCTGTCCTGGGAGGTCGAAAATGACCTCTTGGACAGCTCCTTTTTGGTGCAAGCCTAAGCTTTAGGTTATGACGGATTAGGAGAAGGAAGCTGTACAATAAAAGACTCCCTCTCAAGCTGCTTGAGCTTCTGAATGAACATTTTTACGGCCATCGTATCTAAAGAAGACTTTGCGTCCTGCAGAACATGGAAATCACGTGTTAATTGCTTTCCCCGCACTTGAATGCTATGCAATTGTTCATTTTCAAGCTCCTTAGTAATGACCAAGCGGGATAAAATCGCAACACCTAATCCGGCTACAACGGCTTCCTTAACGCCTTGATTGCTGTTGAATATGAAGGAACGCTTAACTTGTATTCCTGATTCCTCGATAAAATCATCACTGAAGGCCCGGGTTCCCGAGCCGTGCTCTCTAAAAATCCAGACCAGATCATGCAGCATGCTTTCATCAACAGTGCTTTGTGAAGCTAAGGGATGTCCGGATGGGACGACAAGTACCATTTCATCCTTCATAAAAGGTGGCTTCATTTGTATTTCGGGGTATCCGATTTTACCTTCCACCAAACCTACATCAAGCTCATTGGAATGAATAGCATGAGCTATTTCTTCCGTATTGGCGATCCACACTTGGATATCGATAAGAGGAAATTGACTAACGAATTGCGATAGAACACGCGGGAGAATATATTCGCCAATCGTATAGCTTGCACCTATTTTTAATGAGCCTGTAACCTCATCGCGTAAAAGACAGATTTCTTCTTTGGCAGCTTCATAGTTGGCTAGAATTTGCTTGGCTCTTTTGTATAAAATAAGGCCGGCCTCCGTCATTTTCACTTGCTTGGAGGAGCGATGCAGGAGCTTAACGCCAAATTCGTTCTCTAAATTCCTTATATGAAGACTGACTCCCGGCTGGGAAAGGTTAAGCGTTTCGGCGGCTCGTGAAAAGTTACTTTGCTCTGCTACTGCTACAAATACTTTTAAGGTGTCAACAATCATTTTTTCCTCCGGCTTCTAACTCGCAATAACATCCTACCAAACATTGTATCCCTTACTTGGTTTACGAACAAACCCTCTCCTCACGAAATGAGTAAGCATAAGTTTTACTAATAGTTTAGATAGCATACCGGTATTTCACTTCATAGCTAAAGCGCCGTATGATTCACAGTGTAAAGGCAAACTTTCTTTCTTCATGAAGAGGAGCTAACAAGGGGTTGGGATGATGAATCAGTCACAAGGAATCAGCTTGCAGAAAAAGAAGCCGGAAGCAGGCTTTGCCTCCGGGATTGGATTAACACTGATTGTTGCGCTTGCAGCAAAGTATTTATCTGGATTTCCGTTTCTCAGTATTATGGGTCAGCTAGTTATTGCTATTTTACTAGGAATTGCTTGGCGGGCGACTATCGGAGTATCGGATGCTATTGTTGAAGGAACACAGTTTTCAAGTAAAAAGCTGCTTCGGGTCGGCATTATCCTGCTGGGTATGAGGTTAAATCTGATGGATATCATTCATGCCGGACCGAGGGTTTTTCTAATCGCGGTAATCGTGATTGCATTTACATTAACTGTTGTTTATAGTCTCACTCGATTTTTTAAAGTAGATAAGCGATTAGGTATTTTAACTGCCTGTGGAACAGCGATTTGTGGTGCGGCAGCAGTTGTGGCGATCGCCCCGCAAATCAGTGCTGAGGACGACGAAACCGCTATTGGAGCAGCGATTGTGGCAATATTGGGTACGATATTTACACTGCTTTACACCCTGCTATATCCTGTTCTTGGTCTATCACCAATAGGCTATGGCATTTTTTCAGGAGCAACTCTGCACGAGATTGCCCATGTCGTAGCGGCCGCGGATGCGGGTGGCAATGTGGCTGTAGATATGGCGGTTATTATTAAATTGACCCGGGTTGCTTTGCTTGTTCCTGTCGCTATATTAATAGGTATATGGTCTGGGCACTCATTAAAAAAAGAGCAGAAGGGACAAACCAAAGCTTCATGGAGATCGATTCCGATCCCTTGGTTTATCCTAGGCTTTCTGCTCGTAAGTGGAATTAATTCGTTAGGGATTGTTTCGGCATCGTTCGCGAATGAAATTGTAGTCATTGCATACATGCTGATTGCTATGGCCATGGCTGGACTTGGCTTGAACGTTGATCTGGCAGCCTTTAAGCGGCTTGGATTGAAAGCATTTGCCGCTGGATTAATCGGCTCCGTTCTGCTCTCGGTTCTAGGATTTATTTTAGTTCATTTGTTCGGATTGGCTTGAACTGGAGTAATGGCAAGGTTGAGTATTTTGCTATTTTTTTTGCGATTCCGCTCTTAGCTTAGTAAGAATATCTGAGGCTATTACAGCATCTGAGATGCTTAGTCGTTTCTTTGCTTCATCATACGGAATACGGCATTGCTCCACAGTTGTCAGTTCCCTCGTGTTGAGATCGTAGCAAGAGCCGTTGTCGAATCTGCTGTCGGAAGAAGGGATATAGTACAGCTCACTGCTGCTGAAAGCGCCTGAGCGCTGAACGATCAGGCGCTCTTTACTGTTAAACAAATTGTTACCCATCATATAATCCTGTTCTGTAGATATGCCCAGCAGATGGAGCAGCGAAGGCGCCATATCCAGCTGTCCTGCAGGCTCATCATGAACTCCGGTTAATTGTCCATCAGGCAAATGAATCAGCAGCGGTACCTGATTCATGATCTGATGGAGATCAAGATAGCTTAATGATTTACCCAGAAACTTCTCATAGTCAGCTTTTTCAGTAATTGAGTTGTCATGGTCACCGTAGAAATACAAAATCGTATTGTCCCAAAGTCCGGCTTCCTTCATCTCCTCAACAAATTGTCCAAGCGCAGCATCCACGTAATGAACCGATTGCAGATAATCCCCGAATATCGTACCCTCAAATTCACCTGTATTCAGTGATTGCATTTTTTGGGGCAAGGAATATGGGTGATGGCTGGACAACGTAATCAAGAACGAATAGAAGGGCTGTTGATTCTGTGACATGAAATGGAGAGATTGGCGAAAAAACGATTGATCACCAAGCGACCAGCCGAGAGGTTCATCTAGAATGTAGTCTTTTTTAGTATAAAAACGGTCGTACCCAAGCTCTCTATACATGTTGGTTCGGTTCCAGAAGCTGCCCTCATAGGCGTGAAAGGCAGATGTTTCATATCCGTTCTTTTTTAGTATTAATGGAAGGGCATCATAGGTGTGCTCAGGATAACGTACGAATACAGACCCGGTAGGAAGCGGGTGCAGGGAGGTCTGCGACGAGAAATCCGCATCCGAGGTTCTGCCTTGGCCTGTCTGATGATAAAAGCTAGAAAAGTACAGGCTTTCGTTCATTAATTTATTGAAATTTGGCGTGATCTCCTGACCATCTATACTCTTTCCTATCATAAAGTTCATGAAGGCTTCGGCTTGAATGACTACGACATTGCTGCCCGCATAAGCGCCATAGGTTTCATTAGGCTCATAACGACTGGGCTTTGTAGCATTGAACCATTCCTTTATTTCATCCATTTCCTCTGCAGAAAGGGCCGGCTTACCCAACAGATGCTCTTTCGTGAAGCGATATGTGTCGTAGTAGTGGAAGCCAAGCAGCCCGGTGACATTATATAGCGACATGTTCCACCAATTACCCTCGAACAGCTCACCAGCCCAGGTGTTGGCGTAATGCTTGATTGGTCCCATAGTCATGATAAAGCCAATAATAAAGGCAGCAATACCGGTGATGAATCGCTTGAGCATCGCTTTGGATGAAGAAATCTTGCCATGAGATTGAAGGGACAATTGGGTATGAGAGCGGCGGTGTATGCGACGGAGCGAGCTCCATAGGATCACAGATACCCAGACTAGCCAATCTGCTATCAACCATAAGTCCTGCCAATGAATAAGTGACTGTATGCTGTCTCCCAGCTCTCCAACCTGTCCTGCCTGCAGGAGCACCGGAATTGTAATGAAATCACCGAAATAGCGATAATAGACCAAATCGGAAAAAATGAGCAGGGTCAAGAGCACATTCAATGCAGCGAGAGAGATGGATCTGGCGCGCTGAGGCAGCCACAAGGTCCAGAAGGAGACCAATATGACTGAACCGACAGCGATGATGTCATCAAGAAAATTCATATCTATATATCTTGCATGTAAATGAGAATGTAATATTCTAAGCTTCACAAAAATAAAAATGACGAACATAAGATACCCGAGGCAGCTTTGCAGCATTCGCAGGGACCCTATTAAGGATAGTATCGTTGAGCGCAATCGTTTCGTTGAGGCAGTATTTTCAATATCATTCACAGCCAGATACCCCTTTGCTTTTCCAGAATCATTTTACCCTCTTGCCATTCACGTCTATTCTTTAGTCCAACTTATATATTTTAATGCATTATCTTTATATCTACCACTATCCTTGACGTGTATTGCAATCCTTTGTAAATGTTTACAAACTTTCCATTCATAAGGTAAAGTTGATTTATACATATGTACTGTCAGGAGGTAGCGATGAAATTACTTTGGAAAAAGCCACCCAGTATATTCTTTTTAACCATGCTGATAATATTGGTGACCGTATCATTGCTTTTCACAGCTTGCCAAAACAACAACATCCCGATTGAAGGAAGCAAATCCATTGAAGTTCATTCAGCTGTAGCAGAAGCTGGGCAAAATAAAGGGGAGACAGATCAAACAGCCCTGTCTGGCGGTACTGTGCAGATAGATGAAATAGAGGGACGCAATCTCTACATTTATCTGCCTGCAAACTATCATGCTTCTGACAACCGTTATCCCGTGGTCTACATGCATGATGGACAAAACTTATTTGATAGTAGTACAAGTGCATTTGGCGTGGAGTGGGAAGTGGATGAAGCTCTGGATAAGCTCGGGGCACAGCATATGATGAAGGATGTAATTGTAGTAGGAGTAGCCAATGGCGGGTCGAACCGTGCTCTCGAGTATGTACCATTCGAGGACCCGTTGATACCGTCCGATGAAGAATTTGCTGAAGCGTTCACTAAATATTTCATTGATGAGATCATCCCGTATGTTGACGATAAATATCGTACGATTCCGGATCGGGATAACAGAATGATCATGGGCTCATCATTTGGTGGTATACAGGCTTTTTGGATGGGATATCACCATCCCGAGGTATTCTCGGCCATCGGTGCGTTGTCTCCTTCTACTTGGGTTGCTAATCAAAGGGTATTAGAGGAAATGGACAAAAAGACGGAGCATCCTAATGTTCGCATATGGCTGGATATGGGCGGTAGCGAGGATATGGAAATCGACGCTTTGGTAGACGTCCTTACAGAGCAAGGATACAAATATGGTGAAGAGCTCTTCTATCTGATGGATAAAAACGGGCAGCATAATGAACTTTCCTGGGCAAAGCGTGTGCATAATCCGCTTCTAATGTTCGGTGGAGATGCTCCAGAGCAAGTGATCAGCATGGAAGTTAACCATTACATAACAAACCTGTTGCTGGATGGTACTCATATCCGGATTAATCCTGTAGTGACCTTGGATAACGGTATGTCCTTTACGGTGTCCAGATTGGCTGCGTACAAGGTACTAAACCCGGAGAGCGGAAAGGTGGACAGCAAAGGTAATGTTACATTCCTTAGACAGGAGTCTTTAGAGGTGGAGGTTAGTTACAAGGGACTAACCATGCTTCATACTATTGAATATTAGATACTAAAAGATATTCATAAAAAGGAAAACCCTCCCTGGCGTATTAATGCCGTGGCGGGAGGGGTCCAAGATATTGCAGGTATTGACATTCGATGCGGCCGTTGTACAGCTTGCGGCGCTTTTCAGCTTTTCGCCCGAAATCCTGCTCGAACTGCTTGGTTGGTGTAATCGCGAAGAACGACCAGGTTGGCATTCCTGCGGTTATACGTCCTAACTGGGAGACGAGTCTGCGAATCTCCTTTTCTTCACCAATCCGTTCACCGTAAGGAGGATTGGTGATCATGCAGCCATAATCCCCTTGAGGCTGGATTCTGGAAGCAGGCATTACTTCGAAATGGATCTCCTTAGCCAGACCTGCGCTCTTCGCGGAAGCTTTTGCAATCTCGATAGCCTCAGGATCGATATCACTGCCGGATATGTTGAGCGGAATATCATCCTTTACTGCATCGATGGCTTCGTCACGTGCCTGCTGCCACAATTCCGCAGGTACTGCGGGCCATGCTTCGGAATTGAAGGAACGACGAAGACCAGGTGCGATATTCCAGGCGATCATAGCAGCTTCAATCGGCAAAGTGCCTGATCCGCAGCAAGGGTCGTAGAACGGACGGGAAGGGTTCTGGTTCCAACGGCTGAGTAAAATAAGCGCTGCGGCCATCGTTTCTTTTAACGGTGCTTCAGTCGCTACCTTCCGGTATCCTCTCTTGTGGAGTGCCTGTCCGGTTGTATCGAGGGTTAGCAGCACCTTGTCATTCAGCAGATTGATTTCAATGACATAACGGGGGCCGTTTTCCTGAAACCATTCGGTATGGTAAGTATCCTTCAGCTTCTCAACGACCGCTTTCTTCACGATGCCCTGACAGGCAGGGACGCTGCTGAGCTGTGATTTATGCGATCTTCCCTCGACAGGGAACTCGCCGTGAATTGGAATCCATTCCTGCCAAGGCAGCGCTTTGGTTCCTTCAAAGAGGTCGTCAAATGTGACAGCCTTGAATTCTCCCATTTTGATCAGGATTCGGTCGGACGTTCTAAGCCATAAATTGCATTTGCAAATGTCGATAAGGTCGCCCTTAAAGTTAACTCGTCCATTTTCAACCACTGTATCGGTGTAGCCTAATTCTTTTAGCTCGCGCGCAACTACAGCCTCAAGACCCATAGGCGCAGTGGCGATTAAATCTAATTTACCTGACATGACATTGATCAACTCCGTACATTCACTTGTGATAAATGATGAAAAACCATACAATTCAGTATAGGACAATGTGATACAAAATGCGAGAGGGCAAGAAAGGGACGATGTAATCATGCTTACGCCTGAGCAATATAGCGATAGTTTATATGATATAGATGAAGTTTTGGAAGGAGTAACCCAATCGATTCAGGAGCATGGAATAAATGATGTTTCGATTGCACCGGGCTATGGAAGGCTGTTGACCTTGCTGGTGAAGTCGACCGGAGCAGGCTCTGTTCTGGAAATCGGTGCGCTTGGCGGCTACAGCGGTGTATGCCTTGCCAAAGGCTTAAATCCGAATGGAAGGATCGTATCGCTTGAGCTGAAAGAGGAGAATGCCAATCTGGCTCGGAGCAACATGGAGAAGGCCGGGTATGGAGATATTGTGAAATATATGGTTGGGCCCGCCCTGGACAGTCTTAAAGTGCTGGAAGGTGAAGGACGAACCTTTGATTTCTTTTTTATCGACGCTGATAAAGAGAACTATCCAAACTATTTGGAGTATGCCATTAAGCTCGCAGCTCCGGGGGCATTAATCGCCGGGGACAATTTCCTACTGCGGGGACGCACGATTAATCCGGACAAAAATGGACCGTCTGTTCAGGCCATACGCAAATTTAATGAGATGATCGCAAAAGATGACAGGCTTATAAGTACTATGCTGCCTGCATATGATGGATTGGCTCTGGCTATGGTGAAATAAATGGCGAATGACCTGCGGGGAGAGCGATCCCCGCTATCGCCTTTAGAGCTGCTTTGTACGACACATCACTCCTTGCGCGTTTTCCCCATCCTTACGCTTGTCAAGTATACTCCTGCAAAAACAAGCAACCCACCCAACACCTGTGGCAAAGTAATCGGTTTGCCAAGCAAAATGCTGATTATTGCGGTAAAAACCGTGATCAGATTAAGATAAATCCCGGCCCGGCTGGCTCCGATTTCGCGAATGGACGCATTCCAAAAAATAAATGAACCCACTGATGGGAAAATACCGATATACAGGATGCCGATGGTCGCCTCTTTGCTGAGTGGAAAGGGGATTCCGGAGGTCAAAACAAATGGAAATATCAAGATCAAAGCAAGCATTGCCGATACGGCTGTGGACGCGATAGGCGGCAAGCCTTTTATCCTCCGTCCGAGAATGGAATAAGCGGTCCAGACCAGAATAGCCAATAGCATCAGCAGGTCGCCGATGTTGTACTCAAGCTGAAAAATGCGCTGCAGCTGACCATTCGTCAGTACAAGCAGGACACCAAGCAGAGACAGCAGCAGGCCAACACCGCCTAATGCGGAAAATTTCTCTTTTAAGAGTAGCGCGGAGAAAAGTACAATTAGTGCCGGATTTATCGCATTGACCAGCGCCGCATTCAGTGAGGTCGTGTATTGGAGCGCTTCATAGAGCAGAAAGTTATATCCGGCTACACCCAGAACGGCCATGAGCAGCAGTATGGGCCAATGCTTCCATACGTTTTTCCACTGTGGTCGTTCTACGAAATGGGCGATCGGAAAAAGCAGACATACCGCGATCAACCAGCGGGAAAACACCATTTGCAGCGGCGTCATTTCCGCAACGACATATTTACCGAACACATAGTTGCCGGCCCAGAATAGATTGGCCAAAATCAAAAATGCATAAACACGGGATTTCTTCATGATGAATAACGCCTCTTTCCCTCACTAGCTTAGCCATAATACATAAATGGGTTTAGTGACCGGGGACCTGCGGTCTTACATACAGCTTCCAGCGAACCCAGATCGTATTAATGACGAGCAAAATACCGGAGACGATAAAGATACCCTCAATCCCGATATATCCGGATAAAAAGCCTCCAATAAGCGAACCGAACATGTTGCCAAGAGAGAGCGTGCTGCTGTTAAAGCCAAAGGCTCTGCTCTCCATCCCGTCAGGTGTGTAGAATCGAATCAGCGCATTGACGCTTGGCAGAAGTCCTCCCATGAACATACCCAACAGGAAACGTACAATAATCAGCTGCCAGACGCTATCTACAAATGCTTGCGGAATGAGTGTGGCCGCTGCACCTACCAAAGACAGGGTAAGCACACGGTGAGCGCCGATATTATCACTGACTTTCCCCAGCAAAGGGGACATAAACATGTTGGATATTCCTGTTACGGCAGTAGCTAGTCCAGCCCAAAATGCTACATTCACCGCAGTACCATGCAGCTTCTCTACGTAGAGTGGAAGGAGCGACATGGGGCTAAGCATAGCGAATTGAAGCAGAAATGTGACCGCAAACAAGGCGGTTAGCTGGGGAGTTTTGTTTAGCTCCATGAAGCCTTGAATGACTGAAATTTCAGGAGCCTTAGCCGCTTCCTCACGATTGAATTTTTCCCGAACGAAGAATAGCGCCAATAAAGAAGCAATAAATAGCAGTGCACCTGTAATAAAAAAGATGGGACGGAATCCGACCCACTCAGCCAGCAAACCACCGATTAATGGACCCAGAATGGTGCCTGCGACATTACCTGATTGTACGGTTCCCATCGCAAAGCCCATTCGCTCCTTGGGTGCAGTTCCGGAGATGAGTGAGATCGCTGCAGGATTAAAGCCGGAAATCGTACCGTTCAGCAGTCTTAGCGCCAGAAGATGCCAAGGGGAGGTAGCAAACCCCATTAAAGCCATGACGATGGCCATGCCAAAGCCTGAGCGAAGCAGCATAATTTTTCGTCCGTATTTGTCGGCAAGCTTGCCCCAGAGAGGCTGAAACAAGAACGAAGTCACAAAATTAGCCGCAAAAATCACACCTGCCCAAAGTCCAATGGAGTGTTCCCCTTGAACACCAAGATCCTTTGCCAGGTACAGAGAGAGAAACGGGATAATCATGGTCATCCCGGCATTAACCAGGAACAGACCGAACCATAGCACAATGAGATTAACCTTCCACGACTTCATAGTGCTGTCACTTCCTTTCCGGAAATCTCGTTGTATAGTCGATTTTCTCAGTATATCACAAAATTTGGTGAATCATTGGTAGATGATGTCATATGTTTGTCATAGTCTTAACGAGTGTGATAGTTGTTACTTACTTGTAAAAAGGGCATAATGTAAAATAGATCAGTTTAGAATAATTTTAGATTGGGGGCC